>Ga0208960_1000945_pt1 | contig 15847 bp, 6 predicted proteins | sample GreLakmeON33MSRF_FD_187703 | JGI IMG/M metagenome (GOLD analysis project Ga0208960, IMG submission 187703) | Freshwater lentic microbial communities from great Laurentian Lakes, MI, USA - Great Lakes metaG ON33MSRF (SPAdes) | ecosystem: Environmental > Aquatic > Freshwater > Lake | place: Great...
CAGCACCGTGGGCGGGTCGCTGGCGCATGCCGACCCGGCCGCTGAGCTGCCGGTAATCCTGACTGCACTGGGCGGGCGGCTGCGGCTGCAGTCCGCCATCCAATTATTGCCTTTTGCAATCTATTCCGACACAAGCCCAGGACGCATTTGCCGAGCTTACAAGTTACCGATATGGATCTGAAATTCTAGTTCTACAACAAGCCAACTTTTGGGTATATAACTCCAACACTTAACAATTTGCGCCAACCTTCACACTAATCACCATAGTGCGTGGTTGGTTTTGTGATCCGTCATTAAGTGGGCCGGCAATGCTCGGTTTCGTCTTCTTGTTCCAGTAAACGCGTGCATCGTTAGGGTCTACAAGAAAAGTTGTGTACCAAACTCAGACCATAGACACGACCAAGAATTGCTGACCGCTAGCAACAATTTCCGATGCACCAGCTTGAACTTCGCTGCTTACGACTTCTTGATATTCGAAGAAGCGCGGATTTGAAGGGCGCGAGGTGTGCTCAATACGTGTGCTAAGATGCCTTTCAGCCAACAATCGCGGGGAAATCCCAGTCCATGGCTAGATTTGTTTTTCGTCACACAAGTTATGGCTTGGTGCCAAAGAGAATTAGAACTACCTGTGGACTGTGTATCAATCAGACAGCCTAAATACGATCACGATGGTCTTCACCGTGAAGGGCACACCACCGGAGAACCTTACAAACGGTGTCACTTAATTTCAGGCGCACATATCTGCAATCCCCGGGGTAAGAAACACCCCCAACTTTTTATATTGCCACCATTTTGCGGAGCTCTACAGTAGCCGCTAGGTCGACAGTGGACGCTTCTGGATCAATGACAACGCTGTAATCACGCCGCGCCCGCTCGACCGAAACATAGCCGTCAAGCACATCACAGAGCACAGCTTCCGGCGAGCGCTCAATCGCCAAGCCGAAACCGCCGCCGCCACCGGTCATCGTTCGAACCACCGTACCAGCCACGATCGTTCGCGCCTTTAGCTTTAAGTTGGTTACTCGGGTACCAGATTCCTCGATCGCAATCCTTGGCGGCAACCCAGGCTGGCCGCCGCTGAGTCCCCATGCGGGCGTGTTCGAGCGCTCAAACCAGAGTGACACGTCACAATCCTCCAGCGCGCGATAGGTCCGCACCACCCCACAACCCCCGCGCCAGCGGCCGGGTCCGCCACTGTCGATGCGAATTGAAAACTCTTCAATCCGCATCGGATATTTCACCTCGTAAACCTCTGTGGGAATATTGCGGAAAGCGCCGTTCGAGAGATTTATCATTACGCTTTCGCCATCGGAGCCACGCCACGCTCCCCAGCCGCCGGCCGTTGGTTCGATGACAATCCATGGATCGGACGAACCGATACCGACGAAGCTCGTGACCATTGAATCACCGTAGCTGGCAGCGACTGCCATTTCTGGCATTGCCTCTCCAAGTGCTGTGATCATCAGGTCGGCGAGTAATCCGAGGCCCGTAAAATACCATTCACACGCCGCTGGTTCTTGTGCGTTGAAAATGCACTTTTCAGGAATTCGGACTTCGAGTGTCGGGAACGAACCTCCCGTAATCGCGCGATCGGGAGAAATCATCGCCTTATAGGCGAGGCGGATCATTGAAATAGTTTGAGCTGCGCCGCAGTTTAACGCGCCTTTCACGGGATCAGAAGAGCCCGCAAGATCGACTGCAATGTGGTCACCGCAAATAGAAATCGTCACCTTAACTGGAATAGGCTCGTCAGTCACTCCATCGTTATCGAGAAAACCAGTCATGGAATGTATTCCATCAGGGATGTTTGCAATCACCTCCCGCTCAAGCTTCTCTGATTGACGGAAGATGTTTCTTTTGGCGGCCTCAAACACTTTCACTCCTACACGATCAAGCATCTGGTTTAGGCGGCGCTCGCCGGTGCGGATAGCGGCTATTTGCGCATTTAGATCACCGATCAGTGTCTCCTTCGTACGTGTATTCCGGCGCAAGATGTCGAACCATTCTTGAATCGGTTCATATTTTCGCACAATGCGTGTAGGTCCAAAGCGCAGCCCTTCTTGATAGATCGACGTAGAGCCCATTGTCGTACCGGCATCAATCGCACCTAGGTCTTGCCAATGGGCGCGTGACGCAGCGTAGCCCACTATCTTACCTTTATGGAAGATCGGGCCAATAACGGTCACATCATGGCCGTGTGTTCCCTGAAGATACGAATCGTTCATCGCAACCACATCGCCCTCAGCGATATCATTGCCATATCGTTTTATCACTGCCTTAACACAAACATCGATGTTGCCTATAAAGATCGGTACGCCGGTTGATTGGCCTAGCATGTCGCCGTTCTGGTCTAACAGCGCTACCGCACTGTCGCGACCCTCGTAGATAATTGAGGAGAAAGCTGACCGATAAAGTGCAGCGTTCATATCCTCAGCACACGCGATGACAAAATTGCGGATTACTTCGGTTGTAATCTGGTCAGCGTAGGATGTATGTTTGACCCGAAAGTTTTTTGTTGTCACGAGAGCTCACACCTTTCGGATTGCCAAGTGTCCGCCAGTGGTGAGTGAAACGCGCCAGCCTGGCGGAACAATAGTAGTTGCAGTTGGCTCTTCGATGATTGCCGGACCCTTGATAACTGAGTGGTTCCGGATGGCGCCGCGCTGAACAACGCTAGACATTAAGCGCTTGCTACCGAAGACGACTAGGCGCCGGTGAGTCCTTTTGCGCGTTGGAGTGTCTAAGGTGGCTTGATAATCAGCCTCCGGAGGACGATTTAATCTACCAAGCCCCATCACACGAATAGTCACGATCTCCATTTGAGCGGCGGGGCTGGAATGTCCGTAGTGAAGCTGGTACGCATCGTCAAAAGCAAGTCGGACACTTATCTTACGTGCCTTTCTGCGCGTCATTGGGCAGTTGATATGGTACTCCTGCCCCTCGTATCGAAAGTCAGCGCTTCGCCGGAATGAAATGTCCCTTGGGGCCACACCTTCTTTCAGTAAATGGACGCGCGCCCCGGCTTCTAGCGCACGATAGGCGCTATTAAGCGTGTCGCGATCGATTTCATGCCATGCACCATAATACGTCTGCTTGGATTCGTGCTTAACGTCCGTTTGCAACATTCCCCATGCCGAGAATGCTCCTGGGTGGAGAGGGACAATTACTTCACTGATTTCAAGATCCCCGGCAAGGGATACGGCGTGCATCGGACCAGCACCTCCATAAGCCAAAAGAGAAAAATCACGAGGGTCAATGCCACGGCGAGTCGTTATTGTGCGCAAGGCATCTGCCATCCGAGCATTGACGATATCGAGAATTCCCTGCGCCATCGCACGGGTGGATATTCCAACAATAGAAGCGATGTCGCCAACAGCTTTTTCGGCTGCGCTGATATTGAGCATGACGCGCCCCCCCGCAAAGTTTGAGGGGGAAATTCGCCCGAGAACTGCATTCGCATCTGTTACAGTCGGTTCCGTGCCACCACGGCCATAGCATGCGGGACCGGGAACCGCACCGGCACTCCTTGGTCCAACCCGGATATTGCCAGCCTCAAGCCAAGCTATCGAGCCACCTCCTGCGCCGAGGACATTCAAGTCGATAATAGACATCTGGATCGGAAGACCTTCGAGTTCGGCCTCGCCCTTTACCAGTGGCTGACCGCCAATAATGAGACTCGCGTCAAATGACGTTCCGCCCATGTCGGCACAAATCAGATTTGGTAGCTTCAAAGCTCGAGAAATAGCCGCAGCGCCGATATTGCCGCCAACCGGGCCGGACAGAAGAGTCTGAATCGGATGCTCGTGCGCCGCCAAAGCTGTCATTGCACCACCGTTCGACTGCATGACATGGAGCGTGCGTCCGAAAAACATATCCTTCAAATCGCCCACTAGGGTGGCGAGATATTTCCGGACGACTGGCGCAATGTAGGCCTCCATGATAGTCGTCGAAGTACGCGCAAATTCGCGCCACTCCGGTGAAACTTGATGGGAGAGAATTACCACACACTCGGGCAAAGCCGCGGAAAGATGCCGAGACACCACTAGCTCATGGACCGGATTCCGATAAGCGTGGAGTAAGCAGACGGCGATCGCATCATACCTGCCGCTATTTACCGCCTTAATAAGCAGATCAAGATCATCCAGCTCGACCGGTGTTTCGACCGAGCCGGATGCGCTCAGTCGTTCTGTGACCCCAAACACGTCTCGTCGATTGAGAAGTGTACTTGGCTTGCGGTAGTGGATAGAGAAAATGTCACGGCGGTCGTTTCCCTGAATAGAATAGACATCGGTAAAGTTGCGAGTCGTCACTAGTGCCACACGCGCCCCCTTTCGCTCTAAGACCGCATTGAGCCCAACCGTGGTGCCATGGATGAAAAATTCGACGGCACAATCATCTGGCAGAAACGCCTGCAACCCTTCAACTACAGCACCAGCCGGGTTCGCCGGCGACGAAAGAATTTTGCCTGTGAATGTAGTACCAGTGTCTGCATTTTGGAATACTAAATCAGTAAAAGTGCCTCCTATATCCGCTGCAATTCGAAACTTCTTTATCATGCTAAGCAACCCTCAAGTTTCCAGCTTTATGCTGCGCTGCGTCAAAATTGTCGGCGCCTTAAAAAATAACTTGATGACCAACCATCACAATCCAACCAAGCATTGTATTTACAACATTTAATCTTTATTAACGCTAGCCAAGCACAGAAACAGCGGAATAGCACCAAGGAGTAACTAAATACATAACTATAAAAAATACAGCCTAGTTGCAATTTGCTTCCGAGATGGCTCATGGCTAGCCTAGCCACCAACGTGCACATTATAAACAAATAGTCATACTCGAAATAACAAAAAACACACCAGATTCACCCATACCAAACAATGGAGTTATGCGGCACAGTATTTATTGCTTCGTAATCTCAGTAGACAAAATATGCTCGCCCACTACGTGACAATCTCTCAACGGTCGCACAGGGCAATACATTAATATTCCAGATGTATTTTGTTCATACGAAATACTAACGCTCCTTAGTCACTAAACGTTACGCCTCTTGGGCAATATCCGTGCAGATTTAGCTTTCATCAATTCCTTCGCACGATCACCCTTTGTTCTTTTGGCACCACGAATAACAACAGCATCAGCTGTCATGCGCCCCTCCTCAATGACCAATGCTATTGACCCATTAAGAATGGGATTAGTAGGGTCGGTAACATCAAACAAAAGCTGTCTACCTACCCAGGCTCTTATTCGATTGCCGACAACTTTTAATCGGAGTGAGTAACTTTCCCCTAAATTCCATCTGAACTGTTTTTCACTAAGTATTGCCTCGATATCCAGAAGCTTGATAAGTTGAATCTTGTTGCAGTTGACCATCACAAGCGCATAATAGCGGCGCATACCCTGAACCCGCGCCGCAAGCCCGACCTTGGATGCCAAGTGCGCCGTAATTTTCGCGGCAATTTCATAATCACCCCATTGTCGGGTACCCTGCATCAGCAATCCACGCCCTTCATTTTGTACTAACCGAAAAGGCTCAGGCCAACCTTTGGTAAACATGTCCACTCCATTTACCCATGCCCTGCGCCACATACTGCCCCGATCTCCAGGATTTGTCAAAACCATAGTTGGTTCACCGTCCCACCTTAAATAATCAAGATAAACCGTGCCGTCCGAGCCACTGAAGCGACTAAGTTCGAGGCCAATTGCTGCAATGGGTTTACAACCGGGAGTATTTATCTTCCAAACAGTTTCAAGTGAGCTTCCAGGTTTTAGCCGATGTTTTGGCCCATAACAATATTCGAGTTCATCGCTGTTGTCGTAACACCGAAGGTATAGACGGCAAGTGATTACCGACAAATTGGATTTATCTGCTTTAACAAATGCCCTTACGGTCTGGCCGGGATAAATAGTGGGGGATGCTAAAAGATGATAGGCACTGCCCTCAAAAAACATTGCGTCTTTAACAGACGGTATAAAAGTTGGAGTGCTAATTCGAGCAATTCGTTCTCGAGCGAGCCCGCGATACCGAATAGCCAAAGACCGCTGACCACAACTACTGTGGCCTAAAGTATTGGTTATTGTCACGGTGCCCTTGGATTCTACGCTATCTTCTGTTTGAAATCCCTGCACTGAACCTGGCAATTCGAAGTGAAAACGTGCGCCATTCTTAGGCTTCAAAGGTCCTAAACCATTTAATTCCCGCGCTACGTTTACAACGTGAAAAGTTTCTGTTACGGCATCGCTAATACTGCGACCACCATCTGCAGTTGGTAAGTAAAGACGGTCTGCAACCGGGCCCCGCCAATCAGGCCCTGTGTCAAGTCCATTCAGGCCATTCTTTATGCCAAGTAAACAGCCCACATTACCTGAATTACAGTCGGTATCCCACCCAGATGTATTTACGATCATTAAAGACCGCTGGAAATCATTATTTCCATGCAATAGAGACATAATAATAAGCGCATGGTTAGGGACCACGTGAACTCCACCACCAAAGTTGCCATACCCGTAATACTTGACAATTCGCTCGCGAGTTAATCGCCAATTGTCACCATATTTGGCGTGCCAATCTCGGATATCACCAATCATCCGATAAATTACGGATATTTTTGGAATAAATGCCACGGCCGTGTCCAAAAGTACGTTCAAGTCGCCTTCGACAAACGCCTGCGCTTCCATGGCGGCAATAATCTGGGAAGCATATATGCATTCACCATCGTGGCTTACACTTGCAGCTTGCTTCGCAAACTCGGCAGCGCGCGCAGGATCACCTGGCGATACCAAAGCCCAGCCATCAATAAAAATCTGGCCACCGATTTGTTCAGCCACCACTAGGCCATTGATTTGTAACGAACCACTCCTCGGCGCCGGCAAACCCCGCTTTAAACGCAAATATGCAGTATGTTCGGTCGAATTACCGATGCCCCCCCACCAAAGAACTGTGCGGTCCTCAATAATGTAATTTAGCCAAGTTTGACCAATCTGTTGTGCACTGCACTGAAGTTTGTTTCCATAATCTGGCAATGCCCGTAAAAAAGTAAACGTTCCAGTAATATCATCATCCGCAACGATTAGTGGTAACCCAAGTCTATCGTGAACAAAATACTGAATCTCACCGAGTTCTTTAATGATACGCTCGTATGGCCAAACTTCAAAGGGGCGCCCCAAATAAACACCAATAATCTTACCTAGAACTCCTGCGTAGGTTCGCTCAAGAAAGTCATCAGGTATTGCCAAAACTATCTCCTAGGTGGTTTTGAAGGGACGCGCATTGTACACGAATCATAGGTCTGATTAATGAACCTACCCGATAGACAACTTTAATTTTTTCGGGGCGTTGCGCTCAATCATTTGACCATATCCTGTATACTGAGAATACATAGAAGTTCGACATAAGTCAGCAGTATGATAATTCGGATTACAGTAAATTTAGCTCAATTAACTGAGGTGATATGGCACTACATCGCGCACTGCTGAAGGCTGGCTTCAAAGTGGCTAACACAGAGAAGCATTTTCACGATCACGATGAAACCTGGTTGATTCTTTCGGGCAAAGGCTGGACTTACTGGATTGATCACACCGGACGCCGAGAAGACTTCGAAGTTGCCGCAGGAGATGTCTGGATGATTCCCGCGGGATACGAACACGGATCAGATGGTCAGCCAGCCACAGGGTGCAACAGCGATGATTTCACACTTGCGGTTCTTAACGGCACGTTACCTTCAGGATCACATAATCCGGGACACTACTACGTGGAAAAGGAAGGGTATATACCATCGCTTGAGTTGAAGCGCATCAGCACAAACCGATACTTAATCCCAACCCTGCCACCCACCATGAAGGGAATTATGTTTGTCGCGAAAGGCCGTGCAGAGCTGATTGAAGAAGACACTCCCATCCGCACGCCTGATTGCTTGCTGTGCCAAACCCTATATACGGGACTGACCAACGGAACTGAGCGTAATGTGATGATGGGCGGCAACTATAGCAACGGCTGGCCTGCTCGAACAGGATACCAAAATGTTGGTCGGGTGTTAGCAGTCGGGTTCGGTGTCAAAGAATTTCAGGAAGGAGATCTAATTTTTCAGGGAGATTTTCAACAACATCGCCAGTATTTCAACGCTCCGACTGAACCCAAAAAACTTACGATAAAACTTCCAGATAGTATTAATCTTCAACACGCAGCATTGTTTGGCGTTGCCAGCGTTGCCCTACACGATGTGCGGCGCGCGGCACTGCAACTCGGCAACCACATCCTGATCGTCGGCGCCGGATTAATCGGCCAATTCACCGCTCAGGCTGCGCGCGCATGTGGCGCAATTGTAACGATATGCGACACAAACAGAGAACGCCTCCAAATTGCTCATACATTGAAGGCACATCACGCCCTTGTGCCAGATGCAGAATGGTCAAACATACGGGAATTAGGTCCATTTGACTGTGTATTCGAAGATTCAGGGGCGCTCGTACTAGACAACATTGTTGGTCCCTCATGGAATCAAGGTATTCTCAAGCCGCGCGGCCAGATAGTGATGGTAGCCGGACGTACCCGCGTCGACTACAATTTCAATGCCGCTCAAGGACACGAAATCACAGTTGCGCACGCAAGCCACTTTACGCTCGACGACCTATGCGAAGTCAGCCGCCTTTACCAAGAGGAGGCAATTTGCATTGAACCCCTAGTATCTGACCTAATTCCCTACCGCGCAATGCCAAGTCTATATGACCGGCTACGAGACAAACCGCACGACCTGCTCGGGGTAATATTCGACTGGAAATAAATCTTTGCAATTAACATAGGCTCAGGTTGTAGCGCCCGACACTCCTGTTAACATTTCATACGATAGTATTCTCTACAAAGAAATCTAAGGAGCACTACTTTACAAATGCTACCTCGGCGAACCCAAATCAATCGGCTGTTTCCTGTCACACTTTCAGATACTATCCTTAGCGATGCCTTCTGGACACCCAAATTGAAGGTGTTGGCGACTGTAACTACTAATGATGTGTTTGATAAGTTTGAGATTGACGGAGCTTTTGCAAACTTTGACCGTATTGCCCAAGGTCAGATCGGTGACCACCGGGGTTCACCATGGTTTGATGGTCTAATTTACGAAACTATTCGAGCAGCATCCGATTTTCTCGCAGCTCGCTACGACGCACAACTTGATGCCCGCTTAGATGCCTACATTGAGCGGATCGCCTCTGCGCAGGCAGTCGACGAGGACGGCTATATTAACACTTATGTGGGATTGGTATGTCCAGAAAAACGCTGGGGCGTTAACGGGGGCGACCAGCTTTGGAACCACGAAGAATACAATGCCGGATGCTTAGTCGAAGCGGGCGTGCATCACTACTTGGCAACCGGAAAATTGACCCTCCTGACAATGGGGGTACGCTTCGCCAGCTATATGTGCCGTTATATGGGTTCCACCCCAAAACACAACATTGTGCCATCGCACTCTTTACCCGAAGAAGCTTTAATAAAATTGTACCGGCTGCTCTGCGATGAGCCTTCTCTAGCTAATCGCATCCCCGAGGTCGGTAACCCAAAAAAGTATCTCGCCTTAGCTCGCTTCTGGATTGATAACCGAGGCAACCACGCAGGTCGCATAAATTTCACCGAATATGCTCAGGATCACTGCCCGTTAGTAGATCAACCAGAGGCAGTCGGCCACTCCGTACGTGCAACCCTCCTCTACACTGGATTGGCTGCGCTAGCCAGAGAAGTTGGCACACAGAAATACTACAAGGCTTCGGACCGGCTATGGAAAGATGTGGTTGAGCGCAAAATGTTTATCACCGGAGGCATAGGCCCGATAAAAGAGTATGAAGGCTTTGGGTACGGCTATTACCTGCCGAATAGCGGTTACATTGAAACATGCGCTGCCGCAGGATTGGCCTTTTGGGCCAGCCAGATGAACAAGAGTTTTGGAAGCGCCGGGTATATGGACGTGTATGAGCGCGTAATTTATAACACCGCGTTAGCAGGGGTGGCATTGGCAGGGAACGAATATTCATACGAGAATCCACTCAACACCGAAGGCGCCACCCTTCGCTGGCAATGGCACAAGTGTCCGTGCTGCCCCCCAATGTTGCTCAAGTTATTCGCCGAGATGCCGGGGCTGATTTATACGCACGATGGTAACAACATATTTGTCAATCTCTATATCGGGAGCCGGGGAAAAGTTGCGCTCAAATCAGGCACTACAGAAGTATTGACTGAAACCCGTTACCCGTGGGATGGCGTAGTAAAAGTTACCCTTGATCAAAAGACGCCTCGTAAGTACGCACTGCACTTAAGAATTCCGGCTTGGTGCATGGGCTACCACATAACTGTCAATGATGACGTGCAAATAATAGACACCACAAGTCGTGGCTACGCTAGTGTAAAACGTTGGTGGCGGGCTGGAGATGAAATCAAGCTGGAAATGGAGATGCCTATTGAACGCATCGTGGGGCATCCGTTTGCCGGAGCTATTCGTGAGCGGGTAGCACTCCAACGCGGACCCGTAGTGTATTGCGTAGAAGGGGTTGATAACCCACTGCCTACAGAGCCGGTACTTTCAGAAATCTCCCGTATCGAAGCGCAGTACTGCGCCGAGCTACTAGGCGGCGTGATAACCCTAACCGCCAAGGATGTAGTAAGGGGTAAATTTTCTGCCGTGCCATATTTTGCTTGGGGAAATAGGCAGCCGTCTACACCCGATCAAAACTGGCTACTAGTCTGGCTTAAGCACGATGGCTGGCTCCCCGCGCGGAAGCACTTAGATGATGATCGCAGTTCATGGGAAAATCTTCTTTATCGCCCCTTACGGGCTACGTGCTAGCGCCACGCTGTTATTTGACAAAAACAATCTTTTTTTACGCAGTAGAATAAATCACTACTAGGGGATTGCTTGAAAAGCAAGTGTATTTGAAACGGTCAAATGTCTCAATTCCAATCCGGTCTTCAGGCACCATCCAAGGTGCTCATTATTAGCCAAGTCAACTGCATCGCCCTTCTCGCCTACTCGGACCCCTTGCTACGAAAGCCGCAAAACAATACGTACGTACAACCCCTTCAATGTACATTCACGAGCTGGCAGTGTACCGAGCATATTGTGTCGCTCTGCAGTTAGACTAATACGGTGCAACTTGCGCATATTAAACTGCGCAAGATCACCTGACTATTGATGTCTATGGACTCATCGCCTCTAAGACAAAACAAAAATATATGGGGTCTAAATTACCAAGGCTTGACAAAATAAGTTCTATGTCTAGAATAAAGGGCTGGTCGAGGAACTTCAAATTCATGAATGTGCAAAACGAACAAGGTCGGTTGATTTACAACTGTGACGGTCAAACAATAATGATCGAAGCATGGGGAAATGATGGCCTGCGGGTGCGGGTAGTTCCTCGCGGGGGTGGCCAGACGTCGGACTGGGCTTTGGATATCCCGGCCGGGGGCAGGGGCGAAATCGAGATCAGCCCGACGGAAGCCACCATCCGGAACGGGAAGATTTCCGCGCAGATCCACGACATTTATACCCAGAAGGGCCACTTGCAATTCTTCAAGCACGTCGTCGACGAGAAGGAACTGATTGTAAGTGAGTACGACTACGTCGTGGGCGCGCACAATCCCGGCACGCGCATTTTTAAGCCCACGGGCGACGGCCTGTTCGAATCCGAGTGGCACTTGGCGCCGCGCGCCGGCGAGCGCTTCTACGGCATGGGTCTCAATTCCACCGGCGGAGTCAACTTGAAGGGCTCGGTCATTGACCTCTACCAGCGGCACGTAAAGCATGTGGTGCCGTTTGTGGTGTCGAGCCTGGGCTACGGATTGCTGTGGAACAATCCTTCTCTCGGCCGTGTGGAGTTCGGGCACAACCGGACGCGATGGGTTTCCCGCGGCTGCCGCCAGCTCGATTACTACATTACGACCGGGGATTCCTACGCTGAGATCATGGAGCATTATGCAGACGTGGCGGGGCATGCGCCTGAATTTCCGTATTGGGCTTCAGGGTTCTGGCAATGCAAGCTGCGCTATAAGACGCAGGAAGAATTCCTCGGCGTGGCGCGAGAATTCAAGCGCCGCAATCTGCCATTATCTGTGCTCGTCATAGATTTCATGCACTGGGAGCACGCAGGCGACTGGAAACTTGACCCCAAGTTTTGGCCCGATCCTCCCGCCATGGTCAAGGAGATGAACGATCTCGGGATACGCATCATGATTTCGCCGTGGATTTTCGCGGTGCCGGAGAGCGAAAACTTTGCCTACATGCGAGAACACGACCTGTTTATCCGCTACAAGAACACGCCTGTCTCGGGCATCCGGGACAATATTCCCGGCGCCCGATTTCTGGGTGAAGGGGCGAGGCAATACGATCCCACCAATCCAGAGGCCGCCAGATTTCTTTGGAGCAAGTGGAAGCAAAACTACGTCGATCTGGGCATTCGCACCTTCTGGCTTGATCCCAGCGATGACTTCCACGAGATTCAGGAATACGACCAAGTTCAGTACCACATCGGTCCAGCCACAGAAGCCCATGGTTATTACCCGGTTGCGCACCAGAAGAACATCTACGAAGGCCTGATTTCAGCAGGTGAAAAGGAAGTGGTCACCATCTGCCGGAGTTCGTGGGCCGGAAGCCAGCGCTGGGGCGCTTCGCCCGCCGCGCACGACATCTTTTCGTCCTTCGAGCATCTCGAGGAATACATGAAGGCGGGACTCAATCTTGCGATGAGCGGAATCCCATGGGGAGCCAGCGAAATCGGCGGCTTTATTACGACGGATAACTCCAGCCCGCGCTTTCATGAACTGATGATCCGCTGGTACCAATATGGTGTGTTCACCCCCGTCTTCCGTACGCATGGGGATATGACGCGCCCCAACAACGAAGCGTGGACGATCGGAGGCAACGCGTACCCGCACGTCCGCGCGGCGATCCTGCTGCGCGAACATCTGCGACCTTACATCATGGAGCAGATGAAACTTGCATCCGCAAAGGGCGTACCGCCCATGCGCCCGCTGTTCTTCGATTTTGAGAAGGACCCCAGAACGCACGAGGTCGAAGACCAATTTCTTTTCGGGCCGGATTTGCTCGTTGCGCCCATCGTGAAGTTCGAAGCGCGAAGCAGGGAAGTCTATCTCCCCGACAGAACCGAGTGGACAGATGCTTGGACGGGTAACAAACTATCAGGGGGGAAAACCGTCACAGCCGCTGCGCCCATTGAACATATTCCGGTTTATATCCGCGGCGACAATCCCGCTCTGTTGAAGGCATTTCAAAACTTATATTAAAATTGAACTCATAAGCAGCCGACGCTACAAGTAGCCGGTCGCACCCGCGTGCGGAGCCCACGAACGCAAGTCAGATGAGCGGCTACCGCAACGACAGTCGAACAGGTCCAAGCACCCTCGGTGCAATTGAAGATTGCGAAGCTGGCACCCCCTCGCGACCATACCACAGCAGTAGACTGTACCAGATGTGTTGGGCACAGTAATTGGTGCTTCTGCTCTTCGGGGTTCTAGAAGAAGCAGTAGGTAGTACTGCTGTGAGAAGCTAAAGGTGATAGTATAAATTCAGCCGCTAAAGAATAGTCTTGATGAACTGATTGGTTTTGCAATTGGTCCTAGGGGAGCATGGCCGGGCAAATTTATAGCGCAGACCGCGGTACTTTCAGCATTCGCCGAGACCGAAGGCTTGATAGTACGAGCCATAGTCGGACATATTAAGAATTGCGGAAACGTAAATTGCGTCCTAATTAGCGTCTGCCACTTCGACGCGTACGCTGGCGCGGGTCGCCTTTGGTCCGGCCAGATGCATCCTCGCAACTTATCATATTTCCGGCGATGGACAAATTCCCAACTAACACCCCAACTTTTATACGAACCCAGTCGGTCAATTGCCATGCAGTGGCCTACACCGCGGCGCCAACTCAGCACTTTAATACTCAGGGATACACGCTTAGACACCCGGTCAAATAGCGCCCCACCTACCAAAATAGTTCGAGTTGCAAGAGCCACACTTGACCAACTTGGCGCTGCACCCAGCTAAGGAAAGCCCAAGAATAACTCTAGCTTGCACCTCAAGGATGCCGTCCGCCTAGGTGCCATTTAGCCAATTCACTCCCGTTTCGGCCACTTTTCAGCAGCATCGGCACCATCAATTTAGCTGCAACGCCAAACGCTGCCGTAAGCTCCGCACATCACAAGTTTAGCACAAGCATCCTAGGGGCGCGCCGCTTCAGTTTTCGCTAGCGGTACTTCAATCAACACAAGACAAAGTATCTTTCGTTGTGGCGCACCTAACGCAGCTGTACTACAGACAATAAATCCGATCCGCTTTCAAGAAACCAGAAGGTAGCCGATCCTATTAGCTCAATAGAGCCGAGCTGAACAAAACTCACACATAGGCATCTATCCTTAGATGATCGATCTCTTCGTCGATCAAGCTATATACAAAACTTCTCTTCAAATGTCAGCAACAACTAACCAAATCAGAGCACACTACAAATCCCAATCTATCAGCCGGGACACATGCATTCTTGCCAATGCTTTTGCCTGATGCGGACAATACTTTTATTATCCCCGCTGAAATGGGAAATACACCGTGAACATCTCATCCCGGACTTCGTAGAGAGGTATAAACCGAATGTCTTGGGGTTGGCCAATAGTGCGATAATCACCCCGCCAATAGTTCCACTCGCGCTCGTTGTCAGCAATCAGAAGTGATGACGGGTGGCCTGGGTCTCCCCGCATCGTTATTCCGCTAATGCAATAGTTCGGGCGGGCGTTATAGCTGCCGAGCTCTTTACTATGCGTCGATGACGGAGGTGCTCCTGGATTCAATCCTGCTAGTACAACAGGCCCATCCATAAACCCACAAGTATCTGGGGCGTCGGGGAGGGGCACAGCCACAAGCGTCTTCGGAAATACCAAATGCAGCGCGTCATCCGACCAAACGCGCCGAATTTCTACGAAGCTTGGAGGCTTGCTCTCAATCAAAAGGGGCTCACCATTGAGACTGATTTTTACCGCACCGTTTAGCCACCAAGGCATACGCAAGCGTATCGTAAACTCCACTGGTTTTGAAGCCTTGAGGTGCAGTTCATAAGCAAGGCAGTCTGGACGATGATGCGATAGCAGCTGCGGATCTTGGGTCAGGCGCAAAGTCATAACCTGCCCATCGCGCTGCCAACTAAGTTCACTAGGAATGTACTGGCTAAGCGTCAGACCGCCCTCACTCGCGTACCATATATAGTTTGCATAATTGCTGTGTGCCTGTACCAACGAGCCATGACAACACCAAAAATCTTCCGTGGGCGTACCCCACACCTTTTCGGCGCCGGCATGCAACGGCAGGAAGTACGCCACCATGCCACTATCGGGGTGCTGTTGGGCCAAAATGCCGTTCCACAGATTGCGCTCCCAATAATCTGCATAGCGCGAATCGTCACTCCAGCGCAGCATGGTTTCGGCCAAGCGCATCATATTGTAGACCGTACAATGTTCTTGTGTTCGAAATCCGAGACGGGCAGAAAGCGCATGGGGCGGTGACCAGACCTCACCGCTGCTTTGTCCACCTGTAATATATTGGTCTCGCTCGGTCACGCCGCTGCGCCAGTACGCATCCACAATCTGCCTCCAGCGTATGTCTCCGGTCACTTCCCATGCACGCGCCGCCCCCAGAATTTCGGGGATTGTGGTGTTCATATGCATATTGACCAGCACATCTTGCCCGGCTAGCAACGGGTCGAACAGTCGCCGCCGGTCGTAGCGCTGCATCAGTTCATAGTGTTGGCGGTCACCAGTTTGACCATACAGATTGGACCACACCTCTAGCATCCCGCCCGTCTCAGCGTCGAG
>Ga0208960_1000948_pt1 | contig 15832 bp, 17 predicted proteins | sample GreLakmeON33MSRF_FD_187703 | JGI IMG/M metagenome (GOLD analysis project Ga0208960, IMG submission 187703) | Freshwater lentic microbial communities from great Laurentian Lakes, MI, USA - Great Lakes metaG ON33MSRF (SPAdes) | ecosystem: Environmental > Aquatic > Freshwater > Lake | place: Great...
ATGTCGCCCCCACGCTTGCCACTGCGTGGGCTGCGCTGCCCCCCGAGGGGGTGCGTTTCGCCTTGGGGCGGCCCGGCGGCGGGGATGTCGCCCCCACGCTTGCCACTGCGTGGGCTGCGCTGCCCCCCGAGGGGGTGCGTTTCGCCTTGGGGCGGCCCGGCGGCGAAACTGTCGCCCTCTCGCTTGCCGCTGCGTTTGCTGCGATGTGCGCACCGGGAGCGGTTTGCTGATGGCTCTTAAGTCGACGATTTTTAAGGCGAATTTACAAATTGCAGACATTGACCATGGTTACTACGCGGACCATGGGTTGACGCTGGCCAGGCACCCGAGCGAGACCGATGAGCGCATGATGGTGCGGCTGTGCGCTTTGGCGCTGCAGGCGCACCAACTGCAATCGGTTTGCCAGGGCGACGGCACCTTGGCCTTTGGTGCAGGCTTGAGTGACCCCAATGAGCCCGATGTGTGGCTGCGCGACTTCACTGGTCGCACCCGGCTTTGGATGGAAGTCGGGCAGCCCGAGGACAAGCCTCTGCTCAAGGCCTGCAGCCGCGCAGATGCCGTGGTCCTTTATTGTTTTAGCGCCTCGGCTGACATCTGGTGGCGCAACATGCAAAACAAACTCGCACGCCCGCCCAACCTGTCCGTGTGGCGTATCCCCGCAGCAGCAGCGCAAGCCCTAGTGCCAATGGCACAGCGCAGCATGCAGTTGCAGGCCACGGTTCAAGAAGGGGTTTTGATGTTGGGCGACGGTGCGCTCAATGTCGATGTCGAGGCGCTACGCTGGAAATAGCCTCCGGCCCGTTCCGCATATCGGTTAAAGCGCCAGGCCCGCGCCTCAAGGGTGATGCGCCGCCAGGTCTGGCGCTTTTGCGCCGGGCGCAGTTCGGTCCACTGCTGCACCTCGGTAAAGCTGCGCCCACAGCCCTTGCACTGAGCATCCCCCTGGCTGGTGGAGCAAATCGCGATGCAGGGCGAATCCGGCGTGGTGTCGTACCAGGTCAGCCAGAACTCTAAGGCCTCGACGGGAAAAGAGTGTTCGTCTGCCTCGGTCTCTCGGTAGAACACCATTTGCGCGTACACCTCGGCCAAGGCACGGATGGGTTCAGCCAGCGAAAAACCGTCGGGCGAGGGGCATTTGTCGCGCCAGAAGTTAATTGCAGACTCGATGTCCGTGATGTGAATGCCTGCCATTTGAATCTGATCATAGCCCCACGCTTTTACCTGAGGGCTCCATGGTAGTATCCATGGCTGAAGGGGAGTAGCCCCCCGTTGTTAAGTCGTCAATACGAAAAGCCTTGTGCTTTTCCGGCTTAGCAGGTGCCAAGCGCGTTAGCGTAGCACTGGGCAAGACCTTCGCCATGCACTCCGACAGTGCAGCGCGCGAAGTTGGCCCAAAATTCCCGCTTTGTTGTTGCTCGGTCGAGTGATGAATTCAATCGGCAACAAAAAGGCATTGCAATGGAACTCTTTTCTACTCCCTGGTGGTCAGCGCTGCTGGCTATTATTTTGATCGACCTGGTGCTGGCAGGCGACAACGCCATCGTGATCGCCCTGGCGGCGCGCAACCTACCCCCAAATTTGCAAAAGAAGGCCATTGTTTGGGGCACTGTGGGCGCCATCGGCGTGCGCGCCTTGATGACCCTGGGGGTTGTCTGGCTGCTCAAGATTCCCGGGCTGATGCTGGTGGGTGGCCTGGGTTTGGTGTGGGTCGCCTACAAACTTCTTGCCGATCAAGACGGCAAGGCGCATGACGGGCCGGTGGTCGCCACCTTTTGGGGTGCCATGAAAACCATCATCGTGGCCGACGCCCTGATGGGCGTTGACAATGTGCTCGGCGTGGCCGGTGCCGCTCAGGGCGCCCTCGACCTGGTGGTAATTGGTCTGCTGATCAGCGTGCCTATCGTCGTCTTTGGCAGTGCGGTGGTGCTTAAATTGGTGGAGCGCTTTCCCGTCATCATCCAGGCCGGCGCCGCCGTGTTGGCTTTCACTGCTGCAAAAATGATCGTCGACGAGCCAACCTTGGCCAGCTGGTTTGACGGCCCTGATGCAAGCCAGACCGCGGCCCGCTGGGGTGTCTACCTGGTGACTGTGGTGGGGGTTCTGCTGGCTGGACGTCTGCGCACGAGCAGCCCCAAAGTAAACGCCTGAAAACTCCGCCGCAAGGCCTGCGCTTGGCCAAACATATCCGGCGCGCGGTCGGCCCTGCCGGTATCGGCGGCGAGGCACCCGAATCCGTGGCTCCCGGTCGTCGCGAAGATGTCGCCTAAGGCCTGCCGAGTGACTGGATGCGCGGGGGCTGGGCGAGCGGCTGGTGGGACACCGACTCAGCGCTGCTGGGCCTGCTCCTTGAGCCTGCTTTCGATTTGCCGGTAGCGGGTGTCGATGATCGAAGCCTCGATGTACTCGGCGCTGCCCGCGCCGCTGTAGCCCTGTCGCAGCCGGGACTGAGCGGCCTTGAGCCGGTCGAGTGCGCCGGCAAGGTCGAGCTGTGCGAGTCTGGCCTCTGCCTCGGCCCGTAGCGCGCGCAGGCCTTGGTTTTGCAGCGCATAAGCGCTGGCCAGCAGTTGCCAAGCCTGGGCGTCGCGCGGATGATCAGCCAGCCAGAGTTGCAAGCGTTGGGCCAGGCGAGCCAAATCGGCGGCTGGTCCGGCGGCTCCCGCCTTCAAGGACACTTGGGCTTGCAGCATCAGTTCGGGGCGGCGCAGCGGCCTATCGGTGAGCGGCGCAAACGCCGCGGCACCACTCAGCGCCCGGGCCGCCTGGGGCAGATCATCTGCGGCCAAGCTGGTTTCACAGCTCAACCAAAGGCCAAGTTGCCGGGCCTGCGGGTCGCCGTCCAGCAGGGGGGTGAGCCGGGCCAGATAGGCTTGGGCAGCAGCAAAGTCGCGCAGCCGTGTGGCCGCCAGCGTCGCGGCATACAGGGCCGCTGCCTGCCGCGGCGCTGGCGCGCCCAGGCTGTTGTCGGCCTCAAGCATGAAAGACCTTTGGGCATCTGCACCCGTGTTAGACAGGGCCCGCGCCCGCGCCGCAAGCAGCCCATGCTGCAGTAGCGGCGCCGGCCTGGGTGCGCTGGCCGCCTGCAAAATCTGGCGGCTTTGCATATCGGCGACACGCTCGGTGGTCAGGGGATGGCTGCGCAGGTAAGGAAAGGCGCCGTTGTCGTTCAGACGGGCGGCTTGTTGTAACTTCTCAAACATGCCGGCAAAACCCTGCCCTTCAAAGCCTGCTTCGATCAGCACCGCATAGCCCACCCGGTCGGCTTCGCGTTCCATGTCGCGCGAAAAATTAAGCTGGCCCTGGGCCGAGGCGGCCTGCCCACCCACAATCAAGGCGTTGGCCGCATCAGCGCTTTTGCTGGCTGCCAGCGCGCCCAAAATCATGGCTCCGACCACCCAGGGCGCCTGCTGATCCTGGCGAGCGATCAAGCGCGCGATATGGCGCTGGGTCACATGGCTGAGTTCGTGGGCCAGCACCGAGGCGAGTTCGTCAGCGCTAGACACGCTGGCCAAAAGCCCCAAGTGCAAGCCAAAGTAGCCGCCAGGCAGTGCAAAGGCATTCACCGAGCGGTCGCGCCCCAGCATGATCTCCCAAGCAAAACGCGCTTCGAGGTCTGCCGGCAGGTCGCCACGCGCTCGGGCTGCCGCCAGCAGCGGCTGCCAGACCGCCTGCACATACTCGGCCAGCACCGGGTCGTCCAGGTAGTCTGGATCGCGGTAAAGCTCTCGGGCAATGCGGTCGCCCAAGCGTCGCTCGGCGCTGCTGCTCAACTCGGCGTCGCCCAGCGCAGGCAAAGAAGGTGCCGGTACCCGCCCCGCCTGCGCCAGAGCGGGCCAGGCGCCACAGGCGGCGAAAACAGACAGCACAAACACCCCCAGCAGCAAGGCAGCCATGCTGTTAAAGACCGGTTGCAGTTTTAGTTTTGACACAAATTCAGCCCAAGAAATTCTGCTGAGAATCGCCCAAGAGTAGCCAGCCCAACACCGGGGCGAGCGCCCTGCGGCTGGCCGTATGATGCACGCTGAGCGTAAAGGCGAGGGCAGACATCTGTTTGCTGTGGCAGATTTAACAGCTAAGGTTCACATGAGTGCTTTGACCCATTTTGACGTGCACGGCCAGGCCCATATGGTCGATGTGGCCGACAAACCCAGCACCCACCGTCTCGCAATCGCTGGCGGGCGCATTGACATGCTGCCCGCCACGCTGGCCATCATCGAGGCGGGCAGCGTCAAAAAAGGGGATGTGCTGGGCATTGCCCGGATTGCAGGCATTCAGGCAGCCAAAAAAACCAGCGATCTCATCCCACTGTGCCACCCACTGGCCCTGACCCGCGTTGCTATAGATTTCCAGGTGTCTGCAGCTGCTGGCGGCCAGCCCAGCGGTGTTGTTTGCACCGCCACGGTGCAGACCGTCGGCCAAACCGGCGTCGAGATGGAGGCCCTGACAGCCGTCACCGTGGCCCTGCTGACCATCTACGACATGTGCAAAGCCGTGGACCGGGGTATGACCATGAGTGATGTGCGGCTGCTTGAAAAGCATGGTGGCAAGTCGGGGAGCTTTGTAAGCCCTTGATGGAATTTTGCAGTGTCGAAAAAAAGCCGGGGTTTCGGTTACCAGGCGATGCGGTTCTGCAGCAGCAGGGCGGAGCGACCATCTTGGCAATGCGCATGCCCCCGTTTTGATCGGCATGCCACTTTTCAGGGCAGCAAGGCCATCACCTAAGCCCTGGTGGTTTTTTTGAAATTGACGCAACTTGTTTTTTTGGCCTTAAGGGCCGGGAGTATCAGCTCAAGCCCGTGCCAGGCGATAAACCGAGGTACCAGCGCGCAGATTGGGCGCGAGCCGTATCTCGGCGCCGTCTTGTAAACCAAAGCTGTCAAGCACCCGCAGGCCGCTGCGCTGTGCCAGCAGGGCCAGATCAGCATGGGTGCCAACCCGAATATTTGGCGTGTCATACCACTGGTAAGGCAGACGCCGTGTCACCGGCATGCGCCCGCGCAACACGCTCAGGCGGTTTGGCCAATGGGCAAAATTTGGGAACGCAACAATGCCGATGCGCCCCACGCGAACCGTCTCGCGCAGCATGACCTGGGCATTGCGCAAATGTTGCAGGGTGTCGATTTGCAACACCACATCAAAGCTCTGGTCGTCAAACAGAGCCAAGCCCTGGTCGAGATTGAGTTGGATCACATTCACGCCGCGCTGCACGCAGGCCAGCAGGTTGGCGCCATCAATTTCGATGCCGTAGCCGCTGCAGCCACGGGTGCTCTGCAAATGTGCCAGCATGGCACCATCGCCGCAGCCTAGGTCAAGTACGCGCGAGCCAACCGGCACCAGCCGGGCCAAGGCTTGCATGTTTAGCACATCGCTCATGGGAGCATTTCCATTTCCCGCCCTATGCCATCAAAGTAAGAACGAACCACGCCCAGGTAGCGCGGGTCATCGAGCAAGAAGGCATCGTGCCCGTGGGGCGCATCAATTTCGGCGTAACTCAGGTCGCGTCGATTGTCTAGCAGGGCGCGAACGATCTCGCGGCTGCGCGCAGGTGCAAAGCGCCAGTCGGTGCTGAAACTGACCAGCAAAAATTTGGCCTGCGCCCGGGCCAGGGCCAGGCTGAGGTCGCCGCCATAGGTCTTGGCCGGATCAAAATAATCTAACGCCCGGGTGATCAACAGGTAGGTGTTGGCGTCAAAATAATCGGCAAACTTGTCGCCCTGGTAGCGCAGATAACTCTCTATCTGAAACTCCACCTCTTGGGTGGAATATTTGTAGTCGCCCATCGCCGCATCGCGCAACTGACGGCCAAACTTCTCGTTCATGACATCGTCGCTGAGGTAGGTGATGTGGCCAATCATGCGGGCAATGCGCAGGCCACGTTTGGGCAGGACGCCGTGGGCATAGAAATGGCCCGCATGAAAATCGGGGTCGGTGACGATGGCACGGCGCGCGACCTCGTTGAAAGCAATGTTTTCTGCCGTCAGGTTGGGTGCACTCGCCACCAACACTGCATGGCGCAGGCGCTCTGGGTACTGCAGCGCCCAGCCCAGGGCCTGCATGCCGCCCAGCGAGCCGCCCATCACCGCGGCCAGGGTGCGTATGCCCAGCGCATCCAGCAACCGGGCCTGCGCGTCGACCCAGTCCTCCACCGTGACCACCGGGAAATCAGCACCATAAACCCGCCCGGTATCGGGGTTGATGTGCATTGGGCCGGTTGAACCGAAGCAGGAACCCAGGTTGTTCACGCCGATGACAAAGAACCGATCAGTGTCGACTGCCTTGCCCGGCCCGATCATGCTGTGCCACCAGCCCTCAGACTTGTCCTGCCCGGCATACACCCCGGCCACATGGTGCGAGGCATTGAGCGCATGGCACACCAGCACCGCATTGGAGCGCGCGGCATTGAGCTGGCCATAAGTCTCAAAACTCAGGTCGTAGCCGCGGATGCTGCGGCCGCTCTGCAAGGGCAGCGCGGCAGCAAAATGCATTGACTGTGGTGTGGCTATCAACATAAAAAACCCGGCGGCGCTAAAAGCGGAGCCGGGTGACCTGGTGGGGTAGCGGTAACCGTCTTTAGCTGAATTTCGAAGCTCCAAGGCTTCGGCGCCCGCAATCCTGGATCAAATCGGCGCTCAGTCAAGTATAAATCGACCTAAGCCCAACCCAACAGGGCCGCCAGACCCAAGGCCAGGAAGATCAGCGCCGACACCAGGTGCACCAGGCGAATCGGCACCAGCCGCGTCATGCGCTCCCCCAACCAGACTACCGGGGCATTGGCCAACATCATGCCCAAGGTGGTGCCAGCCACTACCCACAGGTAGGCATGGTACTGCGCCGCCAGCATGACAGTGGCGATCTGGGTCTTGTCGCCCATCTCGGCCAGAAAAAACGCCACGGCCGTGGTGCCAAATACGCCAAAGCGGGGCGCACCGCTGGTGTCGGTCTCTGCGATCTTGTCCGGAATCAGCATCCAAATTGCCATGGCGACAAAGGAGCCGCCCAGCACCCAGCGCAAAACCTGTGGCCCCAGCCAGGTGGTAACCCAGGCGCCCAGGGCACCGGCCAGCGCGTGGTTGGCCAGCGTGGCCACCAGAATCCCCAGCACGATCGGCCAGGGCTTGCGAAAACGGGCCGCCAGAATCAGCGCCAACAACTGCGTCTTGTCGCCCATTTCAGCCAGCGCGACGATACCGGTTGAGACCAAAAATGCTTCCATCGCCGGCATATTAACCAGGCTTTAAACCTAGGCCACCGGCGCTCTGCTGAACATGCTCGGCACCGCCATGGCTTGGGCCACGCCACAAAAACCAGGTCATTACCCCGATCAAGGCCCCGGTTGATTTCATGGGTCAAAACCGAGGACATGTCCAAAAACTGATATTTTCATCAAGATTTAATCAAAATAAGTCTTGACAGCACCAAATTGGCGTATAGTTGAGCGGTATTGTCAGCTAAAAATCCGGCAATATATGTTTGCGGTGAATAGTCAGTTTCGCGTCTGCTCTAAGTTTTATTGGTTTGTTGATTGCGGTTTTGCACTCCATCGCGTTTTGAGTTCTTTTGAGGAGTCCTTTCATGGGCAACAAACTTTACGTGGGCAATCTGCCCTATTCTTTCCGTGATGAAGACCTGCAGCAAGCCTTTGCAGCACATGGCACTGTCAGCAGCGCCAAGGTCATGATGGAACGCGACACCGGCCGCTCCAAGGGCTTTGGTTTCGTCGAAATGGGCAGTGATGCCGAAGCACAGGCAGCCATCGGTGGCATGAATGGCCAACAATACGGCGGCCGCGGTCTGGTTGTCAATGAGGCTCGTCCCATGGAGGCACGCCCGCCCCGTAGCGGTGGCTTTGGCGGCGGCGGCGGAACTGGCGGCGGCGGCGGCGGTTACGGCGGCGGCGGCGGCGGTGGCGGCGGAAGCCGCAGCGGCGGCGGAGGCGGCTATGGCGGTGGCGGCAGCAGTGGCGGCGGAGGCGGCAGCCGGAGCGGCGGCGGGGGCGGCTACGGCGGCGGTGGCGGTGGCCGCAGCAGCTACTGATAGACAAACGGTTCAAACGCTGCGCCAAGCGCGCGTTCAAACCACCAAGGGCCCTCTGGGCCCTTTTTCATGCGCGCAAGGCGCCCTGCCTTTTGCAGCCCACTTGCTTGGCTGTGCTAGTTTTTTGATGTCTCTGGGTACAGTGTCCCACGCACTCGGCCGCTCAGGATCAGGACCCCAGGCAGGCGGTCCATGTCCATAGCATCGGCCGAGAACTCGTTGCGGCCATGGCTCAGTTGTACCGCCTGGGTAGAGGTGACGCGCTCGGTCTTGATGAAGGCGTGCAAAGACTCCCCGCGAAATTCCAGCCTGGCATGCACCTGGCCATGCTGATCAGCGAACTGCTCGCGCACCACGCGGGCGTCTTGAAAAAGCTGCAGCTCCGTAGCGTCTCCCCGAGTCAAGGCGCGCCCGGCGGTGGCCACTGTGGCACGCCCGGCCTCATCGAAAGACCGAATGAGCACCCGGTCAATCTCCAAGGTGTCAGTGTCGGGAAAATGGCGAGCCTCAGCCCCCTGCACTTCGCTCTTGAGCCGTCCACTGGCATCGTAATTGCGCAGCGCAAACTGTCTCATTACGTAATCCGGTTCATGCCGCGGGGGAGCCGTCACCCCGGGAAGTGGCAGCACTGGCGTGCCGCGCACCAGCCACCAGGAACCCAGTGCCAGCGCTGCCATGAGCAGTGTGGGCAGGTAGAGCGTCAGGCGCTCCCAGAGCCGGCTCAGTCTGTGCATCATTTGGCGCTCTGGGCCAGCAGCCCCGCATAGTGGCCAGCCGCCTGCAGCAGCAGGTCGCACAATTCCCGAACAGCGCCAGCGCCACCCGCCGCCTGAGTGACATGATGGGCCATGGACCGCACCTCAGGGTGGGCATTGGCCGGCGCGCAGGCAAAAGCGGCGCGGCTCATCAAAGCCAAGTCGGGCCAGTCGTCTCCCATGGCGGCAGCCTGTTCCCAGCTCAGGCCGAGTGTCTGCAGCATGTTCTCCGCGGCCGGGCGTTTGTTCTCCAGGCCCAGCGCCAAGTGCGAGATGCCCAGCGCCTGCAGGCGCTGTCGTAGCGCTTTGGAATCACGCCCGCTGATCACCGCTGGCGTGATGCCTGCGCTTTGCAAAAGCTTCAAGCCATAGCCGTCCAGGGCGTTGAAGCGCTTGATCGTCTCACCCTCTTCTGTAAAGTGCAGGCCACCGTCGGTCAAAACACCATCGACATCGAAAAAAACCAGGCGCACGCCCCGGGCCTTGAGCAGCAGATCTGGGGGAAAGTTGAGCGCGGGCAGCAGCATCAGATCACTTTGGCTCGCATCAGATCGTTGCTGTTGACTGCGCCACACAGCAGGCCTTTCGCATCGATCACCAGCACGCTGGTGATGCGCCGCAGCTCCATCAATTCAGCCGCTTCGACCGCTAGCGCAGCCAGCGCAATGGTGCTGGGGTTGCGGTGCATGACATCAGCCGCGCAAAGTTGGCGCAGGTCCTGGCCTTTTTCCACCAAGCGGCGCAAATCGCCGTCCGTAAAAATGCCCAATACCCGACCTGCCGGATCGACCACGGCAGTGGCACCCAAACCCTTTTGGCTCATTTCACGCATCAACTCACTGAAACTGGCCTGCGGCCCGACCCGCGGCACATCGTCGCCCGAGCGCATCACCGCGCCGACATGGGTGAGCAGTTTGCGCCCCAAAGCGCCGCCCGGGTGGGATCGGGCAAAGTCTTCGGGCTTGAAGCCCCGGGCATCGAGCAGAGCCACAGCCAACGCATCGCCCAGGGCCAGTTGCGCCGTGGTGCTGGCCGTAGGCGCCAGGTTGAGCGGACAGGCCTCTTTGTCGACCGCAGAATCCAAAAAAACATCAGCATGACGCGCCAGGGTCGAGTCTGGCCGGCCGGTCATGGCCAACAACGGCGTCCCCAGGCGCTTGAGTACCGGCAAGATGAGATTGAGCTCCTCGGACTCGCCGCTGTTGGAGATAGCCAGCACCAAGTCCCGGGCCGTGATCATGCCAAGGTCGCCGTGGCTGGCCTCGGCCGGGTGCACAAACAGGGCCGGCGTGCCAGTCGAGGCCAGGGTGGCGGCAATTTTGCGCCCGATATGGCCACTCTTGCCCATGCCCATCACAACCACCCGGCCCGACAAGCCGAGGATCAATTCGACCGCCTCGGCAAAACCGGATCCGAGCCGGTTTTTCAGGCCAAGTACCGCTGCTGCTTCGATGTCGAGCGCCCCTTGGGCCAAGCGGATGGCGCGGCTCGCCTCAAACAGCAATGGCGGCGTGGACGGCAGAATCATCAAATGATTTTACGGTTGCCGCCTGTTACCGATTCCCGCATTGGTCAGCATGCCAGCATGAACCCGCTGGCGCTGGAATCCGAGCACGGCAAACGCATCATGGGCGTGCGGCTGTTTCAAGATTTGGCCCTTGTGTGGCAACGAGCAACTGCGGGAACGCATTTCGTGCTTTTTGCTGGATGTGCTGGTCCATATAGCCGCGCACCCAGCCTGCGGGTGCATCTTGAGCACCAAACGGCTTGGGGACCACAAAAAAACTGTTTAGCCTGTTTTCAGACATGTTCTAGGCTTGTAGCCCAATGGATTCAAGTGAGAGCAGCTACCAAATAAATAGCGCTTAGTTTCACTTTGACATCATTAAAACTTACATCCATCAAAAATAATCCCGTAAATCATTCGTTTGCCGTATGATTTACGGTAATGATTGAAAAAAATATCGAATCTTTGGTGCGTCAACGCCTGACCACTGTGGTGCCTGCAGTGGTGTTGCTGGGGCCTCGACAGGTGGGTAAAACCACGCTGGCACGCAAGATTGCCGCCGACTGGCCCAGCGGCGCCGTGTACCTGGACATGGAGCGCCCGGCCGACAGGCGGCGGCTGGACGATGCGGATGCTTACCTGCGTGCGCAAAACCGCAAGCTGGTGGTAATTGACGAAATTCAGCGCGCACCAGGGCTGTTTGAGGTGCTACGCGGCATCATTGACGACCGGCGTGCTGCGGGTGAGCGGTTTGGGCATTTCCTGTTGCTGGGCTCGGCCGCGCTAGACCTGATGCACCAGTCATCAGAATCGCTAGCGGGCCGTGTTGCTTATCTTGAGATGGGGCCCGTCAATGTGCTTGAAGCCAGCGCGGCCCAGCTGGGCAGTGAGACGCTTTGGCTGCGTGGCGGCTTTCCTGAAAGCCTGCTGGCACAAAGTGACGTCACCAGTGCGTCTTGGCGGCAAGACTTTATCCGCTCTTATCTGGAGCGGGACCTGCCCATGTTTGCGCCACGCATGCCCGCACAAGCGCTTGGCCGCTTGTGGACCATGCTGGCGCACAGCCAAGGCGGCTTGCTGAATCAGGCGCGGCTCGCAGCCAGCCTAGGGGTGTCTGCGCCCACCGTTATGCGTTACACCGACTTGATGGTTGACTTGCAACTGGTGCGGCGCCTGATGCCGTGGGCTAGTAATGTCGGCAAGCGCCTTGTCAAAGCGCCCAAGGTTTACGTGCGCGACAGCGGCATCCAACATGCGCTGCTTGACCTGACCACCACGGACGATGTGCTGGGCCACCCCACGGCAGGTCCAAGCTATGAAGGGTTTGTGATTGAAAACCTGATGGCCTGCGCTGCGCCACGCTTCAAACCCTACTTTTATCGCACGCAAGATGGCGCAGAAATTGACCTGCTGCTTGAAAGCGGTGGCAAACCCGGCATGGCGATTGAGGTCAAACGTTCATCCGCGCCAACACTGGATCGGGGCTTTGGCACAGCGTGTGACGATTTAAAGATCAGCCAGCGCTTCGTGGTGTACCCGGGCGAAGACACCTATCCCCTGCGGCATGGCGCACAAGCGATTAGCCTGACCGCGATGGCCCGGGTGCTTCAAGGCGATTGAAAATACGCGGTTTAGGCGGTTTGCGAACGGCTAAACGCAATTGGAAGCGGCTTGCGGGGCGTCAAAATGCCTTTTTAACCTGTTGTCAATGAGGCTTGTAGCCAAATAGATTCGGGCGCGCTATCAAGCTCATAGCGCTGTGCGAGTGCCTACTTGTAAAACGCCTCAACCTTGCCTTTGAGCTTGATCGTCAGCGGGAAGCCTTTACGGTCAACCTTCTTGCCGATGGGCACTTTGATCCAGCCTTCGCTAATGCAGTATTCCTCAACATCCACGCGCTCTTTGCCGTTAAAGCGGATGCCGATGTTGTGCTCAAAAATAGCCGCAACATGGAACTTGCTGCGCACGTCTGCCGAGAGCTGGTCAGGCAGCGCCGGGCGCCCGCTAGCCAGGGCAGCTGTAGTTGCGGTTTGTGTTGTGTCGTTCATGGCAGTGGCTACTTTTTAAAAAATAAAGTCAACTGTCGACTTGAGCAAAGATTTCCGGTCCTTGCAGATGTCGATCGCCCCTCGGGCCAAGCGGATGGCGCGGCTCGCCTCAAACAGCAATGGCGGCGTGGACGGCAGGGTCATTAAACGATTTTACGGTTGCCGCCTGCTACCGACACCCGCACTGGTTAGCATGCCAGCATGAACCCGCTGGAGCTGACTCTTTTGTACCTGCTGGCCGCCGTGCTGGGGGTGGCTGCCTGCAGATTTCTCAAACTGCCGCCGATGCTCGGCTACCTGGTGGTGGGTGTGCTGATCGGGCCCAATGCGTTGGCACTCGCGAAGAATTCCGAAAGCGTGCACCGGCTCGGCGAGTTTGGCGTGGTGTTCCTGATGTTCGTGATTGGGCTGGAGTTCAACCTGCCCAAGTTACGCGCCATGCGCCGACATGTGTTCGGTCTGGGCTTGCTGCAGGTCCTGCTGACCGTGCTTTTGGCCAGCGCCGCGCTGCTGGCGCTGGCCTGGGCCGGTGCTGAGCGGGGCGGGGCCGGCTGGCAAACCGCGCTGGCACTGTCTGGCGCACTGGCCATGAGCAGCACAGCGATTGTTGTCAAACTGATGGCCGAACGGCTGGAGCTGGAATCCGAGCACGGAAAACGCATCATGGGCGTGCTGCTGTTCCAAGATTTGGCGGTTGTGCCGCTGCTGGTGCTCATACCGGCGCTCGCCGCACCGATTGAACAACTGGTGCCAACCCTGGCCCTGGCGGCGCTCAAGGCAGCCCTGTTGATTACCCTGCTGCTGGTCGGTGGCCAGGGCATCATGCGCTGGTGGCTGACACTGGTCGCTAGGCGCAAAAGCGAAGAGTTGTTTGTGCTCAACCTGCTGCTAGTCACGCTGGGTCTGGCTTGGCTGACTGAGCTGGCGGGTTTGAGCCTGGCGCTGGGCGCCTTCATTGCCGGCATGCTGATCTCGGAGACCGAATTCAAGCACCATGTCGAGACCGATATCCGACCCTTTCACGACGTGCTACTGGGCTTGTTCTTCATCAGCATCGGCATGATGCTTGACTGGCGGCTGGTGCTGGAACGCTGGCCGCTGGTACTCTTGTTGGTGACCTTGCCCGTGCTTTTCAAGGCGGCGCTGGTGGCGCTGCTGGCGCGCGGCTTGGGCGCCCAGCCGGGGGTGGCCCTGCGCACCGGGCTTTACCTGGCGCAAGCCGGAGAGTTCGGCTTTGTGTTGCTTGCGCTGGCGCAGACCCATTCGCTGGTGCCTGCGGACCTGCTCAACCCCATCCTGGCCAGCATGGTGCTGTCTATGGTGGCAACACCCTTCATCATTCTCCACAGCAACACACTGGTGATGCGATTGGCCCGCAGCGACTGGCTGCAGCAGTCGCTGCAGTTGACCCAGATTGCCAGGCAATCGATCAACGCCAGCCGGCATGTCATCATCTGCGGCTACGGCCGCTCTGGGCAGAGCCTTGCAAGGGTGCTGCAGCGAGAAGGCATACCTCACTTGGCGCTCGACCTAGACCCTGACCGGGTGCGCCAGGCCGCCTCGGCTGGCGACTCCGTGGTGTTTGGCGATGCCGCCCGCCTGCAGGTGCTGGTGGCTGCCGGGCTGGCACGGGCCGCTGCCGTGGTCATTACCTACGTGGATGTGGGCGGGGCGCTGCGGGTGCTGGCTCATGCCCGGGAACATGCCCCTCAGGTACCGGTCATTGTGCGCACGCGGGACGACCATGACCTCGACACGCTGCAGCAGGCTGGCGCTAGCGAGGTGGTGCCCGAGTCGATCGAGGGTTCGTTGATGCTGGTCACCCATGCGCTGGCCCTGCTCGGGGTACCGATGCGCCGCGTGATACGGGTGGTGCAGGAACAGCGCGACGCCCGCTACAAGCTCTTGCGCGGCTATTTTCACGGCGAAGACGACAGCAGCATCGACGAGTTGGAACAGGAGCGCCTGTGCTCCCTCACATTGCCGCTGGGCGCTTTTGCCATTGGCCAGCGCTTAGGCCAGCTCGACCTGGCCACTCTCGGCGCCCAGGTCCTCAGCCTGCGCCGCCGAGGTGGCGAGGCGGTTGACCCAGGGCTTGGCCTGACACTGCAAGACGGCGACACCCTGGTGCTCAGCGGCAAACCAGAGCCACTGGCCTTGGCAACCCAGCGCCTGCTCAGCGGCTGATCCCAAACCTGCTGCCAGATCAACGAGCGCAGGCACAATCGCGGGCCCTGCAGCCACTGATTGCAATATGCCCAACTTCAGCGTCAGCCAATACCTCCGTGACCACATCCGTACCGTGCCCGATTGGCCGGCGCCCGGCGTGCAGTTTCGCGACATCACCCCATTGCTGCAGGAGGCCAAGGTGTTCCGGGTGCTGATCGACGCCTTTGTGCACCGCTACATGGACCCGTCGATGCGACCCGACGTGGTGGCAGGGCTGGACGCACGCGGCTTTATTTTGGGCGCTGTGGTGGCTTATGAGCTCAACGTCGGCTTTGTGCCGATCCGCAAAAAAGGCAAGCTGCCCTTCACCACGGTGGAAGAAACCTACGAGCTGGAATACGGCAGCGCCACGGTAGAACTGCACACCGATGCGGTCAAACCCGGCCACCGCGTGCTGCTGATCGACGACCTGATCGCCACCGGCGGCACCATGATGGCGGGCAAAAAGCTGCTGGAAAAACTCGGCGCCACCGTGATGGAGGGCGCGGCCATCGTCGACCTGCCCGAGTTGGGTGGCTCCGACAAGCTGCGCGCCAGCGGCCTGCCGCTGTTCACGCTGGTGGATTTTTCTGGGCATTAAATCAGGCTCCAAGCCCCGTGGTTTTTGGGTTTTAAGCTATTTGTTAAATAGGGCCTGATCCGCAGCCTGGACGACCTGCCGCAAGACTACGTGCCCGAGCTGCAGGGCACGCTGCACGGCCAGGTGCCGCTGCGCCACTTGCTCAATATGTCCAGCGGCGCCGACGTGGTGCACGAGCGCGACTCGGGGCGCATCGACGTGCCGGCACTGCTGGGCCCGGCTGGGCCAGCTGGTGGCGCAGCAGGGCGAGATGCAGGGCCACCAGGTCGTCAGCAAAGCCTGGCTGACCGACTGCGCCAGCCACGGCCCGCAAGACCAGCAGGTGCGCTACGGCACGATGCGCCCCGACATGGGGTACAAGAACTTTTTCTGGCACCCGCGCCCCGGCGGCGCCTGGCTGATGATGAATGGCCACCACGGCCAACGCGTGCTGGTAGACCGCGCCAGCCAGACCGTGCTGGTGCAGACCGCGCTGAGCCACGAGGGGCCGTGGCAGCGCGAGCTGTTTGCGCTGTTTGAGGGGGCCATCGCTGCTGCGGGGTGAACGGCGGCACCTGCATAACCTGGCTGCGCCGGGCCGGATATTTTTCGACAAAACGGCAGGCCTCTGAATAAAAGTCGCAACTTTTATTCAATATGGTATAAATTAGTCGTATGAAGCGCTCTATTGATCCGCAGATTC
>Ga0208960_1000950_pt1 | contig 15815 bp, 9 predicted proteins | sample GreLakmeON33MSRF_FD_187703 | JGI IMG/M metagenome (GOLD analysis project Ga0208960, IMG submission 187703) | Freshwater lentic microbial communities from great Laurentian Lakes, MI, USA - Great Lakes metaG ON33MSRF (SPAdes) | ecosystem: Environmental > Aquatic > Freshwater > Lake | place: Great...
CAAACGGCAGATCACCGAGGATCGGGACCCTGTCCTTGGTGTTTTGGATGTCCTCGGAGATGAGGCCACCCAGCATCACCGTCTGCGCGTCCCACACCACGCACTGCGTCACCACTTGACGGACACGCGTGCGGGGCAGGGGGACTTGAGCGGTGAGAGGGACACCAAGCGTGCCAGAGGAGGATTGTTGGACCTGAATCGCGCCCGCAAAATCTGGCGGCACAGCGTCGTAGCCTACGAACTTCGTGATCGAGGGGATGAGGGACATGTTGATCGTGTAGCCATCGGCAGCAACCGTCGGCAGGACATCCAACACGGGGCCAGTAGGTAGAGCTTGCGTCTGCGGTGCCAAGCTCGCTCCGATGCCGCCGCCGCCGCCGCCGGGAGGAATGCCACCACCGGTGTTGCCCCCGCCGCCGCCCGCTGTCTGGCCCGGCGAGATGCCGGTGAGGATGAGTTGCACGTCCGTCACCTGAATCTGTGCCTGCCGACCGCTCACCGTGATCACTTTCGGCGCAGCGAGCACATCCGTGCCGTCTCGCTGTTCGATCATACGGAGGACCATCCGGAACTGTGGGTCAGTCAGGATGCCCGTGAGCGTCGCCAAAGCCGGAGCGTTGTTGCGCAGACCATCCGTGATCGACCCTGTGGAAAGCAACGGAGCGCCAGAAAGCGGGAAAAAGCCCCCCGGGTTGGCCGGGCTTGGACGACCTTGCAACGTCGGAGCCAGATTGCCCTGCAAGGCAGTCGGACCAACGATGGTGTTTCCCATGAACCAATCGAAGCCAAGCGCCTTGTTGTCGTTCTGGTTGATCTCCGCGAATCTGGACTCCACCAAGACCTGCGGCGGGATCACGTTCAACAATTCGATCGCCATCTGAATGATGTCCAAATCCTGCAACGAGGCGCGCACGAGGAGGAGTCCATTGCGGTCGTTGAAGAAAACCTGCGTCGCATCCGGGCCGTTGGTCACCCCCAGATTCACCACGCCGGCCGCCAAAAAATATTGCCGGACCTGATTGTTGGCCAACGAAGTCAAATTGGTGGAGGTAACACCGAGCAAACCGCCGCCGCCGCCGCCGCCGCCGCCGCCGCCGCCCGAACTCTGGCCGGCGACCGAGACCCCCGCGATGGAGAACCCGCTGCCGCCGCCCTGCTGGCCACCGCCGCCGCCGGCGCCGCCGCCCAAACCGCCACCCTGCTGACCACCACCACCACCCTGCTGGCCGCCACCGCCACCAGCTCCACCACCCGCACTCGTGACGGCCTGAATTGGATTGGCCACGACGCTCTGCAAGCCCTGCACGAAGGTGTCCGGGTTGACCTTGAACATACGTGAGAACATCGACGCCTGCTCCGGGAGCTTGGGGCCGAAGACAATGGCGTATTCCTCAATGGAATACTTCAATCCGGCGCTCCGCCCGTCGGGCATCTTCACGTCGGCGGTCTTGCAAATCACATCCAGCACCTGCCGCAGCGTCAAGTTTCGCAGCACTGTGCCGACCTTGACAGTCACGTTGTCCAAGTCGGGCTTCTGGGACGCGCCGCCAGCGGCGACGATGGGTTGGCCCGTGAGAGGGTCCAGCGCTGGGGCGGCGGCGGGGCCGGCGACTGCGCCACCGGCACCCTGCTGAGCGGCCGCCGAAATGTAGTCCATAGCGACGTTGTTGATGAGGAAATTAAGGCCCCGCTTGGTGGGATCTTTCTCGAGCAGGTCATTCTTCTTGGTCTTGTCATCCAGATCCTTGAGCACCTCCGGAAGGAGGATGTCCGGGTAGTTGGTCTCGGGGAAAATGATCTCGTCGAGCTTGCGGTTGATTGCCTGGGCACCCTTGCTGGAATGGGTCAGGAACGGCACCTCGGAATTGGTCTTGTAGTAGGGATTGGACACGCCTGAAATGGTTCGGCCCTTCTCATTCCATTTTTTGGTGACCTCCACCACGCTCTCGCCGTAGGTCTTTTCGCGCAACCGGCTCTCCTGCTCGAACTGCGCCTCCAAGATCATCCGAAGGTAGAAGAAGGCCGCGTCATTCATGGGATCCTTCTTGATCGCTTCCTCCAAGCGCAGCCGGGCCTCCTTGTATTCACCCACTTCGTAATACAGCTTCCCGTCCCGCACCAGGCTCATGACCTTGGAGCGACTCTCGATGAGTTCATCCCTTTTCGTGACCAACTGCGCGCTGGGAAGTTGCCCCCGGTGAGCGGCCTCCACATGGTTGTTGAAGCGCTTGAATTCTTCGGCCTTGGAGTTCGCGGGGTCGAAGGTGAAGACTTTGCTCACCTCGGCGTCGGCCTCCTTGAACTGGTATTTCTCCTGCAACGCGGTGGCCAACTGGATGCGGCAGTGCGTGAGGCCGGCGAGCGCGTCGGCATACTGTTTTTCGACATTCTGGACGCCGCCCAGCAGCTTGACGTGGCCGATGGTCTCCTCGTAGAGCTTGGCGGCGGTGGCGAAATCCTTCTTCTTCTGTAGTTCGCGGGCACGCGCCAGATTGGAGTCGAGCACGATTTTGCGCTCCTGGCGGCGCAGCGCCTCCTCTTCCGCTATGGCCGCGGGGTCAGGCCCGGCGGGCGCGGGGCGGGCGGGGAGCGCGAACAGGCACAACAAGCTGGCCAGCAGAATGCGTTGCTTCATGATTGGGAGTGCGGTTGCGGAGAACGGAGTGGGGCTGGCTCACTATTTCTTGCCAGGCACGAGCGCAGGCTGCGGGGGACCCAGTGGGAGCGTCGTGAGTTTATCATTTGAGACAGCTTTGACTACCACGTTGGAAGCGGTGACTTCAACGACAATGTTAGTGTCACCGGCAAAAGTCATCGGTGTGTCCTTACGCGCCTTGGGCCATGCAAAGTTCGTTTCCACCAGATACTGAATGTTGGCGATGTATTCCACCACGCTGACGTGACCTTGGGCCTTGGTGAGGTTGAACTTGAGGCCATCCTTGCCCGGCTCGTGCAGTTCGCACTTTAGTTCAGGGTTCTCGGGGGTGCCCGCAGCCTCGCGGACAAGTAGCACGAGCTTGCGCTGGAGGTCGAGGGTGTTGGGGTTGGCACTGGTGGCTATGGCCGCAGTGTTGGTGGCGTTGACGAAAAACGTTTTCCGAGTTTTAGCCTGCAGGGGAACAGTGGGAGCGAACTCTTTCGTCACACTGATCGAGACGAAGGGCCGGTCCGGAGTGCCTCCCATGGACACAAGTTCCAAGAGCAGTCGCTGAGGCGTTATGGAATGGACCGCCAATTGGCTGACGCCCACCTTGGTGCCGGCGATGAGGTTCCCGTTGGTGTCCACATACCAAGCCATCGGGTTGAACACTCGATGGACGCTGGCGAAGTCGGTCTGGCTGGGTTGGGTAGCGCGGTTGAGGAGGCTTTTCATTGTCTCCATGTCCTGGGTGGTCGGCGGCTTGCCATTGCCGTCAACGGTGAGACCCCGGTAGTCCTTCAGCCGGTCCTGCACCGAGCCTGCCTCCACAACCAGCCAAACCGCGCCGCTGGCCATGACTAGGAGCATCAGGCCGAGGACGATTTTCTCGTAGTGATTCTTGAAGAATTCCATGCGGTCAATTGTTCTTCGGGGGCGTCGGCGTCGGAGCAACGGCCTTGCGCGTCACCTTGATCACATCAAGGACAAGCGTGATGCGCAGCGGATGCTCATCGAGGATTTTGACCAAACTGGATTTGGACACCGGCTGTGCTCCGACCATGCCGGGAGCCTTGGGCGCGACTGGACGAAATCCACCGGGCGGGGGCGGGGTGGTCGTCGGCATTCCAGATGCGCCGCCCGGACCAGACCCGCTAAAGGGACCCGGCGTCATCAGGCCCGGGTTCATCAGGCCCGGATTCATCAGGCCAGCACCGCCGAGCGGCTCCACAAGCACCTCCCTCACGACGAAGAACTCTTTGGTCCCGGACAGTGTGTTCAGCACCACGGCGAGGTCCCCGGAGAAGCCACGGAAGACAACACGATAGGGCGTGATGGTCACGTTGACGCCCGTGGCCAGCGAATTCGTTTGCTCCGTCCGGTCCAAGAGCAAATCGGGGCCCTTCGGCTCATCTGCGAAGGCCGCCAGCCGTTGGAGGCTTTCGATGCCACGCACGCGGGCCTTGAAGAGCGCGTCGCAGATGGTCTTCATCTCAGCCAACCGAGAATTCAACGGCTCAATCCCGTAGCCGGGGATGCGCGACATGCCCTTCACTTCGCCAAAGGTAAAATCGTATTTGGGGGGCAGCTCGACGCCCGCATTGGTGGCATCGCGACGCATCTCGTCCAACACGCGCGGGAGATGCACACTGAACGACACGTTCACTGGCTTGGGCGGTTCGCTCGCCAGTATCCGCTCGGCTTCAGTGGTGAACTTCAAGACCTGAATGACGTTGGTGCGGACAGCTCCGATGTTGGCCTCGCTAGGAAACGTGCCGGACCGGAGCGAATCCAGCTTGACCTTGAGCTTGGCCAGATCCTCGTCACGGGCGTAATCCTGCGCCTCGTTGGCGACGAGATAGCCGCCCGCGCCGACCAGCAAGAGGAGCGAGACGGCGATGCCGATCACCAGCGCGAGATTGCGTTTGATCCAAGCCATAGGTGCCGTATTAATGACGGAACACGTCCTTCAACTGAAGCGTGACGCTGAAACTAAAGGTGTGGTTGGTCAGATCCACATCGACTATCTGGTTGGTCAGCGTGGTGCCCGCCGGGAGGAACAAGTTAGTTACCGACTGGAAGTTGGTCTGCAACACCTCGATAAACTCGCGGTTGGCCGAGGGTGAGCAGCGCTGCTTCAGGTTGAGGGCGGTGAGGGTCAAGTTGAGAAAGCCGATTTCCCTTTGCACGCCGGCACTTCCCGGCTGTCCACCCGCTGCGTTTGCTGTCATAGGGGGACCACCACCGAAAGGAGCTATAGGGGGACCACCACCGAAAGGATCCATCGCCATGTCGGCAGGGCGCCGGGCAGGTGCCCCTCCCGCCCCGGCGTTGATTTCCATGCGCTCGATCCAGACAGCCGCGATCACGTCGTTGGAGCCGCCTGCTCCATCACCATCTGCTCCTGTGGCGAGCTTGATGCCGTGGTTCGTGGCCGCGGCCGCGAGGACCTGCTGGATGCCTGAGAGCAGCTCGGCCCACCGCGGGCGCGCGCCGACCAGCTGAATGTATTGGTCCGAAAGCTCCTTCGCCGCGTTGAGTTCCTGGTTTGCCTTCTGCAGCAACTGGTGGTTGCGCTCAAGCGGCTCGATCTGCTTCTGGATCTCTACCAGAGCGTCCTGCTTGCGACCCACCATCGCGCCAAGGAACCCGCCGAAGGCGAGCAGGGTAACCAGGACGCAGAGCACCGAGGCGAGGAAATAAACCCGCTTCGCATTGAAGTTCTGCTGCTTCCGATGGCTGGCCGGCAACAAGTTCAATTCCACCGGGCACTGGGCCAGGTTGCGGATGCTCAGGCCGACGACCTCACCGAACTGGTGCGCCACCTTTGCCATCTCCTCGAGGTTGATCGCCGGGTCTATCTGGATGTTGCGGAACGGGTTGAAGTAATCCACCGGCACGGTGAGCTTCTCAGCGAAGAACTGTGCGGTATAAGGCAGGAGCGACGCGCCGCCGGCGAGATACAGCTTCGTCGGGGCCGACCCGCCCTGCTGGCCACGGTAAAACTGGATCGTCTGGTTCATCTGGATGTGCAGGCGAGTCATCACCTGCCGCGCGATCTTCGAGATGAGTGCCTGATGGGGGTTGCTCGGCTCCTCGTAGGCCCCGCCGAGGCTGACGAAGCCTTCCTCGATCTTCAGCTTCTCCGCATCGTCCCACTTCATCTTCGCCTCGGTGGCGAAGTCCGTCGTGATCGAGTTCGCGCCAATGTTAATCGAGCGCGAATAGACCCGGCCCTGCTCGAAGAACAGGAGGTTGCTGCTCCGCGCGCCGATGTCCAACAGCATGACGCAACCCTCGGCGTCGCCGTAGTTGAAGCGGTAGGCGTTGCACAGCGCGGCGGGCGAAACGTCCACCAACTTCATGTTCAACCCCGCCTGCTCACCGATTCGGAAAAAACTTTCGACCACCTCGTTCTTGATGGCCACCAGCAGCACTTCAAGCTCGCCGGTAGGCGCGCTGCCGAGGATTTGGTAGTCCCAAACGACTTCTTCCAAGGGGAATGGGACGTTCTGCTGGGCCTCGTATTGGATGATCTGGCTCACCTTACCGGGGTCGGTAGCGGGCAGTTTGAGGAACTTGGAGAAGACCATGAAACCCGGCGCGCAGACGTTGATGTGATGCGCCTTGAACGCGCCCTGCACCCCGTCCGTGAGGATTTCCTTCAGCGCGCCCAGCACCACCGCCTCCCGCTCCTCGGCGAAACCCGACTGCCCCATGGACCGGAGCGCGTAGTTCTTGAGCCGCAGCGAGCCGGTTTCATTCGGCTCGAACTCCGCGACCTTGACGGTCGTGGCTCCGAAATCAATGCAGAGGAATGACTTTACCATTTCTGGTGCGCGTTAAGGTCGGCCGCTGCCCTGAACCAAGCTTCAAATTCTTTCGCGTGTGTGGCGTTCTGAATGACCGGGGTGGTAACGGAATTCAATGAGCCGGTCAAATGTAAAACAGGTTTTGGTCACCGCCATGCGACAAATCCCGTAGGCGCACTCAGACTTTCGTGCGGAAGAACTCGATCGTCCGCGCCAGCCCGTCCGCCAGCTCCACCTTTGGCTCCCACTTCAACAACTTCCGCGCCCGGGTGATGTCGGGTTTGCGCTGCTTCGGGTCATCTACCGGCAGCGGCTTGAAGACGATTTTGCTCTTGGATCCGGTGGCCGCGATGATCTCGCGGGCGAACTCCAGCATCGTCATCTCGCGCGGGTTGCCGATGTTCACCGGCAGCGGATCCTCGCTCATCATCAGCCGGTAAATCCCCTCGATGAGGTCCGAGCAGTAGCAGAAGCTCCGCGTCTGCTTGCCGTCGCCGAACACCGTGAGCGGCTCGCCCCGCAGTGCCTGGCTCACGAACGCCGGCACCACGCGCCCGTCCTTGAGCCGCATCCGCGGGCCGTAGGTGTTGAAGATGCGCACGATCCTCGTCTCCAGTTGGTGCTGCCGGTGATACGCCATCGTGATCGCCTCGGCGAAGCGTTTAGCTTCGTCGTAGCAGCCGCGCGGGCCGATCGTGTTCACGTTGCCCCAGTAGTCCTCCGTCTGCGGATGCACCAGCGGGTCCCCGTAAATCTCGCTCGTGCTCGTCAGCAGGAACCGCGCGCCCTTTTCCTTCGCCAGGCCCAGCGCCTTGTGCGTGCCCAGCGAGCCGACCTTCAGCGTCTGGATCGGCAGCAGCGCGTAATCCACCGGGCTGGCCGGCGACGCGAAGTGCCACACGTAATTCACCGGTCCATCGAGGAACAAAAACTCCGTCACGTCCTGATGGATGAACCGGAAGTTCTGGTTCCCGGCCAGATGCTCGATGTTCGACACCGAACCCGTCACCAGATTGTCAATGCCCACCACCCGGTGGCCCTTCGACAACAGCAGGTCGCTCAGGTGCGAGCCGAGAAAGCCCGCCGCGCCCGTGATGACGGACGTGGGCGGTGAGTTCGCTGAACGTTTTGATTTTGGTTTCGTAGCCATGATTAGAGTTTGGGCGGTGTCGCCGGACGGGCGGGCGGATCCTTCCGCGTGAGACGCATCACCAGGCAGCCCAGCGCGAGCGCGGCCTCGATGCCCACGACCCACACGACGCCCGAGATGATTTCCGAGCGGCGGAAACGGCGTTCCCACGCGGTCAGCTCGGCGAACAACTTCGGCCAGAGTGAAGTGACGACCTCGTTCAAGGCAAGCCTCCCCTCCTTCGTGTGCGTATCGAGCAGCGCCTTCACCGAGGGCAACAACTTCGCCCTCGCCTCCTCGATCTGCGGACGCAACTGCTCCGCCCCCGGAAAATCCAGCGGCGGCAACGGCGCCGACTCCGCCTTGGCCACCCACTCGCGCATCTGCTTCAGGTCGAGCTGCGCGAAATTTGTCATCCCCGCGCCGCGCAACGCCTGCTGCAACCCCTCCTCCGCCATCTTCGGCCCCAAGTCCCGCGCCACCGACACCACCGCGCGGGCCACGCCCATCTTCAACCCCGTGCACCCGCCCACCACCGCGCACAGCCCCACGCCCAGCACCGCCAGCCACCACGAAAACTTCAGCTCCGCTCCCCGCTTCGTCCGCCACGCGCCCGCCGCGTGCAACGCCACATGCAGCGCCCCCGCCAGCAGCAGCGCGAGGAACAAACCAAGCAACACCGAGCCGACCGCAGCGGTGAGCAGTGGGCCAAAAGAAAATTGCGAACCCGCGTCGAAATTCATGTTCCGCGAGTAGGCCACCCTCCCCGCCCGCGTTCAAGCCCGCACGCGCCCCCCTCGGCCTCTTACTCGTAATCCTAATCTTAATCCTAATCCTAATCCTGCTCCCCCAATCCACCGAAGAGCAGGATTAAGATTAGGATTACGAGCACGAGGGAGACTGCCCCCCGCCCCCGCGCCGCCGCTCAACTTTCAACCTTCAACTCTCCGCCCAACCGCTCCAGCACCTCCTGCGCGAGCACCTCGTAGGCGGCCGCCCCGGCGCTGTATTTATCGTAATGGATGATCGGCTGCCCGTGGCTGGGCGCCTCCGCCAGCCGCGTCGTGCGCGGGATGACCGTATCAAAAACCTTCTCGCCGAAATGCTCCCGCACCTCGCTCAGCACCTGCTGCGAGAGCCGCGTGCGCCCGTCGAACATCGTCATCACCACGCCCAGCAATTCCAGCCGCGGGTTCACCCCCGCTTCCCGCACCTGCCCCAGCACGCGATGGATCATCGAGATCCCCTCCAGCGCGTAATACTCGCACTGCAGCGGCACCAGCAACGCATCCGCCGCAGCAAATGCGTTCAGCGTGAGAACCCCCAGCGACGGCGCGCAATCAATGATAATCAGATCAAACCGCTTCGACTCGCGGATCGGTTGCAACGCCAGCGTGAGCCGCTGCAAATGATTCTCCATCCGCGCCAACTCGATCTCCGCGCCGCACAGATCCACCTCGCTGGGCACCACCTCCAGCCGCGCGAACGCCGTGGGCTTGATGCGCCCGATTAAAGTCTCCTCGCCCAGCAACGCGCGATACGCGCTCGCGCCCTCCGTCTTCTCCAGGCCCACGCCGCTCGTCGCGTTCGCCTGCGGGTCGATGTCCACCAGCAGCACGCGCTGCCCCAGCGCGGCGAGGCAAGCGGCAAGGTTCACGGCGGTGGTGGTCTTGCCCACTCCACCCTTCTGGTTCGCCACGGCGATGATTTTGGTCGGCACGCTCTGATTTAAGGAGAGGCGTGCCGATGGCGCAAGGTTGCATGTGTCTTGCCGTGCGTTTGCTTTCTCACTAGCGTCCGCGCCGCAACGAACTAATTTCACCCACACTCCATGAGCGTCCTCGTAGTCGGCACCACCGCCCTCGATTCCATCAAGACCCCCAGCGCGGAGAACCCGCGCCTGCTGGGCGGCTCCGCCAGCCACGCGGCCATCGCGGCGAGCTTCTTCGCGCCCACCAAGCTGCTCGGCGTGGTGGGCGGCGACTTCCCGGCGAAGTATCTCAAGCTCTACCAGAAGCACGGCATCGAACTCGCCGGCCTCGAACGCGTGAAGGCCGGCCAGACCTTCCACTGGTCCGGCGAATACGAGGTCAACATGAACAACCGCCGCACGCTCGACACGGTGCTGGGCGTCATCGAGAGCTGGTCGCCCAAGCTGCCGGGGGATTACAAAGCCGCGCCCTACGTGCTACTGGCCAACATCGCCCCGCCCATCCAGCACGCGGTCATTGACCAGTTGAGCCGGCCCAAGTTCATCGTCGCCGACACGATGGACCTGTGGATGAACATCATGCTCCCCGACCTGCTGCGCCTGCTCAAGCGCGTGGATGCCTTTGTCCTCAACGAAGGCGAGGCGCACCAGCTCACGCAGGAGGACAACGTCTTCAGCGCGCTGAAGAAGATCCACAAGCTCGGCCCCAAATACGTGATCATCAAGAAGGGCTCGCACGGCGCGGTGTTGTCCGGCCCCAAGGGCTTCTTCATCGCCCCGGCCTACCCGCTCAAGAAGGTCGTGGACCCGACGGGCGCGGGCGATTCGTTCGTCGGCGGGATGATCGGCTACCTCGCCAGCGCGAAGGGGGACGTGGAGAAGAACCTTCGCCGCGCCATCATCCACGGAACGGTGACGGCGTCCTTCTGCTGCGAAGGCTTCGGCGTGGTGGCCACCACGAAGGCGACGCGGCAGGCGATCGACGCGCGCGTCAAGGAGCTGGAAGCGCTGGCGCGGTTCTGAAAGCAGCTTTTCCTCCCGCTCCCTTCCTCCGAGGAAGGGAGAAGGCGCAGCGGAGCATCGGAAATCCCGTCCTACCGCACGTCCACGAGCAACGCCTCGGCGTGCCTGAGGGCGGCTTCGCCCTGTCCACCCAGCATCCGGGCCAACTCCTCCACGCGCTGCGGGCGCGTGAGGGGCTGGATGTCCGTGAGCGTGCGGCCGTCGCGGACTTGCTTGGTCACGACGAAGTGCGTGTCCGCTGCCGCCGCGACCGGCGCGAGGTGCGTGATGCAGATCACCTGCCGGGCACGCGCAATCTGCCGCATCTTCTCCCCGACGGCGTTCGCCGTCTCGCCGCCGACGTTCGCGTCCACCTCGTCGAAGACCAGCACGGGGATCTCGTCCTCCGCCGCGAGCACGGTCTTGAGCGCCAACATCACGCGCGCCATTTCCCCGCTCGACGCGATGGCGCGCAACGGCCGTGCAGGTTCGCCGGGATTCGGAGCGAACTGGAATTCCACCCCGTCGCACCCGGTGGCTGACGGAGCTGTCGGTGCGAGCGCAATTCCAAGCTCGCTCTGCTGGAAGCCCAGATCCTGCAACTGCCGCGTGACCGACTTGGCCAGCTTGGGAATCACCTTGCGCCGCGCCGCGGTCAGGTCGCGGCCAGCACGGGCCAGCTCCGCGTCCAGCTTCGCGAGCGCGTCGTTCAACCGCGCGAGTTCCGCATCGCGTTGCTCAAGGCTCTGAAGCTTTGCCTTCGCGTCGTTGCCAAACGCGATGACCTCGGCGAGCGACGCGCCATACTTGCGCTTGAGCGAGTGAATCAGGTTGAGCCGCTCCTCCAACTGCGCGAGCCGCGCGGGGTCGAGGTCCACGCGGTCGGTGTAGCGGGAGAGGTCCGACTGAAGTTCGCGCAGGGATGCGACGACCTGCGCGTGCGTGTCGCCGAAGGCTTTGGCCGAAGCGTCCACGCGTTGAAGTTCCTGCACCGTGCGCCCCATCGCGCCGAGCTGGTTGAACAACGAACCGTCGTCGCCATCGAGCGCGTTGAGCGCGGCCTGCGACAACTCCAGCAGGCGCGCGGCATTGCTGGCGCGATGATGCTCGGCCTCCACCTCGGCTTCCTCCTCGGGCCGGAGCTGGGCCGCAGTGATTTCGTGGACTTGATGCCGGAGCAGGTCGAGCTGCTGCGCGTAAGTCTGCTCGTCCACGATCAGCGCGGCCTTCTCCCGCCCAATGCTGGCGCGGCGGCGGACGAGTTCGGCGAAGGCGGCGACTTGCGCTGAGAGCCCGCCAAACGCGTCCAGAATCGCGAGCTGCTTCGCCGGGTGCAGGAGCGACTGGTGGTCGTGCGGGCCATGCATGTCCACGAGTCCCTCGCCGATGACCGCGAGCGTGGCGAGCGTGGTGGGCGAGCCGTTGACGAACTGGCGGTTCGCACCCGCAGCGGTGAAGATGCGCTTGAGGACGAGCTGGTTTTCCTCGCACGGCTCCAGCCCGTGCTCCTCCAGCAACGCGGTGAGCGGCCCGCGCAACTTCGCCACATCGAACACCGCCTCGACCGCGCAACTGTCCGCGCCGGCGCGGATGAGCGTGCGGTCAGCGCGCTCGCCGAGCACGAGGTTGAGCGCGCCGATGATGATGGACTTGCCCGCGCCAGTCTCGCCGGTGATGACGTTGCAACCGGGGCGCAGTTCCAGCGTGAGGTCCGCCACGAGGGCGAGGTTTTTGATGCGAAGCGTGGTGAGCATCGTGTGGCGACGGAATCATTCCGGCGGGCGAGACGGGAGCAAGGAATTTCTGGCGGAATCCCAAGCAGCGAGATTGGAATTCGCTGACTGGGAATCAGCCACTGCGTTGCAAGAAACTGAGTTATTCCCCCGAGCCGACGCTGACGTGCCGACACTGGACAAATAATCACTTGCACCCGCCGCACCTCGTTTCTACATTTCGCGGCCTCGGTTGCACCCGTAGCTCAATTGGCTAGAGCGTCTGACTACGGATCAGAAGGTTCCAGGTTCAACTCCTGGCGGGTGCACCAATCAAATCAGGGTTACGGATATTTCACGATTCGGAGCGTCGGTTTCTCTGACAGGCTTCTGTCAATCCGAGGCGAAACCACACTGGAATCCGCCACTTTTACTTCATTATTCGTCGGACGACTGTTCCAGAATTCCTGGATCGCCGAGTTGTCTACCTCACGGGCGTGGTGTCGCCTTCAGATCGTCTCACTGCTCCCCATGTCGTGAACGACCTTTCCCAAATCTTGTATGAGATTGTAGTGGTAGGTTCCAAACGAGTGACGGAGAACGTCCTGACTCCACTGGAAATCCGCGCGTTGACGCTGCTTCGCCCGACGACTTTACTACGGGTGTGAAGCCCGTCCTCCCCTGGCTGTTCTCCGGCTTGCTCGGCAGCGCCTTTGTCCCGTGCGTTCCCGCGCAAGTCGTCAACCGCCCGCCCGTGCCGGAGTGGATTTCCCGAGCGGGCGCGCAGACGAACCAACCCGTTCACTTTCGTCGCGAGTTCACCGCGCCCTCGCCCCTGCTCAAGTCCGTCCTGCTCGGCGCGTGCGAGGGGCAGATGGAGGTCATCCTGAACGGCCAGCGCGTCGGCGAAATCGTCGGCACCACGACCGCCACCGGCTTCGATGTCACCGGCCAGTTGCGACCGGGATCCAACGTCATCACGCTGCGTGCTGTGAATCCCACTGGCCCGGCCAAGGTCGCCGTGCTGCTGGAACTTAATGCGGACCTCGCCCGCCAGCAGTGGATTATCTCGGACACCAACTGGCTCGCCAGCCTGGCCGCACTCGCGTCTCCGGCCCCAGCCCCGCTGCCCGCCCGCAGCCTCGGTCGCGTGGACGCGGATGCGAAGTCAAACCCCTTCGCGCCCGACAAAATGGTGGACGCCTACAACAGTTGGAAGCTCGCCCGCGCGGGCACGCCGGCCACGGACCCGGCTACGTTCACGACGCTGCCCGGCTTCAAGGCTGAGCTGGTGCGCAGCGCGCTGCCGGAGGAAGGCTCGTGGATCGCGCTGGCGTTCGACCCGCAGGGCCGGCTCACGCTCGCGCGCGAGAAGAAGGGGTTGCTGCGGTTGTCACTCGATTCCGTCGGCGTCTCGAAGGTCGAAGTCATCAACGACACGCTCCTCGAATGTCGCGGCCTGCTCTACGCCCACGGCGCGCTCTACGCGAACGCGAACAACTCCAAGACCCTCGTCCGCCTGCGCGACACGAAGGGCACCGGCCAGTTCGACGAGACCACCGAACTGCTCAAGACCGAGGGCGGCGTCGGCCACGGGCGCAATCACCTGAAGCTCGGCCCCGACGGCTGGCTTTGGATTGCGCACGGCAACAACGTCCACCTGCCCAAGAACCTTTCCACCAACTCGCCGCTGAAAAACTTCGCGCATGACCGCCTCATCCCGTGCCCGTGGGACGCGGGCATGTTCGACGGCGACGTGGTGCTGCCCTCCGGCCACATCCTCCGCATGAAGCCCGACGGCAGCGAGGTGCAGCTCTGGGCCGGCGGCCTGCGCAACCCGCTCGATGTCGCCTTCAACGAGCACGGTGATCTCTTCACCTTCGATGCCGACATGGAGTGGGACGTGGGCTGCCCGTGGTATATGCCCAACCGCGTGCTGCACATCGTGCCCGGCGCGGACTACGGCTGGCGGCGCGGCACCGGGCGCTGGCCCGCGTGGTATCCCGACACGCTGCCCAGCGTCGTGGACATCGGCCTCGCGTCGCCCACCGCTGTCACCTTCGGCCACGGCGCGAAGTTCCCGGCGAAGTATCAAAAGGCGTTTTACATCTGCGACTGGGCCTACGGGCGCATCCTCGCGGTGCACATGACGCCGCAAGGCGCGAGCTACACCGGCACGAGCGAACTCTTCATCGGTGGCCGCCCGCTGAACGTGACCGACGTGTGCATCGGCCCGGACGGCGCGATGTGGTTCACAACGGGTGGAAGAGGGACGCAGTCGGGGTTGTATCGGGTGAGCTACGTGAACCACAGCGAAACGAGACCGGTTGAGGCCACGCAGGATCTGAATACCGACATGGCCAGATGGTTGCGAAAGAGGTATGAGGAGCGACAGAGTGGGTATTTCCCAGATTGGCAAACGGATAACTCCAAAAGCCGTTCGGATTCTCCTGAGACGCTTGAGATACCAGAGGATCATCTCCGCCAAGCCGTGCGCCATATACTTGAACGAACCGGACCTGAACGCTGGAGGAACGATGCTTTGAAAGAAGTTCGACCCGGGGTCGCGCTACAAGCATGGCTCGCATTGGTTCGCATCAGTGAAAGTGAGCTTTTACTGAAGACGCGCCTTATCGAGCGGTTGGTTTCGTTTCGTTTAGATGGCACTGGTGATGCGCCCTCCGGGTTTAATCCGCGCCAATGGCCAGTGCTCCCAGAAGATCGGCCAATCCTCACCCTCCGCGTCCTTTCCCTAACCTTCATCCGCCTCGGCCCGCCCGACGAAGCCCAGCGCCAAGCGGCCTTGAACTGGCTGGAGCCACTCTACCCAAACGCCAGCCCGCGCGTGAACCAGATGCTCGTCGAGTTGCTGGTCTATCTGCGCTCGCCGCAGGTCATCGCCAAGACCGTCCCGCTGCTGCGCGCCGCGACCGCGAGCGAGGACTTGCTGCTCTACCCGTTCTACCTCCGCTACGCCCGCGACGGCTGGACGCCCGACGCGCGCCGCGCCGTCTTCGACGCGCTCGACCGCGCCGAGCGCCTGCCCGGCGGCCGCACCTACTTCACGTCCCTCGCGAGCGTCCGCAAGGAACTCCTCGCCTCGCTCACGCCGGAGGAGCGGGTCGTCTTGGGCCGTGCAACCGGGGCTTCCCTCGCAGCGCGCAAAGCGGGCGAGCCGCCCGCGCTCCCCCCCCCGCGCTTCGTAAAAGACTGGCAGCTCGCCGACCTCGAACCCCGCCTCGGCGAAGTCGGCAAGGGCCGCAGCTACGAGGGCGCGCGCACCGCGCTACTCACCGCGCAATGCGTCCACTGCCACCGCGTCAGCAACGACCCCGCGTTCCCGAACAGCGTCATCGGCCCGGAGCTGCTGGCCGTCGGCGCGCGTTTCAGCCGGCGCGATTTGCTCTTCCACATCCTCGAGCCGAGCGCGGTGATTGATGAGAAGTTCCGCCAGACCCGCTTGCTCTTGAAGGACGGCGACGACGTGAGCGGCATGGTGGAACGCGAAGCGGACGGGAAGCTCTTCGTCCGCCCCAGCCCGCTGGAGGAAAAGCTCATCGAAGTCGCCGTGACCAACGTCCGCGAGCGCCGCCTCTCCGAAGTCTCGCCCATGCCCAGCGGCCTGCTCAACAGCCTGAGCCTCGGCCAAATCCTCGACCTCCTCGCCTACCTCGAAACCGCCGGCGACCCGAAGCACCGGAACTTCCAGCCGTAGTCGCAACCTTCAGGTTGCGAATCGCAGGCCCGTAGCGGCGCTCTGTGAGCGCCGAGTTGCGCAACTGGCGTCACAGACCGCCGCTACAGCGAGAAG
>Ga0208960_1000951_pt1 | contig 15814 bp, 16 predicted proteins | sample GreLakmeON33MSRF_FD_187703 | JGI IMG/M metagenome (GOLD analysis project Ga0208960, IMG submission 187703) | Freshwater lentic microbial communities from great Laurentian Lakes, MI, USA - Great Lakes metaG ON33MSRF (SPAdes) | ecosystem: Environmental > Aquatic > Freshwater > Lake | place: Great...
AGGCGATCTATCTCTTTGCTTTGCTGTGTCGCTTTTTTTGCCTGACGCGCCTCGTCGGCTTCACGAGACACACCGTATTGCGTGTAAGTGCCCCGATATTCAACAATTGTTCCTTCAGAATCTTCGTCGGGGCGGTCAAGATGAAGAACACGTGTGATTGCTTCATCAAGCAGTTCTAAGTCGTGGCTAATTACGAGTAGTGCACCTTTATATGAGCGAAGAAAATCAAGCATCCAAGTTTTTGCATCGATGTCTAAGTGGTTTGTCGGTTCGTCTAACAACAACGTATCGCTACCACTAAATAAAATTCTCGCAAGTTCGACACGACGACGCTCGCCACCTGAGAGAACACCAAGTGCAAGATTGAGACGGTCGGGTTTGATCCCGAGTCCTGCGGCGATTGCACGCGCTTCACTGTCGGATGCGTATCCACCTTTGAGCGCGAAACTCTCTTCGGCTTTTGCAAACTTTGCGACGTTACTGTCGCTCGCAGTTTCTTCCATTGCAATGCGAAGTTTCTCGATTCGCACAATGTCTTCATCGATTCCGCGACCAGACAAAATATGAGCGACGGCAGTTCTTGCGTCGAAGGCGCCAGCAATACGAGGATCTTGCGGAAGATATCCGAATCCCCCTTTGCGATTAATTACTCCTGATTTTGGTTCTGTTGCGCCGCCAAGCACTTTGAACAAACTTGTTTTTCCGGCACCATTGCGCCCGACGAGCCCAACTTTGTCACGTGGCATTACCGCGAACGACGCGCCGTTAACTACGAGTTTGCCACCAATTTCTACACAGAGATCTTTGACCTGAAGCACCCGTCAAGGCTCGCACCGCTTTAGCCTCGCCACAACCTGCGACGCCATCGCCTAACCTGACACGAAGTGACTGGTGCAACATTGGTTCTTGTCGGCAGTGCCGTGGCGATCATTTGCATGATGCTTTGCGTATGGGCAATAAGTCTCGTGATGCGCGATGCATCAATAGTTGATATCGCGTGGGGTTCAGGTTTTGTGCTTGTGGCTTGGGTGAGCTACTGGCTCAGTGACGGAAACTCAACACGAAGTCTTCTGCTGCTCATACTCACAACTATTTGGGGTGCTCGCCTTGCGTTTTATTTGGCAAAAAGAAATCTCGGACATGGCGAAGATTTCAGATATCAATCAATGCGTCGTAAACACGGCGACCGATTTCCGATCGTTAGTTTGTATACGGTTTTTGCTGTGCAAGGTCTGCTGATGTGGATTGTCTCTTTGCCTGTACAACTAGGTCAAGTTCGTCTAGACCCGGGTTTCGGTCTACTCGGCGTGTTGGGTGTTCTCGTTTGGTGTGTCGGAATGTTCTTTGAGACAATTGGTGATGCACAACTCGCGCGATTCAAACGCAATCCCGAGAACAAAGGCCAAGTAATGGATACGGGGCTCTGGCGATACACACGCCATCCAAACTATTTTGGCGACTCTTGTGTTTGGTGGGGCCTCGGATTAATCGCTGCAGAAACATCTCTTGGGAAAATTGCATTGATTGGCCCAGTGTTAATGACAGTGCTGTTAGTGCGAGTTTCTGGCGCCGCACTGCTTGATAAAATTATGTTGAAGCGAAAGCCTCAATATGCCGACTATGTTGCGACTACGAGTGGATTCATACCGCGTCGCCCCAAAAAAATTAACTAGTTTCAAGCGAACTTTTAAATAGTTAAGCCAACGAGGCGTGCAAGTTCTGCAGTTTGACCTCTAATCAGTTCATGGGATGCAACCGTGCGCCCAGGTTCAAATAAAACGAGTTGGTTTGCAAGCGCAGCGACATCTATTAAATCATGCGTCACAATAATCGCAGTCAATTTTAATTCGGCAACAAGTTCAATGATCAGCGATCGCACAGCGATACGACTGGTTTGATCCAACGCACTAAACGGTTCATCTAGAAGCAGCAATTGCGGTGCACCAGCCAAAGCTCTGGCGAGCGCCACTCGTTGTTGCTCACCACCCGAAAGCGATGCCGTTGGCAGTTTTGCAAGATGCTCTGCTTGGACTCGCCCCAACCAATGCGATGCTCGCTCTTGACGCTGAGCGCGATCGTGCGAATTGAGAAGTGCGATCGCAACATTTTCTAGTGGGCTGAGATGAGATAATAAAGCCGCATTCTGTGAAACCATGCCGATTTTTCTATCCTGCGTTCTGACATGCAAAGACTTTTCTGCGTTTGCAAATTGCTGTTCATTAAAACTGATAGTCCCTGATTGCGGTCGCAATAACCCCGCGACAGCAGCCAGGCTGACACTCTTGCCCGAACCAGATGGACCAAATAATGCTGTGATGCCGGGGCGAGCTTCGTAATGCACATCGACCACGAACAAACCCGAACTGATTTTCGCCGCAATTTTTAGCGTCATAATTTGCGCCCAGAAATTTGCGTAACAATCAACAACACGATTACTGCAATTGCACCGAGCACGAACGATCCGACACGGGCGGCATCTAGATCTCCAGATTGCACAGCGTCATACACGGCGATCGGCAAAGTTTGTGTTCGATTTGGAATATTTCCTGCGACCATCACAGTTGCACCGAAGTCACCGAGTGCACGAGCGAAACCAAGCGCAACACCCGCACCGATACCCCGTGCTGCGACCGGAAACGTTACGACACGAGCAACTTGCCATTCAGATAAACCTGCGATGCGTGCAGCGGCTTCGAGGCGCACGTCGACTGATTCGATTGCTGCTCGTGCCGTACGCACAACATATGGCAGAGCCGAAATTGATGCTGCAATCACAGCAGCTGTTTGAGTAAATACGAGTGGTGCGCCAAATATGCGCTCCCAAGATTTGCCGATCGGACTATTTACGCCAAGTAATGTCAACAAGTAATAGCCCAACACAGTTGGTGGCAGCACAATCGGCAGAGTTACGACCGCTTCAATAAGAGAGCGAAACCGAAAACGACCTTTGGCGAGAACATAGGCAACTGCGATACCTGCGACTGATGCAAAAATCGTCGCCATTGCCGAAACCCGCAAAGATAGCCACAGCGGAAACCAACTAGTCATGGTGCAACGGTAGACGCGATTTCGGGTTGTTCAAATCCGTAACGCGACATAATTGCCAAGCCAGTCGGGCTTTTAATAAAATCTGCAAACTGAATCGCCGCATCTTTAGTTTTTGCGGGCGCAGTCACGACAAGCGTCTGATTTATCGGCAAGTGCAAGTTCGCTGGCACAAGCAGATATTTAGACTCTCCACCGATCACGAGAGATAACGCCACGAGCGCAGCGTCGGCATTACCCGACTGCACTATCCGCAAAGTATCTGAGATATTCTCGCCAAAAATTAAACGGTTTTCTAAAACATCGGCTATCTCGAGAGAACGTAATGTCTGCTGTGCTGCTAACCCATATGGCGCGTGTTGAGGGTTCGCAATTACGATTCTGCGAAACCTTGCTTCTTGCAAATCGAAAAGAGTCGATGGCAATGTCAAATTGTTGGATGTAACAACCGCTAGCCGACCAATCGCATAAACGCTACGAGTCGTTATGTCGCCAGGGCCAGATTTAATTACATCGTCGACATAAGCAGAGTTGGCCGATGCAAAAACGTCAAACGGCGCACCGTTAATGATTTGTTCACGCAATTGCCCAGATGAGCCGAACGAGAACGCGACTTTAATACTCGTCTGTTTTGTGAACTGAATCGCAATTTCGTTGAAGGCTGGGCGCAGATCGCTGGCAGCAGCAACAGTAATCATTTGACTCTTGTCGCCCGCACCCCCACAACTGACGAGACAAACCGCCAAGACTGCAGTCAGATAAAGACGAAAGCGGGGCAACCTAAAAATGGAGCGGACGACGGGATTTGAACCCGCGACCCTCACCTTGGCAAGGTGATGCTCTACCACTGAGCCACGTCCGCAATTACTTAAGGATTTGAGTTTAGCAACGGGTCAGCGTTACTCAACACTTCTTGATTTATCTTTGCTGAGCCTGACAATCGCACAACTCCAGCGAGCGACGCGAGCACAACTAGACCCCCGAGAACCTGCGTGAGAGAAATCTCTTGCTTGTAGACCAGCCATGCACCAGTCGACGAAATGACTGGACCGAGCAACAGAATCATCGAAGACACAGAGGCATCAACATACTTCTGCGCCCAAATCATAAAGCCATGTCCGATCGTGCCCGAAAATAGAGTCATCGCAATTATGAAACCTAAATCACGAAGCGAGATCGCCATGATGTCGTTGCTTGTGATTAATGCATACGGCACGACTACGAAAACTTGGATCACGCTCACCCCAAACAGAAACTGCCAAGTGTCCACGCCATCTACGCGTCGCCGCTTGGATGAAATGAAATAAAGTGTCCATGTAAGCGCGTTAATTAACGCCAAAAAGTCGCCATGCAGAGTTGACCCGCCCGTGTTTCCGGCACCAATGACAATTGCCAGAACTCCAGCAAAACTTGTAAAAGCTAAAACAATTTGCAATGCCGAAATTTTCTCTTTGAGAAACTTTGGTGCGACAAGCAACACCATCGCAGTTGAGATATTGCCGATAATCGTCGCGTTAGCAACCGAAGTTGTGGTGATCGCCGTGAACCCGAAAATAGTCGAAGTACCGAAAATAACTCCTGGCACAAAAACTGATTTCAATAACCCTTTGTCAATTCTTGAGCCTCGCCGTCGCACGATCAAATAGAGCAACGGTGGCCAAAACAAAACTCTGTAAAATAAAATCGAATTAATCGAAATTGCCGGTGCAAGAAATAACAGTGGTCCGATACCCCATGCAAACACTGCGACGAAAACCGCGAAGACCGGCGTAGCCGCAATCTGCTTGCGGCCAAAGGCCAATAATTTCATTTCGGTTTGTCTGGAGTACGCAAATCTATTCGTAGTGTCAACACACCGTCTTCAATGACAACCGCAGCATCACCGAGCATTGCAAAATCTTGAAAATCATCTTGGGCTTGAGCCAAAAAATGCTGACGCTCTTCGCCCGCGACTGGCGGCAAGGGGCGACGGCGCACTGATGCCGCACGCTCACGAAACCTTTCAATCATTTTCTGAGGATCAAATGCTTCGGCCATACGACAAAACTAGTTGTTATCAGAACTCGGAAGTTGCTCTATCGCAGGCTTGGCCCGCACCGAGTTGAGTAGTTGTTTTTTTAGATCATCACTAGCACTGACAAACTGGCGCTCGCCCATAATTTCAAGAGGTGCAAGTGCTTCTGTTTCAGGTCGAGCCGACTTCCAAAACCAGGCAGTAACTACCGCCAATGCAAGACCCACTGCGATCATGGCGAAACCGAGCAGTTGCAAAGATAAAGCAAAAACAAGATTAGTAATCATTGTGCCATCCAATATATATCGGCTCGCGATACAACTAGGTATGGCAAACTAGTTGTGCATGGTTGCCAATTTATTCAATGTGATATCAGTGGCAGCCTTTTTCGCACTTGGCTTTGGTTTGCTGCGATTTATCAACCGCTTTGAAACGCAGTGGGTCTCTCGGGATGGTCTGCGGTTTACAGCGAGAATATCCCTAGACAGTGCGACTCAAGAAAAATGGCATGAAGTCAGGGTTTTAATTGATGGTAAGACATTAATTATTTCTGGACGTGCTAAGAAGGCAAAACAATTTCGAGGTAGTTGGAACCTCTCGTATAAAGCAGATATTCAAGATGATCGTCGCCGTCATTATGTTATTTCACGCAGAGACGATACGAAAGAAACTGGATTATTGCGGGTACCTGCAACTAGCCGATGCGTAACTGAATTAGATGCTCTAGCCGAGATTAATTAGCGTTGCTATAGCGCGTGTTTTTGCAAAAAAGCAGCAACTGGTTTGCCGACTTGATCTAGATTAATCAAAAATGCATCGTGTCCGTGCGGAGAATCAATTTCGAAGTACTCACATGATCCGCCAGTTTCGTTGATCGTCTGTTGAATCTGTTTTTGCTGATAAGTCGGATACAAAATATCACTTGAGATGCCGACAACTAAGACTTGTGCAGATATGCGTGCTACTGCAGTTTTGATACCGCCACGTCCACGGGCAACATCATGCAAGTCCATTGCTTTGCCGATAATTAAATAGCTGTTGGTATCAAAACGACGAATTAATTTGTCACCATGATGATCTAAATAATTCTCAACTTCAAATTTGTCCCATAGTCCTAGTCCGTTATAGTCGGCGTCCATGTCGGCAAGTTCACGACCGAAGCGATCGGTGAACACATTGTCACTACGAAAAGTAACTTGTGCCACCATGCGTGCAATCGCTAAACCTTGCCAAGGGCCATCACCGATTGCGGCATCGTAATAATCGCCTCCACGCCATTTCGGGTCAAGGCGAATTGATCTGCGACCAATTGCTCCCCAAGCAATCTGTTGAGCAGTGGCTTGCAAACAGGTTGCAATCGGGACAAGTGTGCGCACTCGATGAGGAAACGTAATTCCCCATTCAAGTACTTGCATGCCACCCATTGATCCACCAATCACCGAATGCCAAACATCAATGCCAAGCATGTCGCTGACGCGAACTTGCGCGCGCACCATATCTCGAACGGTGATTACTGGAAATCGCGAGCCATACGGCTTACCGTCGACCGGATGAAGAGACGCTGGCCCTGTAGATCCTTGACAACCACCCAGAGAATTCGTGCAAACAACAAACCATTTGTTTGTATCAATCGCACAACCCGGACCAACGAGCCCTTCCCACCAACCTGGTGTCGGCTGACCGTCCTGTGCACTGCCAGATGCATGCGAGTCTCCAGTCCATGCATGACACAATAAAATCGCATTTGATTTTTCTAAATTAAGTTCGCCCCAAGTTTCATAGGCGATGGTTACTTCTTCAAGCGTCTTGCCGCTATCCAATGCAATGGGTCGATTTTTTGGAAAGTTCAAAAACTTTCTCGTGCCAAAAGGAGAGCCGACGTGCCACGCACCAGTCGCCAAATAATCTTGTCTAGACATTTGCTTTACTCTTCCTTTTATTTAGTTAGATCTTTGGGATCATTTAAATTATGCAGGAGAGCAAGATTTTGAATCAAGAGTTTGGCAGTTGCTCCGCAGTTGCGGAGCCACATCCCCACCCGAAGGTGAGCTGGCACCGTGGGCTCTTAACCCCGGTTGCCGGACCAAACTGGTCACTCCTGATGCAACTTCTCGCAATCCCACAAGTGTGGCATTGCGATACCACGATAGCGGGATAGTCTAACTATTAACACGCGGGCGGAGTTGGGGCCTATTTGTGTTCGTCTAAAGCGCATGCCGCTGTGCCACCCGGAAGGTGTTGGCGGTTCTTAGCAATCAATTTATAAATCGCCGATGAAAATAATCGAATAATCGGCAAGTCGATTAAAACGCCAAGCACTGGCCATGCGCCACCACCAGATCGCAATAATGCTGCGACTGCCCTGCTGCCCGAACGAATTTTGCCATCGGCAAACACCCATTGCAAAGCCTCACTACATTGCGCTTCAGTTAAACCAAGTTCTGTTAGTTCTGCTTTTTGAAACGCAACTATTTTTGCAGATGTTGTAATTCGATTTTCAATAAATTTTACGCAGCGTGCGCAAAATGCACAATCACCATCCCAAATTAAAAACGAACTTTTCGTGCCAACCACAACCTCAACAATACTTGCTATATCAATACGGATACACAGATACGATTATGGCGATGTATAAATTTTTATTGCGACCACTGTGGTTGTTGTTGCATGTGACCGTTATCGCAACTGTCGTATTGATGGTCAATCTCGCATTCTGGCAACTGAGTCGATATCACGAACGAGTAGATTTCAACGCTGTCGTTGCCCAAAGAGTTGCTGCACCGATTGTGCCTATTGAGGATTTGTTGGCCCAAATTGCCGACACAAGCCAGACACCCCAAACAGTTGAATGGCGCACCGTACTAGTCGTAGGTGAATATCTCAACGATGAAACTATTGACGCAGTTAATCGCTCGCAAGGTGGATTTTCTGGCAAAGACCCGCTCACGCCGATGCGTTTAAAAAATGGGCAACTCGTACTAATCAATCGCGGATTTTTACCACAGGCCACTGAAACGAAACCAGCGCCCAGTGGTCAAGTTGAAATACTCGGTCGTTTGCGAGCTGCAGAAAATCGTCGGCGCTTTCGAATAAGTGATCCAGCCGAAGGCGAACTTCGCGAAATAACGAATATCGACCTGCTGCGACTCAATAAACAGATGCCATCAGAGTTAGCGCCGATTTATGTTGAGATGCTGCAATCACAGCCAAAAGATTCTTCAGAGTTGTCGCAGATTGCTGCCCCAGCGCTTTCGACTGGGTCTCATTTGAGCTACACATTTCAGTGGTTTATATTTTCTATTTTTGTAATTGCGGGCTGGATAATTGTTGTGCTCCGCAAAATAAAAACGCTGCAAAAACTACAAATAACTAAGTAAGGTTTTCGACAAAACCTTCGAGTTGACGCAAATTGCGACATTCAAATACGCCGTCAGTGTGTGCGCCATACTCTCCGACGATTGAGTCACCTGTGTTCCAATATGACTTTGGTTCTGGGTTTAACCAATAAACGTGTCTGGCACGCTTTGCCATTTCTTTAACAACCCATGATTGAGCAGCGTGATAATTATTTCGTGCATCACCAAGCAAAAGAACCGTCGTCTTGGATGTGATGTCTTTGCCATAACGCTCCCAGAACACCTCAAAGGCATGCCCGTAGTCGCTATGTCCGTCGACCCAAACAACATCTGCTTCGGTGTTGACACGATTAATTGCCTCACCGATATCTTCGGTTGATTTGAAATATTTTGTCACTTCGTCAATGCCATCAATAAACACAAATGATCGAACTTTAGAGAACTGATTTTGAATCGCATAGACAAACATCAACGTAAACCGTGCAAACGCAGCCACGCTTCCTGAAATATCTGCAACGACCATTAGTTCTGGCTTGGCTGGGCGCGGATATCGAAACTTTGGGTCAGCCGGCACTCCGCCATAACTGAGTGAGTGACGCACCGTATTGCGAAAATCAAGTGGACCTTTTCGGCCATGTCTTCGTTTGCGCGCTAATCGTGCGGCAAGTTTTCTTGTCAACGGGTAAAGCGCCTTTTTTAGGCTCTGCATTTCGTCGCGACTTGCGTGCATGAATTCAACATCTTCAGGAAGCGGCTTGCGTAATGTTTTGGCCATTGCTTCAGCACCTCGATCAGCAACGAGGCGCCGCCTGATTTCTGATTCGATTTCTTGTTTAAATTGCTCAATACGACTTTCGAACTCATCTTTTTCAAGTCGCTCTTCAAGTGAAGTGAGTTCTTGCTTACTCATTTCACGATTTGCATCCATGAGTTTTTGCAACATGTTGTCGAGATCTAGGTTTCGCAATGTGCGATACAAGTAGTAAGTGCCACCGACTGGTCGACCTGGCTCCATGCCTGCGAACCGCTGCACCGATTGTTTGGCGAGTGCCCGCATCATCGCCTGATCGCCACTCATTAAAGCACGCATCAACATTGCCGTGATTTCTTCGGGGGTCAGCGAATCCATTCCACCGCCAGAGCCTTTGCCCTCGCCTTGTCCTTTGACTTGGTCCATTTGCTCTTGCATTTCGCGCCAGAAGTCATCTGGCTGACCGTCTTTGGTTATTGCATATTCAGGACCGCGAAGCGAGAAATAAACTTCAAAAATCGTTTCGAAAACTCGCCAGTGCGCGTTATTTTTGACAAGCGTGGCGCCGAGCGCATATTTAAATGCTTCGCGATCTTCGATTGGAATAACTTTGACAGCCTCCATTGCATCAAGATTTTCAGTCAGGCTGACTGGCAAACCTGCATTGCGCAATTCGGCAATGAAGCCCGACATCAGGTCAAGCACGGGCATTGTGCACGCTCACTTAGTAACGGAGAGTTCTTTGGCTGCTTTTGCTATGTCGGTTTGATATTTGAGAAGAATGTGCAAAGTTTCTTTGGCCTCATCGGCATCAATCGTCTCAATACCTAACAGCATCAAAGTTCGAGCCCAGTCAAGTGTCTCACTGACTGATGGTGGCTTTTTAAGATCAAGTTGACGGATACTACGCACGATGCGCGCAATTTGATCAGCCAAGTTTTCGCTGATATCTGGCACCTTGTTTAATACGATTTCTTTCTCGCGCTCAAGATCTGGATAATCAACGTGCAGGTACAAACATCGGCGCTTGAGCGCCTCAGAAAGTTCGCGAGTGTTGTTTGATGTCAAAAACACCAGCGGAATCTGCTTGGCTGTGATTGTTCCTAATTCTGGAATCGATACTTGATATTCAGAGAGAATCTCAAGCAACAATGCTTCGGTTTCAAGTTCAACACGGTCGACTTCGTCAATCAACAGAACTACAGGGTCTTCGCTTGTAATTGCTTCAAGCAAAGGTCTCGTCAACAAAAACTCTTTGCTGAAAATATCATCGTGCACTTCACTCCATGAGTCACTGTTTTTGTCGGCTTGAATGCGCAACAACTGTTTCTTGTAGTTCCATTCGTAGAGTGCTTTTGACTCGTCAAGGCCTTCGTAGCACTGCAATCGAATTAGTCGCGCACCAGTTAGTTCGGCGACACTCTTTGCGAGTTGTGTCTTGCCAGTGCCTGCTGGTCCTTCGATAAGAACTGGTTTGCCGAGACGGTCTGCCAAATAAACAACTCCGGCGATTCCGTCATCTGCGAGATAATTAACATTCTTAAGTCCGCTACGCACGGTAGCGACGTCGTTAAAGCGTGGTTTCACTCGCCCAACTCTAGCGGTCAAGACTCTGCCAAACTAAGCGCAAGGCGCATCCTTCGCGAACTACGCTCTTTATTTATGGCGTTGCCGGTGACCAGTCCGAATCTTCGGCGGGCGAACCTTACAGTCGCCTCTGGCACCGCACTGAGTCGACTGACTGGCGTTATTCGAATAATCGTATTTGGCTTTATGATCGGTCAAACTGCTCTTGCCGATGTTTACGACGCGGCCAATAACGCACCCAACGTTGTTTACGAACTACTTCTTGGCGGTATCTTGGCGGCCACTCTTGTACCTCTATTTACGAAGTTCATGCAAGATGGTGATGAAAAAGCGGTAGATGCGATTTCAAGTGTTGCGTTAGTTGCACTAGCGGCAATCACCGCCGCTGCCATTTTTGCTGCTCCGATAATTTTTAGAATGTTTTCGCTGAGCCCATCTGATGACGTTGACATCGCAATATTCAGATCTACAGGCACGACCCTGACGCGACTGTTCGTCATTCAAATATTCTTTTATGGAGTCACTGCAATTGCTAGTGCAATATTGAATTCGAAGCGACTCTTTTTCGCTGCCGCCTGGACCCCAGTCTTGGCAAATATCGTGACGATCGCAACACTGTTGGCGATTCCACGTGTCACATCATTTGATCCACCAACTCTTGGTGAGACAGCGAGCAATCGTTCGTTGCAATGGTTGCTTGGGATGGGCTCAACCTCAGGAATAATCGTGATGACTCTTGGGATGATCGTTGCATTGAGCCGCTCTGGAACAAAATTTGGCTGGAACTTTGACCTGAACCATCCGGCTGTAAAGCAATTAATAAAACTTTCGGGCTGGGCGATTGGTTATGTTGTGGCTAATCAAGTTGCGCTCGTAGTCGTGAAAAATCTTGCTAAGCCTGGCAGCGGAAACGTTGACGCTTACTCAAAGGCATATGCCTTCTTTTCGTTACCACACGGATTATTAGCCGTATCAATTGCCACTACCTTTGCACCTGACCTTGCCCGTGCAGTGGCCCAACTAGATACTGCTGCATTTGCGCAGCGATTTATTTCTGGTGTGAGAATGACCGCTCTAGCGACAATTCCCGCATCGTTTGGGCTGTACATACTTGCCAAACCATTGGTGGCGATGACATTGCAACATGGCAACTTCACCGCTGAAGCCACAGCAAATACTGCACGCGCACTCAGTGGGCTTGCGATCGGACTTGCAGGGTTTTCTATTTATCTTTTTGTGTTGCGGGGCTTCTATTCAAACAACGACACTCGCACTCCATTTTTTATCAATTTATTTGAAAACGCATTGAACATCCTGCTTGCAGTCGTATTAGTAGATCGATATGACGTTCTCGGATTAGGCATCGCCTTCTCACTTGCCTATTTAGTTTCTGCTGTCGTCGCATTATTCATGCTTGAAAAAAGATCTGTCGGATTGCAGACGAAAAATCTTCTTTTTGGTCTTGGTCCGATCATTGTGAGTGGTGCAGTAATGGCCGTATGCGTGCAATTTATTTTAAAACAAGTTCAGGTCGACTCAATTTCTGTGAGTCAAAACGCTTTACTTCAAATCATCGCATGCTTAGTCGTGGGAGTAATCGTATATTTAGCAGTGCTGTATTTATTTGGTGTGAAAGAAGCGCGTAAATTAATTAAACGCTAATTTGCTATAGCAAAATTACAAGATCATCGCGATGAATTACTTCTTGCGAAATACCTTCAGCCAGTTCGCGACTGTTTAAGCCTGCACTGGCACCAGCCTGCACAGCAGTAACGCCAGACATTCCGCGCGCGATAACCGCACCACTCAAATCGTGCACTTCAATCGTGTCACCAGCCAAGAAGTCGCCTGTAACAGTCGTGACACCGGCGTGCAGAAGCGAGACATTGCGCCGAGCCAGCGCATCACGTGCACCGTCGTCAACAGTTACTGAACCAGTTGGTTGCGCCGCAAATGCAATCCAAAGTTTGCGTGCAGACAACTCGCGCTCGCGAGGCAGAAACTGAGTACCAGCGCCGCTCACTGAGTTCAGTGCATCTACAACGACATTTTGACGTTGTGCCGACGCGATCACTGTGCGCACACCAGACCATGAAGCAATTCGAGCCGCGGCAAGTTTTGAGGCCATCCCCCCACTGCCGCGTGTGTTTGCAGAACTGCCGGCACGAACAGAAAGTAGTTCGTCATCAGCCTTAACAGTTTCGATAAAAGTTGCTTTTGGATCAATATTTGGGTCAGCGGTATACAAGCCTTTTAAGTCTGTGAGCAAAATTAAAACATCGGCCGAAACACTGTGCGCAACGAGTGCCGCAATTCGATCATTATCACCGAAACGAATTTCATCACTGGCTATTGCATCATTTTCGTTGATTACCGGTACGCAACCCAACTCAAGTAGCCGTACAAGAGTTTGTCGAGCATGCAGATATTGATGGCGATCAATGAAATCATTTGGAACTAATAAAACCTGTGCGCCAACAAGTTCATGGCGGTCTAATTGAACGTTGTACTCCTGCATCAAACGACTCTGGCCAGCAGCAGCCAAGGCCTGCAGAGTCGGCATATCTGTTGGTCGACGTCCAAGTTTGAGTGCAGCGACTCCGCCTGCCACTGCCCCTGACGTGACGATCAAAACTTCGTGATTTAATTTTCGCAATATTGCGACCTCATCGCATAATGCGCTCACCGCAGACGAGTTGATATTGCCTTCTTGGGTCGTAATCGAAGATGTGCCGATTTTTAAGACAACGCGCATATCAATTACTCCGGTGTGTAATCAAATGAAAATGTACCAATCCAAACTACGGCGCCTTCAGTAGCGCCTGCTCGTGCCAATAAACGCGGCACGCCGAGTCGGCCCATGCGATCATCAATGTAGTTAAGTGCGTCGGCATTAGTTACGTCATTGAGTGCAATCGACCGCTCAATGTCTCGACCGTGCAAACGAAATTCGTTGGCACTAATGCGTTCGACTCGAGTGCCCTGTGGTGCAGGACGAAACGTAACAGGACCTTGTGGTGGTGGCTCTGTTGTGCGGGCTTGTGCAACAAGTGTCGCGAGTTTATTTAATACTTCGCGAACGCCGTCGCCAGTAACTGCCGACATTTTGTCACCATTCCAAGCAGCAAGCACTTCGCCAGGGGCCGAATCTGTTTTAGTTGCAACTACTAGCCGTGGGCGATCTAAAAGTTCAGGTTGATATGCCTTAAGTTCTCGCAATAAAACTTCTTCTTGTTCTTTTGGAGAAATTTCTTCCATTGAAACTAGATCAACAAGCACACACAAAACACGAGCACGCTCAATATGGCGCAAGAACTGATCGCCGAGACCTTTGCCCTCGCTTGCACCTTCGATGATTCCTGGAATGTCGGCAATCACGAACTCTGTTGTGTTATTTAATCTCACGACACCAAGATGTGGCTCAAGTGTCGTAAATGGATAATTGGCGATTTTTGGTTTAGCCGCAGAAACTGAACTGATGAATGTGCTCTTGCCAGCATTTGGAAATCCAACAAGCGCAACATCGGCCATTAATTTCATTTCGAGTTTGAGCCAGCGGTCTAAACCGTGTTCACCTTGTTCGGCAAACTTTGGTGCGCGACGACGATTAGACAAAAATCTCGCATTACCTCGACCGCCTTCGCCACCTTGTGCAGCCATCCAGCGTGAACCGTGTTGCGCAAGATCGGCAAGTGCGTCACCGGTATACATATCTTTGACAACAGTGCCTTCTGGAACTCCGATCAATAATTCTTCACCGCGCCGACCGTGTAAATCTTTTCCCATTCCTGAAATTCCGTCTTGCGCGCGACGATGCGGGTGGTCACGAAAAGCAAGCAAACTGGCAACATTACGATCAGCTACAAGCCAGACAGAACCGCCATTGCCACCGTCGCCGCCGTTTGGTCCGCCATTAACAACTGGGCCTTCGCGACGAAAGCTGACGCAGCCACTACCGCCGTCACCACCGCGAACATTAAGTTGTGCTTCGTCAACAAAGGCGCTCATTTGTCTCCTGTTTGAGTCTGCAAGGCGAATGCAGGCTATTTAAGGCTACAAGCGACAACCAACGCTCACCCGTTGCCTAAAGTAGAGGCGATGAGTGGCGGGAGCAACGAGAAGTCGCGAAGTGAGTCTTGGGCCGAGACGATGCATGGCCATGCGGTCGACGAAACCATCGCAATTCGTCTGGCTCACGCTGATTCTTGGGCAGGCTCGGGTACGACTCACTTAGTCGAACGTCGCGAACGAGAAGAACGTGAAGATCAAAATTTGGCAGTTCATGCGACACGAAGTTTTGCTGCAGGCAATCGTGTAATCGACGAAGAACCAGACAAGTTTCGCACTTGTTTCGAACGAGATCGAGATCGAATTTTGCATGCGTCATCATTTCGCCGCTTGGCTGGCAAAACTCAAGTGTTTGTTTTTCCGCAAGATCACCAACGCACACGGCTAACGCACGCACTCGAGGTCGCACAAGTGGCGACATCTGTTTCACGGGCGCTTGGCTTGAATGTTTCACTCACAGATGCGATCGCACTCGGCCACGACTGTGGACACGGACCAGGTGGTCATGCCAGCGAAGACGCTCTCTCACCTTTTGTTGAAGGTGGTTACGATCATGCCGTTTGGGGCGCCGACGTAACTCTCGTGCCACTTAATTTGTGCAGTGAAACCCTAGATGGAATCCGCAATCATTCGTGGTCGCGCCCAGCCCCGAAAACCCCAGAAGGAGAAGTCGTTTCATGGGCTGATCGAATTGCATATGTCTGTCATGACTTTGAAGATGCTGTTGCTGCAGGTGTTGTGACACCAGATCAGTTGCCACAAGAAGTTCGTGCGCTCTGTGGCACACAACGCGATGAACAATTGCGCGCGTTTATCGGTTCGATGATCAGTGCTACGGCGAATACTGGTCGCATTGCGATGACTTCACAATGCGCTGATGCTCTTGCATCGTTTCGAAAATTTAACTACGAAAATATATACATGCGTAAAGAATCTCGCGCTCAGGCTGAATCGGTAATCAAGTTGCTGCGAGCGCTGGTTGAGCACTATGTT
>Ga0208960_1000956_pt1 | contig 15768 bp, 14 predicted proteins | sample GreLakmeON33MSRF_FD_187703 | JGI IMG/M metagenome (GOLD analysis project Ga0208960, IMG submission 187703) | Freshwater lentic microbial communities from great Laurentian Lakes, MI, USA - Great Lakes metaG ON33MSRF (SPAdes) | ecosystem: Environmental > Aquatic > Freshwater > Lake | place: Great...
AAAAATATGGCTTCAAAACTCTCGCTGAATGATGAAATCAGTTACTTGACGTAACCGCACCGCAGTTCCGTCAAAACCCTCCAGCGATTGATAGGCTTCATGTCTTAGCTCTTCTGCAAGTTCACGTGCTCGACTGACACCGAGTATGCTGACATACGTCGGTTTGTTATGCTCAGCATCTTTACCGGCAGTCTTGCCCAAGGTCGCGGTGGTGGCCTCCGCATCGAGAACGTCATCAACGACCTGGAATGCTAGACCGATATGCTCAGCAAAGTGATCAAGACTCTCCAATTCCTCATCATTTAGATTATTGCCGCAGTGGGCCCCCAGCATTACTGCAGCACGGATCAGCGCACCGGTCTTATGTATATGCATGAACTCTAACTCTGGTAGATTCAATGTTTTCCCAACATTGGCGAGGTCAATCGCCTGACCACCTGCCATGCCGCGTGAACCCGCTGCCTGAGCCAGTCTTTTAATCATATTCAGCTGAACTTGTGGAGTATCCGCTAACTGGGATCCCGTCAGCAATTCAAAAGCTAAGCTTTGTAAGCTGTCGCCCACCAGCAATGCGGTGGCCTCGTCGTACTCCACATGACATGTCGGCTTCCCCCTTCGGAGGATATCATCATCCATACAGGGTAGATCGTCATGCACCAGAGAGTATGCGTGGATCAGCTCTACAGCAGCAGCGACGATAGTTACACGTTCTTCGCTGGCTCCACTCAACTCTCCAGCAGCAAAGGCAAGTAGTGGGCGTACTCGTTTACCTCCACCCAAGACCGCATAGCGCATTGACCCGTGTAGACGCTCAGGGGCAATCGTCGCGGCAGGGAGAAGAGACTGGAGTGAGGTTTCTATACATTCTTGGCGGCCTCTTGCCCATTCTTGGAAGTCAGCGATCATCAGTACTGGTTGGCGAGAAATTTTTAAGTGTACCAGATTCAAGCAGGCGTACCTGCTGTTGTGCGTCTTGTAATTTGGATTGACAGTATTGTAGAAGTTCTGTCCCACGTTTGTGCGCAGAGAGAGAGGCTTCAAGCGGCATTTGTCCTGTTTCCATTTCAACTACAATACACTCTAGCTCTGCTAATGCTGCTTCAAAGCTTTCTGGTTGCGCCAATTTAACGTGTGTGGTGAGCTTTGTCATGATGGGCTCATGGCTATATGAGCAGTTTTCGAGCCGAAAACTGTAAACGTAACGCAATAAGAGGGGTCAGGTCAATTATATACGTTACTCCTCAAATGACCTATTACGGGCAGGGAAGTTTTTTGTGGAGTAGGGGGTTGGTACATTAGTGGCTAACCATAGCTACTATGATGAAGGTATACTTTGACGGGCCCAAGAGCCATGTGGGTTTCTAACGCACTTTAGAGTTCCAGTCGGGCGCTATCGATTTTAAGCAGCGACATCCTGCTTCAAACTACCTTTCCTAACATGTCAGGAAGATATACAGTAATAACATGCCCAATCTTGTTAATGTCTCGCAACGCGTGCAAAGGCCGGTACAGCTACCGGTCGACTGGTATTTCGACCCTCATATTCTTGAATTAGAAACGCAGATTCTGTTTGACCAAGGGGCCGGCTACGTTGGTCACGAGGCGATGCTGCAGAGCATCGGTGACTATCAGGTGCTTGAGTGGATGGGGGATGCCAAGGTATTGGTACGCCATAAAAATGGCATTGAGCTGTTATCAAATGTTTGTCGTCACCGGCAATCTCTTCTACTTAAGGGGCGCGGCAATGCCAAGAACATCGTTTGCCCTGTGCACCGATGGACTTATGATTTAGCGGGAAAGCTACTAGGAGCGCCGCACTTTCCTGACAACCCATGTCTTGATCTTGGAAGGACTCATCTGAAGAGTTGGAATGGCCTGCTTTTTTCGGGTAGGCGCGATGTCATGCGCGATATGGCTAAACTAAGCGTCTTGAAGGATTTTGATTTTTCTGGACATGTGCTAGAGCGGGTGCAGATAGAGGAGTATGCCTGCAACTGGAAGACCTTTATCGAGGTATACCTGGAGGACTACCATGTCGAGCCATACCATCCTGGGCTGAGTCGTTTTGTTGACACAAGGGAGTTGAAGTGGGAGTTTGGTAATTGGTACAGCGTACAGACAGTGGGGATCAATCACGACTTGGTCCATCCGGGTACGCCGGTTTATGCCAAGTGGCATGAGCAATTGTTGCGACAAACTGCTGGTAAGATTCCTGCCCGCGGTGCCATCTGGATGCTTTACTATCCAAATGTCATGTTGGAGTGGTATCCCCATGTGCTCATTATCAGTACGCTATTGCCGGCAGGGGCAGATCGGTGCACCAATGTAGTCGAGTTCTACTATCCGGAGGATATCGCTTTATTTGAGCGGGAGTTTGTCGAGGCTGAGCAGGCCGCCTATCGTGAGACTGCGGCCGAAGATGACGAAATTTGTAAACTGCTGACTGCTGGGCGTCGTGCTCTATATAAGCAGGGCATTAATGAAGTTGGCCCGTATCAGTCACCGATGGAGGATGGCATGGTGCACTTCCATGAATTTTTGCAGAGGGAAGTTGGACGCTATATCTCATGATCATCGGGTGGGGTTGAATACTGGAGTGGTGAGTCATGCCGCCGCATGCCTACCACTCCTGCTTATGAACAACTGATGGGCTCTCTCTGGATGGTGGTTGCCGGTTTTCTGTTCAGCTGCATGGGCGTATTTGTCAAGCTTGGGGCGGCACACTTTTCCAGTATTGAGTTGGTATTCTACCGATCGCTATTTGGCCTGCTATTGATTTATGCGGTGGTCCGGATACAGAGACTCCCCCTCGCTACTACACACTGGAAGAGCCACTTCTGGCGAGGGTTTTCAGGTCTAGGTGCGTTGCTGATGTTTTTCTTTTGCATTGTACAGCTACCGTTGGCGACAGCAGTAACGCTCAATTACACCTCGCCACTATTCCTGGCCTTGTTTACTACTGTCATTCTGAAAGAGCATTTCCACGGGGCACTTGTCACGGCTGTGATTTTAGGGTTTGTCGGTGTGATTTTATTGCTACGTCCAATACTGCAGGAGGATCAGTGGATCGCTGGCCTGATCGGGTTATGTTCAGGTTTTTTTTCTGGAATCGCTTATCTCAACGTCAAAAAACTCACAAGTCTGGGCGAGTCTGATTGGCAGGTCGTGTTTTATTTTACTTTGATTTGCAGCCTTGTCACTGGTGGTTGGATGCTGCTCGACACCCTCAGTCCGGTCACACTAGATAATGTGTTGTTGTTGTTAGGTATTGGCATTACTGCAACACTTGCGCAGCTTGCGATGACGAGGGCCTACCGAACTGGAAAGACGCTGGTGGTGGGTGCTTTGGCCTATAGTACGGTGGTATTTTCGAGTCTGTGGGGCATTCTATTCTGGAGTGACGTATTGCCACTGGCGGCATGGTTAGGTATGGGGATGATCGTGGTTAGTGGGTTACTGTGTCTCAGCGTCTCACCGTCAGTACGCGACTAATCGCGGCAATTAATTGAGACAGGATTTGCGTTGTGGTAGGCAGTTGCCTATGATGAGGCGGTTACTTTTTGGGATGAGTCCATGATTACTATTCAGAAAACCGGCAACCTGATCACTGTCGCTGCACTCGGCGAGTTTACCTTGACCGACTACAAGGAGTTCGAGGAGGAGGTGCTTTACAAGTCTCATTTCGATGGCAGGGCTAATCTTCTATTCGATTGGCGTGATATGGTGAGTTACACCTTCGACGTTGCGTGGGAGGAGATCAAGTTTGTGCGTGAACATGGCAGTGAATTTAACCGCGTGGCGGTGGTCGTCAATAACAAATGGCAAGCCTGGAGCGTCTGGATATCAAATCTCTTTATCGGGGCTGATGTCAGAGTCTTTGGTGATTACGACGAGGCTGAGTTGTGGGTGAAAGTTTGAGGCAGCTGACATTTTAGGGCTCCCTAGGGGATATGTGGGGAAGAGAGTCGCTAATGACTCGATTTCAAAAGAGAATTAATCGGATCAAAGTGTATTAACTAGCCTAGTTGGTCGATATGGCTAATCTTTATTAAAGAGCGCAGGGTTACTCCCCAGATTTTGTTGCATAAAAGCAACATACGCCTCTTTAAAACTGCAAAAACCCTTTATATTACAACATAATTCCTCCAAAATCGCTTCCTGTCTTAGTGTGAGATCTTCACGGCTATATCTTATCTAAGCTCCCATTTATTATACATTTGTTATCAATGTGTTATATGGAATATGGGTGCGGTTAGTGTGGGGCCTTGATGGCAGGAAGGGGGCGGCGCGACGTCTTAACAGTGGGATTTACTTTAATATACCCTGCGCAACCAATTAATTTTATTAATTTATTTATGATTTATGGTCTTGGCTGTTATCTGCAAACCTTCGGGTAACGAGTCGATCTCAAATCATAAGGCAGTATCAAACAAGAATTCTGTATAAGAAATATGACAAGCATCGCTAATCTGGAGGGTAAGTCTTTGAGTTCAACAATAACCCAGTTGAACGCTCCGTTAACGCAAGCGTTTGGTTCTCAATTATCAAGTGAGCCAACGCTAACGGCCTCTCCGACGCCGACGATATGCGAGCTACAAGCCCTACGTCTGGCGGACTTTGATACCTTAACAGAGGCATTGGAGTACGCTGCCAGTGGGTCTAAGGGATTTAATTTTTATAATGCCAAGGGGGGGCTGCGTTCAGTTCTTCCCTACCAGGCACTAAGGCAAAATGCGCTAGTCGCAGCTCAACGTCTGTCAGGACTTGGGCTGGCTCGTGGTGAACGCGTAGCCCTCATCGCTGATACTACGCCAGAGTTTGTTGAGCTATTCTTCGCCTGCCGTTATGCTGGGCTAGTTCCTTTCGCGATGCCAATTCCGGTCAATCTTGGTAGTCATGCGGTGTATGTCCAGCAGATTCGTGGAATACTTCACGGCAGTAAAGCAAGCGTTGCCTTGTCAAGTGCAGATTATATTAACTTCCTTAGAGAGGCTTCAGAGGGAGTACAGGGACTGCAATGGATTGGAACTCCGGGTGAGCTAGGAGAACTGCCGGCTCTAGATGTGACGCCGAAGCCAAACCATCCGGATGATATTGCGTATCTTCAGTTTACCTCAGGTAGCACCCGTGCTCCGCGCGGGGTGATCATCACAGAAAGAGCCTTGATGAGCAATCTGCAAGGAATTGTTCGTAGTGGGCTAGAGATACAGCCGAATGACCGGTGCGCATCCTGGTTGCCTTTTTACCACGACATGGGTTTGGTAGGGATGATGATGGCCCCGATGGCTTCACAGGTCTCGGTCGACTATTTGGCTACGCGGGACTTTGCGGTTAGGCCATTACAATGGCTCAAGCTCATCAGTCGCAACCGCTCTACAGTCGCATTCAGTCAGCCCTTCGGCCTCAAGCTCTGCACACTGCGGGTTCGTGAGTCTGACTTGGAAGGTCTCGATCTTAGTTGCTGGCGTGCGGCGGGGGTTGGCGCGGAAATGATACGCCCAGAGACCCTCAGAAACTTTGCGGAGAAGTTTGCATCAGCAGGATTTAACGCGAGTGCCTTCCTTCCCTGCTATGGACTGGCAGAGTCGACCCTTGCGGTTACTTTTTCAAAAATTGGAGAAGGATTTAAGAGCCTGCAGATTGATGCAGCGATGCTGGTGGAAAGGAAGATGGCTGTTCGGCTCCAGGCAGATGGCAGAAAGTTTAATGAATTTGTGAATTGCGGACGCGCCATACCAGGGCATACGGTCAAGGTTATTGATGATGAAGGTCAAGAATTATCTGATCTAAAGTTGGGCAGTGTGTTGGTGAGTGGCGGCAGTATCATGACGGGCTATTTCAATAACCCAGAAGACACTCAGAGAACACTTCAACCCGGTCCTTGGCTGGATACGGGCGATCTTGGTTTTCTATTTGAAGGTGATCTTTTTGTTACGGGTCGCCGTATAGATGTCATCATTGTCAACGGGCGTAATATACGGGCTCAGGATATTGAGGAGCTCGCCGAGCAACAGCCCGAGGTCAGAGCCCGGGAGGCCTCGGCCTTTGGGGTAACAGATGCTAATGACTCGACCACAATCGTATTGGTTATAGAGTGTCGTTTGACCTCAGTGCCGGATCGGCAGTCTCTTATCAACAGGCTACAACGGATAGTATATATGGCATTTGGCGTTAACTGTCTGGTTGAGCTGGTCCCGCCGCATACCCTGCCACGTACTTCTTCCGGGAAGTTATCTCGATTTGCTGCACGCCAGGGTTTCATACAACGGACAAACATGACAGATTATCAGCTATCAGTTGAGTCCGGAGACAAGTAGTCACTATATGTCTGGATTGACGGTAGCAGTTACTGGCGCTACAGGTTTTATCGGCCATGTACTTCTGCAGGCTTTAGTCAAAGATGGTTGGAAGGTGCGAGCATTAACCCGCCGTTCACAAACTGGTAGCGGGTCCATCACATGGATTCACGGTGATCTGAACGATCCCATCTCATTAGAGAATCTGGTACGAGGTGTTTCGGCTGTTGTACATTGTGCTGGGCAGGTTCGAGGAAGCTCTCTCGATGAATTCACCCGCACCAATGTAGAGGGGACTGCCAATTTGATGAGGGCCTCAACAGAGCAGGACTCAGCCCCTCGATTTCTTCTCATATCCTCACTCGCAGCAAGGCAGCCGGAGCTCTCTTGGTATGCGACTAGCAAATATCTGGCAGAGCAGATCGTGGCAGACTATTCAGGTGTCATGCCGTGTGCAGTCTTTCGCCCGACTGCGGTCTATGGGCCGGGTGACAAGGAGATGAGTCCACTCTTTAGGGCAACTCAGCGAGGGGTGCTACCCATGGTCGGGGGTTCTGATATGCGTTTTGGTTTATTACATGTTAATGATTTGGTCGCGGCGATCCTCGGCTGGGTTGGTGCTAGAGTTCCTATCCGTGGCATTTATGAGCTTGATGATGGGATGCCGGGGGGGTATAACGCACAGTCTGTCGCGGCCATTGCTCAGGATGTATGGAAGAGGCCGGTACGGTGTCTCTTTTTGCCAGTATCGCTGGTCTCGATGACTGCTAGTATTAACCTGTGTCTGGCACGACTGCTGCATTACTCACCGATGCTAACGCCAGGAAAAGTCAGGGAGTTACAGCACCCGGACTGGGTATGCGATATCGCTCCACTGAGGAAGGCACTACCAGAATGGCAGCCTTCCATGCGTCTACGAGATGCTATGCCACAAGCGGCATAGTTCGCAAACATTTTAGAGTCACTCAATCCATGTCAACTGATTACAACAACATTCTATCTAGGCTCTGTTTCCATCTCAAGCAGCTCTCCAGTCCTGACGTGGTAATTGTGCCTGAAACAGACCTGATTAATGAGTTGGCCATTGACTCCGTTAAGCTATTGAATCTGGTTATGGAGATCGAGGATGAGTTCGACATCTCCGTGTCCTTGAATGCCCTTGCAGATATTCAGACCGTGCATGAGCTTGCGAATTTAATTTATAAAATCAAATCACAGAATAAATAATGAGCCTACTAGACAAGTTAGATGCGGTAGCAGCAGCCCGGAAAGCATTACTGCCGGAAGGACTCGAGGTGTTCGGTACGCCGATAGAAGAGGTCTACTCTGCGACAGAGGCCAGGATCGGAGACCGGCGCATATTATTTTTAGGTACGAATAACTATCTCGGGCTTACTTTCGCACCAGAGTGCCTACGAGCAGCCCATGAAGCGATCGACCGAGAGGGAACCGGCACGACCGGATCACGCATGGCGAATGGTAGTTATAGCAGTCATCGAGCGCTGGAGCGTGAGTTCGCAGAGTTCTACCACTGCCAATCTGGGATTGTATTCACTACCGGCTATCAAGCCAATCTTGCCATGATCTCTGGTCTGGCGGGTGCAGGGGATGTGGTCCTGATTGATGGTGACTCGCATGCAAGTGTCTATGATGGGTGCCGTCTGAGCGGTGCTGAGATAATTCGGTTCCGGCACAACGATGTATCGGACATGGAAAAACGCCTCAAGAGACTGGGAGAGCGATCGAAGTCCACACTGATCGTTGCTGAGGGCATTTACAGCATGCTGGGTGATCAGGCTCCTCTGGCAGAGATTGTCAGAGTAAAGAATGCTTACAACAGCATTCTTCTTCTTGATGAGGCACATTCACTCGGAGTCTTGGGTAAAACTGGCCAAGGACTGGCGGAAGAAACAGGGCTCACTGATGGGGTTGATTTTATTACGGGGACTTTCAGTAAGAGCCTTGGAAGTATCGGTGGCTATTGTGTGAGCAATCATCCACAGCTTGATCAGCTGCGCTATATAAGCCGTCCATATATTTTTACAGCATCACCCTCGCCGTCCACCATCGCATCGACGCGGGCGGCACTTAAACTGTTGCGCGATGGTACCGAGTTACGCCGGCAGCTCTGGCAAAATTCGCGGCAACTTTATGCGCGGCTTGATGGACTCGGATATCAATTGGGACCTCAGCCTGGGCCGGTGATCGCGAATATTCTAGATAGCCCTCAGCAAGCTCTGTTGCTGTGGAAGGGGTTGCTGGATCACGGCATCTATGTCAACTTAATACTGCCACCCGCTGCGCCAGAAGGAAAGGCATTGGTGCGGTGCAGCGTGAGTGCTGCTCACACCAGTGAGCAGATAGACCATGTTGGAGATGTTTTTGCAGAGTTGCGAAAGAGCATATTTCAATGAAGTCCTTAGTGACCGAGGGCAGAATCTCTGTTCCACGGGATGAGCATACGCTTCTTAATCCAGTCAACGTATGATCGGCCTGGCGGACGTTTGCTCGGCATCACGACGTATCAGCATGAAGACCACAGAAATAGAAAAGTGATGATCTAAAAGATACGTCAATGCATACCCTAGCCACCTATATCATGGTTTTCCCACGGCGTAGCGTACTTGTGATGATTGCGCTATTGGCCGCGGGTATTGCCGAGGGGCTCAGCCTGACCGCTCTACTCCCTTTACTATCAGTTGCTGTAGGGGATGCTAGTAGTTCTGAAACTGGACGGACTGTGTTACAGGCCATGCAGAGGATCGGGATTGAGCCCACAATAAGCACGATGCTGCTAATCATCGTGATCGGCATGATTACCAAGAGCTTGATACTGCTACTCGCCAACCGCCAGGTGGGATATGCCGTAGCACATGTCGCGAGCAAGTTGCGACAGGAACTGATCGAGGCGCTAATTGCCAGTCGCTGGCAGTATTACCTGCGGCAACCTGCGGGATCTCTTGCTAACTCCGTCGCCACGGAAGCATACCGAGCTGCCCAGGGTTTTGAGCATGCTGCTAATGTCATGGCACTGTCAATTCAGGTCATAGTCTATAGCACGGTTGCTCTGTTCATTTCATGGGAGGCAACTCTCGTCTCCCTCGTGCTAGGAGCAGCCATGTTGCTGGTACTGCAGAATCTTGTACGCGCAGCAGGCAAGGCAGGGAATAAGCAGACACATCTGTTGCGACACCTGATGTCGTATCTGGCTGATGTGCTTACATCGGTGAAATCGTTGAAGGCGATGGCGCGTGATGACGTCGCTGATGCAATTCTCCGCGATGAGACCAAGCAACTGGAGAAAGCCACTCGCCGCGAGGTTATGAGCAGGGAGGCCTTATTGGCGATGCAGGAGCCCATGCTCGCCATTCTGATCGCAGGGGGCTTGTATCTGGCCCTAGTGGCGTGGCAACTCTCACTAGCTTCGGTGATGGTGATGGTCTTTCTTTTGACACGTGTTCAGAGTCTGCTGAATAAAGCGCAGCGACGCTACCAGCACCTAGTAGTGCAGGAGAGCGCCTACTGGGCATTACGAACAGCGATTAAAGATGCGCAGGATGCCGCTGAAATAACCGTGGGAACGCAGCGGCCGACCCTGCAACAAGGAATCAGCCTGCGTCACATAAGCTTTAATTATGACAAGAAGTCGATATTTCAAGATATGAGCATTGAAATACCCGTGAACTCATTTACATCAATCACGGGGCCGTCAGGAGCGGGCAAGAGTACCCTGCTTGATCTATTATGCGGGCTGGCCGAACCTCAGTCGGGCGAGATTCTTATTGACGGGATATCGCTACATGAAATAGATCTTCGCCACTGGCGACGCATGATAGGTTATGTATCGCAAGACACGATCCTGCTGCACGACACAATTCTTAGCAATATTCTTATTGGCGCTCCCGATCTAACACAAGCAGATGCAGAGCAGGCATTGCAGCAAGCAGGTGCCTGGGACTTTGTCTGCAGTCTTCCGGCAGGGCTGCTGACAGTGGTGGGCGAGCGTGGTGGACTTCTTTCAGGGGGGCAGCGCCAGCGCATCGCAATCGCTAGAGCGCTTGCTCATCGGCCGTTATTCCTGCTGCTCGATGAGCCAACGAGCGCCCTAGATCCTGATAGCGAAAAGGTAATTTGCGAGACACTACAGAGACTGGCTCAGAGCCATACCATTATCGCAGTATCACACCAGCCTGCCGTGATAAACGCGGCTGACCGTATATTTACCCTGTCCAAGGGTAAGGCGGAGCTACGACCCCTTCAGTCCAGCAGTCTCACCGACTCGGTCGCTGCTTAAGAAGAATATTTTTAGAGCAGGTGCTAGACTGGCTACTGAGATCGGTAACCCGCAGTCTGTGTAAATGGCTTATCAGTTCATCTAAATAAAGTCACAGAGCGGTATAGTAGTCATTGGTCACATTGGTCACATTGGTAGCTCGTGCTCCGAAAATACATCAAGAAATACCTGCCTTCCTACGAAAGCATCCGGCAGAATCGTTTTGTCGGGCTGTTTGGGGAATCGTTGCAACATCATAACCTGTGGTATCTGCATCGTCGTTCGGTAGCGGGTGGAGTTGCGGTTGGTTTTTTCGCTGGCCTGATTCCGGGCAGCAACCCGGTACAGTTTTTTTTCGCTGCACTGTTTGCCCGTATATTCAAGGTGAACCTGCCGGTAGCGGTATTTACTACGCTCTACTCTAACCCCTTTACTATCGTGCCAATCTATATCGCTGCGTATTCTATCGGTGAGATTATTTTGGGGGGTGGTAACGGCGCGATGCCCGTGGTCGACTTAAACCTGATGGATAAAAGTATCAGCGAGTGGGTCCCTGCGATGGCAGATTGGGTAATTTCCCTTGGTAAGCCGGTGCTGGCAGGCCTTCTATTACTTGCGCTGATTCTGCCAATCACTAGCTATATAGCCGTGCGCGGTGCGTGGCGGGTATACATGATCTATCAATGGCGCACACGGGCGAGAAGGCGTCACCAAGGGTAAGGCAAGCCCATGACCCCAGAATACTGGCGACAAGCAACACGGGAGCTGGCCGAGCGTGATGAGGTGATACATAAACTCATTCAGCACTCATCAGGGAGCGCCCTGAACTCGCATGGTGATGCCTTCACTAGCTTGGTGCGTTCCATAATTGGACAGCAGATTTCTATCAAGGCGGCTGCAACTGTCTGGCAGAGACTGACCACTGTAGCCCCCAAGATTTCACCTACTATCTTGCTGAGAATGGACGGCAGTATATTGCGGAGCTGTGGAATTTCCTTGCGGAAGGTGACTTACCTGCAAGACTTGTCGCAGTACTTTACCAGTGGGAGACTAAACGAGGCACTGTGGAAGGATGCAGAGGATGAGGCTCTCATTGCCGAGTTAACAAAGGTGAAGGGTATTGGAAGATGGACTGCAGAAATGTTTTTGATTTTTCATATGCTTCGCCCGAATGTGCTGCCACTGGATGATCTTGGTCTGCAGCGCGCGATCAGCCTTTACTACAATGACAGTCAACCGGTGAGTCGGCTCCAGATGGTTGCAATTGCGAGACCCTGGCAACCGTGGTGTTCTGTTGCGACATGGTACTTGTGGCGTGGTCATGATCCGATACCGGTAGAGTATTAAGATCATAATCTCCAGTCAGATTGAGAATGGCCAGAATATTTATTCGGTTAATACCCCATCAACTAGTTGCAAGACCTTTCCGGCCCTAGAGGCCAGCTGCGAATCATGTGTGACGATGATGAAGCTTGCACCTACGTTGCGGTTGAGCTCTAGCATTAATTCGAACACCCCGCCGGCGGTATGTCGATCAAGATTGCCAGTCGGCTCATCGGCAAGAACACAGGCGGGCTGTGTGACCAGCGCGCGAGCCACTGCAGCACGTTGGCGCTCGCCACCGGAAAGCTCACCCGGGGTATGAGTGAGACGATGCCCAAGGCCAACCTGTTTCAACACGGTCTCTGCACGGCCATAGGCTTCGCTGCTGAGCATGCGTCGGATCAGGAGTGGCATGGCAACATTCTCAAGCGCACTGAACTCGGGTAATAGGTGGTGAAACTGATAAATAAAACCCAGAGACTGGTTACGCAGCTGGCATCTCTCTTCTTCGTTAATGGTGGCGATGTTCTGTCCCATAATACGAATATCGCCTGCAGTGGGGGCATCCAGCCCGCCCAGTAAATGCAACAGAGTGCTCTTGCCGGAGCCAGATGCACCGACAATGGCAAGTGTCTCACCCGCCGCCACCTCTAGATCGATACCCATCAGCACCGGGACTTCCATCTCACCCTGATAGTAACTCTTGCGCAGGTTACGGCAGGAAATGATCGGTCTACTCATACCTCAGCGCCTCTGCTGGATTGACTTTGGAAGCGCGATAACTGGGATAAATCGTTGCCAGTAGTGTCAATAAAAATGACACAGCCGCCACTGTCACTATATCGGCCATCTGCGGATCGGATGGAATTTCGCTGATGTAATAGACTTCACGAGATAAAAATTGAACGCTGAACAGGCGTTCGACCAGTGCGATGACGTCGCTCACGTTGTACGCTAGAAGAACTCCCCCGACGACCCCCAATAACGTACCGAAAACGCCGATTAACGTGCCTTGTACAATAAAAATTTTCATAATGCTGCGAGGGCTAGCTCCTAGCGTTCTTAGAATGGCGATGTCGGGCTGTTTATCGGTGACTGCCATCACCAGGGTGGAAACGATATTGAATGCGGCAACTGCAATGATCAGGGCCAGAATTAACGAGAGCATGCGTTTTTCAATCTGGATCGCGCGAAAATAATTTGCATGCTGACGGGTCCAGTCGGTGATGTGAGTGTCTTGGGATATTAACGGGACCAATTCTCTTACCACTTGTGGCGCTAGGAAGAGGTCAAGTAGCTTGAGCCGCACACCCGAGACCTGATCATCCTCCATACGATAGAGTTTTTGTGCATCTAGGATATGGATCAGAACCAGAGAAGAGTCGTATTCAAAATGTCCTGCTTCGAAGATACCGGTGACGGTGAATTGTTTGAGACGAGGCAGAATCCCTGCGGGGGTGACTTGCCCCTGTGGTGAAATCAGCACGATCTTATCGCCTCTAGACACTCCCAAGGTCCTAGCCAGCTCTGTGCCGACGACGATACCAAACTCACCTGGCACAAGCGCATCAAGCTTTCCACTCACCATCATCCGATCAAGATCGGCCACCTTGTCTTCCAGAGCTGGCAGGATCCCGCGAACCATCACACCACGCACGACCTGTCCGACCGAAACCATGCCCTGAGCGCCGACATAAGGCGCAGCAGATTCTACCTGTGGATGATTGGTTGTCTCATGAGCGACTTGGGGCCAGTTAGTCAGAGTGCCATCGATGCCGCTCACCTGGACATGCGACGCCACACCGAGGATACGAGTTCGTACTTCCTTCTGGAACCCATTCATGACGGACATCACAGTAATCAGGGCGGTCATGCCGAGCGTGATACCCAGCAGAGAGATCAGAGAGATGAATGAGATAAAATGATTACGGCGCTTGGCACGGGTATAGCGCAGACCGATGAAGAGTTCGTAGGCAGACACGGATTAAGACGTCCGGATATAGAGGGAATTGTGAAGTTTGCCACATTCCGGCAGGGCTTAACAGGCTGTTGAGAGACGATCGGACTCACAGGAGGTTAGCACTCTCAAGCAGATTGATCTAAAGTTCAGAGAACTCTTAAAATTCTCCTCTGAACCCTGCCACCAGCGCGCGTCCTGGCAACGGCGCATAATCTTTCAAGAAAGAGTTATGTAGCCGCATTTCTTCGTTTAGCAGATTCTTGCCTTGCAGAAAGACTCTGATGCCGTTCGTTTTGGTCTTGATGATGCGATAACTCATATCGATGTTCATCAGCGTGTAACCGGGAGTGGCCGTTTCGAGCTCTGCCGTGCGGGTTTGCTGCATCACGCGGGTCGCACTCAGGTTGGCCGTCCAGGGACCAACCCGGTGATTGAGTTCCAGTCCAAACCTGGGAGGTGTGGCGCGTGGGATATTGCCACCACTATCTAACTTTCCACGGACGTAGTCGGTAAACAATCGCAAATCAAGCGTCTCTGGCTTCAGTTTAAAGACTGTCTCCGCTTCCACACCATAAAATCTTGCGCCGGCCTGGGAAAAATTTTGTATCAGGAATTCCCCATCGCTTTCATTGAGCGTTCCGTCAGAATCAGAACGGTCTGCTACCCCGTTTGCATTAGTGTCGGCGCTATGGGCGAAAATGTAGTTATTAAACTGGTTATTAAATCCATTGACCTTCCACTGTATCGAACCTGTAGTCTTGCGTAGAGCAAGGTCAATATTACTTGAGGTCTCCTTGCTCAGATCATTTCTGCCAGTCTGGTAGGTGGCAGTGCCGTGATGTGCACCAAGCATATATAGTTCTTCCGTTGTTGGTGCTCGTTGCCCGCGTGTACCAGTCAAGCCTAGCCCATAGCCGTCGGCGAATTTCCACAGAGAGCCGACAGAGCCGCTGAAGAGGCCGAATGTGCGTGATGGGTTAACGTTGTTCTGTGGGTCCTGCGTAGCCCCCTCAATTCGTCCGCCAAACTCGAGTCGCCAGCGGTCCCAGTTGCGCTCCTCAAGTAGGAATATACCAGCGGAACCTGATTTCGTGACGGGCACGACGGCTTCGGCGCCGAGTGCTGAGAAATTTCGATTCTGGACTTGCACGCCGATCACACCCTTCCATTTTGCGATTGGTGCATGTAAGAGTTCAGCTCGGCTGTCGATTGCTTGATTATTGAAGCGAGTCGCAACCTCGCCGCTACTCTCAATCTCATTGTGCTTGTAGTCGTTATAACCCATACGTACCTTGAGTTTTTCGAAACCAATAAGGGGCCTGTCAAGTTCACCAGACAGGTCGTAGCGGGTTTGTTTGAGATCTATCTTAGCTCCTTCTGGACCGGGCACCCCATACAAATTCTCGAGGCGTGAGACCGAGCCTCCTAAGAAACCCCTACTACCGACAAAAGACCCGCCTATAGATACTCCTTCTGCGTTAACCGCGCTGTTTCCGACTCGTCCAACCGGGGTATCATAATCGCCAGTTTTACGTTTAAAGCCGCCGACACTCCATGAGAAATGCTGGCCGGCACTTCCCTTTGCATTGAAGGCGCCGCTACGTTCTTCTGTTGCTGTATTGCCACGTACCTCGACATCACCAGTAGGAGACTTGAAAAGTCGGCTCGGGATGCGGTCTGTTACAACATTAACCACTCCGCCGGTTGCGCCGCCGCCATAAAGCAGAACTGCCGGACCGCGAAGGATTTCAATTTGTTTAGCATTGAAAGATTCTACTGCCACCGCGTGGTCCGGGCTGGTGGTCGAGAGATCGAGCGTGCTAACACCATTTTCCAATACCTGGACCCGCGGACCATCTAGACCGCGAATGACGGGGCGCCCGGCACCTGGGCCAAAGGCAGTTGATGCCACGCCG
>Ga0208960_1000958_pt1 | contig 15757 bp, 10 predicted proteins | sample GreLakmeON33MSRF_FD_187703 | JGI IMG/M metagenome (GOLD analysis project Ga0208960, IMG submission 187703) | Freshwater lentic microbial communities from great Laurentian Lakes, MI, USA - Great Lakes metaG ON33MSRF (SPAdes) | ecosystem: Environmental > Aquatic > Freshwater > Lake | place: Great...
GTAGCGCCAGATGGGATAGGTGCCCTTGATGACGTTCTCCTCGGTCGGCTCGATGGCCGGCGAGGCGTCGTCCTTCTTCACCTTGAGGTGCTTGGCACCCGCGCCGTAGGCCGCGCCGCCGTAACCGATGCCGTTCTTGTCCTTCGCCACGGCTTGGAGCACCGCCGCCGTGCCGGGCATGGTCTGCGCGCTGGAGGCGAAGTCCTTACCCTGAAGCACGTTCTCCTTGAAGAACTCGTAGGTGCCGGAGCTGTTCTCGCGGCTATAGACGGTGATGGGGGCATCCGGTCCACCCACTTCCTTCCAGTTCTTGGTCTTGCCGTTGAAGATGTCAGCGATCTGCGCCACGGTGAGTTCCTTCACCGGGTTATCGGCGCTGACATACACGGAGAGGCCGTCGAGGCACACCTTGTATTCCGTCGGGCGCTTGCCGAAGGCCTTGATGCAGGTGGTGATCTCCGCCGCCTTGATCTTGCGCGAGGCATTGCAGAGGTCGGTGGTCTTGTTCTGGAGCGCGGCAAAACCGGTGCCGGTGCCGCCGCCCGTGACTTGGATCTTGGTGTCGGCGTTTTTGCTCATGTAGGTCTCGGCCCACTTCTGGGCGAGGACGACGAGCGTGTCGGAGCCTTTGACGGTGATGTTACCGGCGTGGGCGGGAGCAGCGAGCACAAGGGCCGCCGCGAGGACTGCGAGGGATTTCATGGATTTCATGGGAGCTTTCTGGTTGAGGATTTTGGTTTGCGAGTTAGGGAATCAGAGGAAAACCGAGGCCGGCGGAATGCACGCCGCCGACCCCGGCGAGGACTAACACTATGAACTAAAATTTGAACGCGGCATCCACTTGGATACGGCCGGCCGTGCTGCTCAACGCGCCGATGGGTTTGTCAATGAGGTTGAAGAGATAGTAGTTCACCGAGAGGGTGAGCGAGTCATACGGCGAGTAGGCCGCGCGCATATAGTGGCCGCGCAGGTTTGTGCCCGCGCCATAACCCGTGCCCGCTGTGCTCGGTGCTGCTGCGAACGGCGAGGTTTGATACCAGCCGCCGTGGTCGGAATCCACGACTTCCTCGAACCAATAGTTGCTTTCGAGGTTCTTCCACTTGTAGGTCAGGTCCCAGGTGCCTTTCTTGCCGGACTTGCCCAGCGTCATGCCCACGGAATAGGCCTCGCCGCGCTTCTTGCCCACGCCGAGAAAGGTGCCGGCCGGGGTCTGAGAGACCGACAGGTTGTTGACGTAATCCACCATGAACTTGATGGGAAACGCGCCGGGATACATCGGGAAGCTCTCCTTGGTGTAGGTCAGCGAGCCGTCCACCACGATGGGGTTGAAGCTGCTGGTCAACGCGCCCGTGCTGGACACGCGGGTGTTGCCACGGCTCACGTCGGGCACGTTCGGGTTCGCCCCGGCGGCGGCGTGCGTGAGATTTTGTTTGTCAGTGATGCCTAAGACGGACAGGCCCACCGTGGTGGCGATGTGTTGGTTCCAGACGGAATCCAGACGCAACTGCGCGCCGAACAGGAAGGAGTCCTTGCTCGACCCGGAGCTTTCCACGAGGGAGAAGAAGCCGCCGTTGAACTTGACCGACTGCTGGTCGTTCAGATTGTAAGCCATCTGAAATGCACCGCCTTCGGGCGTGTAGTCCGAGTCAAACATGACTTCGCTGAACACAAACGGGTTCTCCATCTTCCCGCCGATGAAGGTCGCGCTCCATTCGGGCTGGTTGAGGAACTGCCACTTCGCGTAGGCAAGGTCGAGCCAGAGCAGCTTCTTCGAGCCGTTGTTGGTGAAGGAATCATTGCCGGAGATGGGGTCGCCCATGCCGTTGTTGCCGGTGGACTTGTTCTCGCCGGAGGTCAGGCGGATGCCCACCTCGAAGTCATCCTGCAGCGTCGCCGTGACGCCGAGGCGCGTGCGGTGACGGAGGCGATTGCGGTCCACCGAGGTCGCGCCGCCACTGTCGGGATCCATGTAGATGCCGTCGTAGCGGAGGCGCACATCGCCGCTGACGCGGAGCGCCGTGACCCATTCGGGCAGGCCGCTCTTGGCGGAGTAGGCGCGGGTAAAATCCTTGTCGGCCTCGTCGCGGAGGCTCTGGGCTTCCTTGGTAGTCAGGATGCCCTTCTCGACAAGCTTGTCGATCAGGGTGTCGGCGGATTGGGCTTGGGCGGATGGCTGGCAAATGAACGCCGCAAGCGCGGCGGTCGTCGCTGCCAGAACTGTCTTGGTGGTGTGCTTCATGTTGTTAGTGATGAATCGGTGTCAGTTTCGACATCGCCAATCTGCGCCGGCCCTGTGGCAAACAAAAGGCAGGCAAGTTACGATTGTGTGACACCAGAAATGAACCGCCCCCGGCCAGCGTCACGTTTCACGCGGACCGAGGGCAGCTTTCGCCCCATGTTTACAAGGGTTACAGCGTCGTCTCCGTCTTTTCCGCGCGGTAGGTCGTGCCTTGGCTGTTGTGGGCCTTGGTGCGGAAGTTCACGTCCGCACCGAGCGCCGCGCCGGTGGCAGCGGTCTGCCCCGCGAGCACCACGAGCGTGTCGTGGCCGAACTCCGCATCTACGACGACCACTTTCCATTGCAGATGGAGCGTCGTGGCGTGATTGCCGCCGCCACTGGCATACGCTTCGGCGAAATGACTGCCTGCTGAGGGTGTCACGGTGTTAATCACCAGCGGGCTGGGCGCGGGCGTGTGCGGCCCGGTGTCGATCTGCGACAAGGCGGCCAGTTCGGCGGAGCCGGCGGGGAAGTTGCCGGACCACGCGTCGAACCAGCGCTTGCTGCTCCGGTCTGCTTTCTCGGAGGCGGTTTTCAGGGCTGAACGTTGCTTGCTCAGGGCGGACTTCTTTTTTTTCAGGCCCTGCTCCAAGCCGGGCATGCCGGTCACCACCCTCTGCAACTGAGCCAGGGTCACGTCGGGCTGGCGGGCCACGGCATGCTTTCTCCCCAGCTACCTTCCAGCCTTGCCAAGGAGGTCTTCCAACGCGGCAACGGCGTCTTCCCAACTGCTCACGGTGTCTTCCACCCGCTGCAATCGTGGCCTGAATTGATCCCGGGGTCGGCACCGGAACGTCACCGTCCTTTCACCGTGCCGCCGTTGAGTGGACGGTCCCCCCGCCGAATACTTGCCACCTATGGCACGCTGGATTTTAGTCGCGGATGACGAGCCGGACATCACGGACTTGCTCACCTATAAATTCGTCGAAGCTGGCTACGAGGTGCTCACGGCGAGCGACGGCATAGCGGCGGTGACCCTCGCGCAGCGCTGGCTGCCCGAGGCCATCGTGCTGGACCTGAACCTGCCCGGCCTCGACGGCTTCGCCGTGTGCGAGATGCTCCGCGTGCTGCCCTCCACGCGGGACATCCCCATCCTCATGCTCAGCGCGTTCGCCAGTGATCAATCCCGCGCCGTGAGCCTGGGCCTCGGCGCGAACGACTACATGACCAAGCCCTTCAGCCCGCGCGATGTGGTGGCGCGCGTCACCAAGCTGGTGGCGGAGTCATCCATCTCGTGGGAGAGTCACCCAGCAAGCACGGTGAATCCGCCTTGAGTTGGTTCCGGCCACCCTCATTTCACCCGACTGTTTCCGCACCGCCACGGGAACGTGACTTGCCGCCGGCACCTTGAAAAGAAACGTGCCATGAAGAAGGTCCTCATCCTCACAGCAGGTTTCGGCGAAGGCCACAATGCGGCGGCTCGCAATCTCCGCGACGCCCTCGAACTCGTCGAGCCGACCATACAGGTCGAAGTGCTGGACTTGTTCGAGAGCACTTACGGCCGGCTCAACACGTTTGTAAAGCAGGCGCACCTCGGCGTCGTCCGCTACGCCCCCACGCTCTGGCGCGGCATCTACTCGCTGCTCGACCACGTCTCCGTTGCCGACAGCGGCCTGACCGGGCTCACGCGCCTGCGCACCGCGCTGGGGGACGTGCTGCGCGTGACTCAGCCGGACTGCGTGGTCTCGACTTATCCCGCCTACGCGCCGGTCATCAAGGAACTCTTCCGTGACCACTCGGAGAAGCCCTTCCGCTTCGTCACCATCGTGACGGACTCCATTTCCGTGAACGCCGCTTGGCACCGGGCGCCGAGCGATGCCTTCGTGGTCGCGAACCAGCCCACCGCCACCGTGCTGCGCGCGGCGGGCGTGGAAGCGTCCCGCATTCACGCGCTGGGTTTTCCGGTCAGCCTGCAGTTCGCCACGCCCGGCCTCGTCCCCTATCCGCTCGAAGAAAATGGCCCCATTAAACTCCTTTACGTCATCAACCACGGGAAGAAGAAGTGCGGCAAGGTGCTGGACGCCTTGCTGGAGAACGAGCGCGTCCACATCACCATCACCACGGGCCGCGACGCGGAGTTGAAGGCGGAGTTGCAAGACCGCTTCCGCCCCCACGGCGCGCGCGTGCAAGTGCTCGGCTGGACCAACCAGATGCCCGCGCTCATGCTCTCGCACCACGTCCTCATCGGGAAGGCCGGCGGGGCCGTCGTGCAGGAAGCCATCGCCGCGCGCTGCCCGATGGTCATCAACCAAATCATCCCCGGCCAGGAAACCGGCAACGCCCAGCTCATCCAGCAACTCGGCCTCGGCACCGTGGCCGAGCGCAACCGCGATGTGCCGGGCATCATCGAGGACGCCTTCGCCAAGAAGGCGCGCCTGTGGAATGAGTGGCGCGCGAACTTGCTCAAGCACTCCCGCCCGGACGCTGCGTTGCGCATCGCAGAGCTGGTCCTCGCCCAGTGCGAGGACCCGGGCGACTGGTCGCGGTTCGCCCCCGCGCGGTTGCAGGCCTTGCCGCCCGCAGCCACGCCCACCGCGCCCGCCGTGGTGGACGGCACCGCCGCGCGCCGCGCCTTGCTCTGCGATTTCCACATCCACAGCAACTACTCAGACGGCAGCCTCACCGTGCCGGAGCTGGTGGACTTCTACGGGCCGCGCGGCTTCGACTGCATCTGCGTCACCGACCACCTCGCCGACCCGCGCCGCGTCATCGGGAAGTTGAGCAAGTTGAGCAACCTCGTCTTGGCCGAGAGCCAGCTTGAGGAATACTTTGAGGTGCTGGACCGCGAGCGCCGCCGCGCGTGGCGCAAGTATGGGATGCTGCTGCTCTCCGGCATCGAGTTCAACAAGGACGGCCTGACCAAGAAAAGTTCCGCGCACTTGCTGGGCATTGACATGCAGATGCCCATCGCGTCCTCGCTGGATTTGCCCGAAACCATCGCGCAGCTCCACGCGCAAGGCGCGCTGGCGGTCGCCTCGCACCCGCACGTCTTCAAGAGCGAGTGGGGCAAGAACACGCTCTACCTCTGGGAGAATCAGGACGAGTTCGCGCCGTTGCTGGACGCGTGGGAAATCGCGAACCGCAACGACATCTTCGCGCCCGTGGGCCTCAAGCGCCTGCCCTTCATCGCCAACAGCGACTTCCACAAGCCCAAGCACATCTACTCGTGGAAGACGCTTCTCCAGTGCGAGAAAGACCCCGACGCCATCAAGTCCTGCATCCGTCGCAACGAGCATGTCTCCATCACGCTCTACCGCGAGGGCGGCCTGCTGCCCGTGACCACGCGCGTCGGCCTCCCGAGGGAACTGGCGGAGAAGACCGCCCGGCCGTTCCACGCTGTGGCGATGCTCCAGGCCGTGAACGGGTGAGCCGGAACAAGCTCAGGCACCGCTCGTCACACCAACCCTGCGGCCAAGGCCACGGCCAGCACTCCCAACAGCACGGCCACGATCACCTGCACGTTGCGCAGCGTCACCTTGGCCACCCACTTCGCGCCGAGGAAGGATCCGAGGAAGGCGGCGACACTGGCCGCGACCACCAGCGTCCACGCGTGCGGGTCCAGCAGCACGAACAACCCGCCGTAGAAGCCCGCGCCATAAACCCCAAGCCGCACCGTGTCCACGATGACGGCCCCGACCACGCCGGTCGCGATGAAGGCTTCCTTTGACAAGCCCGCGCGCAGCAGGAACGCCGAGCGCAATGCCCCTTGGTGCCCGGACAAGCCGCCGAAGAAGCCCGAGAGCACGCCGCCCCACGGCAGCCACTTCGCATCGAACGCCACCTTCGACCAGCGCGGGTGCAACTCATACCCCGCGAAGCCGAGGATGACCGCCGCCATCGCCAGCTTGAGCACGGTGACTTGGCAGATGCGTTCGCCCAGCCGGTATTCTGCCACCACTGGCAGCACGGAGGTCGCTTGCAGCAGCGCAGCGCCCGCGAGCGCAGCCAGCGCGGCCGGAATGCCGAAGCGCATCGCCACGCGCCAGTCCGCGTTCTTGGCTGTCAGCGCGAGTTTGAACAAGTTGTTCGCCAAGTGAACCACCGCCGTCGCCGCCACGGCCACCGGCAGCGGGAAGAAGACCGCGAACACCGGCAGCAGCAGCGTCCCCAGCCCGAAGCCGGACCAGAGCGTGAGTGCGGCGGCGAGGAGCGCGACGAAGCTGACCAAAATATAATCCACCCCGGGAAGGCTAGAGGTGGCGGCGCGAACCTTCCAAGTGAATTGCCGGTGACAACTTCACGTTGCCGCGCGGCACGGCCGAAGTCTCCCACTGCTCGCCACTGGAAACTGAACCATGAACACTTGCCCCCGCCCCCACCTCCGCTTTACAACCGCCCCATGTCACGCAACCTCTCTGCCCTCGCCCCCGCCTGGTGGGACTACACCACGCTCGACCCCGCCCTCTTCGCCGCCGCTGCGAAGCTCACGCCGGAGAAACTCCTGAAGTTGTCCCGCCCCGGCTTCAAGGTCGTCTTCTACGACACGCTCGAAGACTTCTACTGCGCCGAGGCCCTCGAATACATCCACGCTTGGAAGCAGGCCACGCCCGACAACCCCGCCGGCATCTGCGGCCCCATCGGCCCCACCGAGCAGTTGCCCCTCGTGGCGCGCATCGTCAACGAACTGGGCCTCAAGCTCCACGATGCCCACTTCTGGGGCATGGACGAATGGGTCATTGATGGGAAGGAAGCCGCCGTCACGCACCCGCTCTCCTTCGAGAAGTGCGACCGGGAAATGTGTTTCAACCGCATTGAGCGCAAGCTCGCGATGCCCGATGCCAATATGCACTTCCCCCAAGCCGACACCCGCGCCTACCGCGCCACTTGGAACGCCGGCGTCCGCTGCTGCGTCATGCAAGGCGGCCAAGGCGACATCAAACACTGGGCGTTTAACGACCCGCTCCCGCGGAAGGGCAAATACAAAGACGCTCCCCCGAGCGCGGCAGATTACCGCAAGCTCGCCACGCGCGTCGTGGACCTGCACCCCGTGACCATCGCGCAGAACGCGCGCACCAGCGGCGGCGGCAACGTCACGCTCGTCCCGAAGCAAGCCATCACCGTCGGCCCGGTCGAGACTTGGCTCGCGGAGAAAGTCTCCATCTGGCACGCGGGCTGTCACGACAACCCCTTTGGTCAGCGCCTGACCGCCTACATGATTGCCCACCGCATCGTGGACACCGCTGTTCCCATGTCCCTCCTCGCCGACCACCCGAACGTGCAGTTCAACTACTACCGCAAAGGCATCGGCTCGTGCGCCGTGGAGATGCACTGAGATCTGTTTTTGCCACGGATGAAACACGGATGTAACACGGAGGGGAACCGCGTTACTTCCAGCTCCCTATCCGTGTTCTGTCCGTGTTTCATCCGTGGCTAAAACGCCCCGCCCCTGACTCCTCACAGGCACATGTGCGATACGGGATCGCGCCAATCGCGGCGGCCTCAAACAAGGACCAACGCAATGGCCGCCATCATCAGCAACGCGCCAGCCAGCCGCCAGCGCAGCACCGCCGCGCCGAGGTGCTGCTCGCGGTTGCTGAACCAATGCCCGATGGCCCACACCGCCACCACGCTCCAAAGGCCGCGCGAGCTGTAGATCACGTTCGCAGTCGTCGCCTCACCGAAGCCCGCGATGGCGCTGACGAACACGAGCGATTGCAGCCCGATGAACACGCACGCGCCCAGCAGCCACGGCCACGCCGCCCGCGGCACTTCGCGCAAGGGCCCGTGGAAGAAGGGCACAAACGCGAAGCTGAAGAGCGCGACGCATCCCAGCATCACCGGCAGGAACCGCCCCAGCCCCCACGCCGGCGACCACTTCTGCACGAGCACATCGAAGATCGCGAACATCGTGGCCGAGCAGGCGGAGTAGAGGATGGTCTGGCCGACGTGATGGCGCGGTGTGCCGGCGGTGCGGTTCAGCAACGCGATGGCGAGCGAGCTCAAGCCCGCCGCGACCCACAGCTTCACGGACACGTCGGACTCAATCAGCAGGGTGGTGAAGACGGCGACCATGATTATTTTCAAGCCCATGACCGGGGTCGCCACGGAGACATCGCCGTGCTGGAGGGCGATGAAGTTGAACAACTGTCCGAGCAGGTAGAACACTGCGACCAGCGCTGGCTGCCAGAGCAGGTCAGCGTGGAACGTGCCGCCGAAAGGCAGCAGGAGCGCGAAGAGCGCGGCGGAGATGAGGTTCGAGAGGAAGGCCGTGCGCCAGACGCCGACGCCCAGCTCCGCCGAGCGCTTCGCCAGCAGCGCGCCGCCGACGTAGATCAGCGCTGCCACGAGCGGCAGCACCAAGGGCAGGACGGACTTCATCCTCCAACCGCCTTAAAGTTGACTCTCATCTCCGAAAACTCTGCCGACGGAGCGCCCGCCCCGGCAACTCCATATCACTTCGCTGCGGGCGCGGGGCGGCTCTTGTATTTGTCGTAAAGCCGGGTGTGTCGGCTGTCGAGCGAGACTTCACGGCCGGCAATCCACATCCGCTTCACGTTCGCGCGGAGATCGAGAATGTGCCCGTCGCTGGCGAAGAAGGTGGCGTCCTTCGCGGCTTCGATGGAGCCGAGGGCATCGAGGCCGAGCACTTGCGCAGGATAGAGGGTCAAACCCTTGAGGGCCTCCGCCTCCGGCAATCCGAAGGCCACGGCCTGCGCGGCCGAGTATGGCGTGTTGCGTGCAAAGGTCGCGTTGCTCGCGCCGGAGCCTTCGCTGAAGAGCACTTTCACACCGGCCTTGTGCAAGGTCGCCGCGCCCTTGAACTGCGCGTCGTAAGCGTCGGTGTCCCGCGCGGGCTGATCGAAGGTGGACTCGAAGATGACGGGGACTTTCTTGGCAGCGAGCTCCTCGGCGACGCGCCAAGCGTCGCGCCCACCGGCGATGGCGATTTTGTATTTGCGCGACTCAGCCCACGCGAGCGCGGCCTTGATCTGGCGCACGTCCTCGGCGTGGATAATGAGGGGCAGCTCGCCGCGGACAACCGGGAGCATCGCTTCCCACGCGGGCACCTTCGCCGCCGCCTTGCCGTCCTTGGGTGCGATGCCTCGCGCGTTCGCGTAGGCGTGCGCCTCGGCGAAAAAGCCGTCGAGGTCCTGCACGCGCTTGGCGCGTTCCTTCGACTGGTCGTCAGGCGACTTGGCCTTGGAGCCGCCCGCGAATTCCTTGGGCGTCACGTTCAAACTCATCGCGGGCCAGAAGACGTGCAGCGCGACGGGAGCCTTGACGGTCATCTCCTCCGTCGTCCAACCGGCGAGCGAGATAACGCCCGACTGCCCGCTGACCATTCCGCCCAGCGGCAGCACGAGCGCGTGAGTGATGCCGTTGGCGCGTGTGACGGGGATGAGTTCTGAATCGGGGTTCACGGCCAGCCACGCGCGCACGTCCGGGGTGAAGGAACCGGTCTCCGTCGTGTCCTGTGTGGCGCGGACGGCGGTAATCTCAGTCAGGCCGAGCGAGCTGGTGGGCAGGATGAGGCCGGGGAAAAGGTGCAGTCCCTTCAAATCCACCGTGCGGTCTGGCTGGGTGGCGGGCGCGGCCTTGGAAACGGAAAGTATCTTCACACCCCGCGTCAGCACGAAGCCGGGCGCGAGCGTCTCCCCGGAGACGGTGTGAACCGTCGCGCCGGAGTAGAGCACGGTTTCGTCGGCCTTCCACGGGGCGAGCAACGCCTTGCTCTGGGGGAGAGGCTGCTGCGCTGCGACTTGGGCAACGGTGGTCTTGAGCAGCGCGAACACTGCGGCAAGGCAGATTAAAACGGACTTTGAAGCGGACATCCCCGCCTTTATGGCGGCAACAACGACCAAGTTCAAGGGGCGCGTCCAAAGCCTATATCTGAGTCCATATCTGAGCCCTTGACTCCAACAGTGGATGTAACCATATTTGCCGGCTCTTTTCCGGCGAGAAAAGCCGGAGCGCATCTGACCGACCCTATGTCAAAGACTAAGACCCCAAAGCCCACCGTCAAAAAAAGCGGCGCCGTCAAACTCGCCGTCAAGCCCGCCGTCAAGCCCGCCGCCAAGCCTGCAGCAGCTCCGCGCACGCCAGCCAAGCCGGAAAAAGGTGTTTCCCCGGCCAAGTCATTGCCAGCCAAACCCCTAGTTTCCACCCTCCCACGGGCAGGTGCCAAACCGGTTCCGGCAGGCGAAAACGTTGCCGGCGTTACGGCAATCACCGAGCCCTTCAAGAGCCTGGCCGGGGTGGATTTGACGGAGAAGGTCAAGGAGTTGGTGCGCCTCGCCCAAGAGCAGGGGTATCTCACCTACGGTGACATCAACGACGCGTTGCCCGACAGCGTCGTCACGCCGGATGACCTGGACGAGATTTACAGCAAGCTCCGCAACCTCGAGATCGAGATCGTGGATCAGGCCGAGGTGGACCGCGTCAAGCAGCCCGAGCCGGAGGAGGAGCCGGAAGACAAGAGCCGGCTCGATATCTTGGACGACCCGGTTCGCATGTATCTCAAGCAGATGGGGCAGGTGCAGCTGCTGACCCGCGAGCAGGAGGTCGAGATCTCCAAGCGCATCGAGGATGCCGAGAACGAGGTCAAGCGCATCATCTACAGCTTCGGGTTTTCCGGCAAAGAGCACATCGCGCTCGCCGAGAAGCTCATCTCCGAGCCCCCGAAGGAGCGCTTCGACCGCGTCATCATCGACAAGAAAATCGAGAGCCGGGAAAACCACCTCAAGGCCCTGCGCAAGCTGGTGAAGGAAGTCCGCGGGCAGGACCAGACGGTGGACGAACACTACGCCGCGTGGCAGCACCCTCCGAACAAGGCGAAGAAGGACAAGGAGCACGCCGCCTTCAAGAAGACGGACGAGAAGCTCCAGCGGGCGTTCCCGAAGTTCTTCTACAAGCAGAAGGTCATCGAGGAAATGGCACTCGTCGCCGAGAACATCCACGACAAAATCCAGGTGAGCCTGCGCGCCATCGAGGAGGTCGAGTCGCACCGCAAGTCTGCCCAGACGCAGTCCATCGCCGATGGCGAGCGCAAGAAGATCAAGGCATTGGAAGAGTTCGTCCGGATGCCTTACGCGGACTACCTCATCGCCTACAAGCAGCTCCTGCATTTCTCGGCGAAGGCTCTTCAGGCCAAGACCGAGATGGTCGAGGCCAACCTCCGCCTCGTCATCTCCATCGCGAAGAAATACACGAACCGCGGCCTCTCGTTCCTCGACCTGATTCAGGAAGGCAACATGGGCCTGATGAAGGCGGTCGAGAAGTTCGAGTATCGCCGCGGCTACAAGTTCTCGACCTACGCGACGTGGTGGATCCGCCAGGCCATCACCCGGTCCATCGCCGATCAGGCCCGCACCATCCGCATCCCGGTGCACATGATCGAGACGATTAACAAACTCATGCGCGTGCAGAAGCAGCTCGTGCAGGACTTCGGCCGCGAGTCGACGCCCGAGGAGATCGCCGACGAGATGCAGATGCCCGTCGAGCGCGTGCGCGCCATCATGAAGATGGCCCAGCAGCCCATCAGCTTGCAGTCCCCCGTCGGCGACAGCGAAGACACGAACTTCGGTGACTTCATCGAGGACAAGTCCGCCGAGAACCCCTCCGACATGACCAGCTACGCGCTGCTCAAGGACAAGCTGGCCGACGTGCTCGACTCACTCACGGAACGCGAACGCCGCGTGCTCGAGCTCCGCTTCGGCCTCGCCGACGGCTACAGCCGCACGCTTGAAGAGGTCGGCAAGCAGTTCAAGGTCACGCGCGAGCGCATCCGCCAGATCGAGGCCAAGGCGCTGCGCAAGATGCGCCACCCGACGCGTCTCCGTCAGTTGCAGGGTTTCATCGACACCGAGGAACTCGGTCTCCGTCCGCCGCCGCCGGCCGGTGGCCCGGTGGTGGCCGCGTAAACTCGGGTCTCAATAACTTCACGCAGCGCCGGCCTTGGGCCGGCGCTTTTTTTTCCCTTCAGCGATGCGGCAGCTCGAAGCCCCGCGCTTCGACTCGGAGTGCCTTCCCTTCAGTTCCACTGCCCGCCACGAGCGCACGCAGCCCCTCACGCAACCGCAGCACTTGCGCAAACTCATCTGCTCCGAGCGTGAGTAGCATGGTGGAGAGCGCGTCACTCTCCGTGGCAGAGGGCAGCACGATGGCGGCGAGTAGCGCTCCTTCCGTCGGCTGACCGGTGCGCGGGTCAAGGACGTGGCCGTAGCTCTTGTCTGCAGCGGTAAAGGACTTGCCCCAGACGGCGGAGACGGAGAGGGATTGGTCGCACAGGGAGACCGTGGCCAGCGGGGCGGAGGAATTGCGAATTGGGAATTGTGAATTGCGAATGATTCCGGCGTCGCGCGCGGCGGGGTGTTCGATGCCGATCTTCCAACCGTCCGCGTCCGGCGGTGCGCCAATCGCCAGCACCGTGCTCGTGCCGCCGTGCAGCAGCGCGCTGGTCACGCCCGCCTCGCGCAGCAGCTCGCCCGCGCGCTCGACGGCGTAGCCCTTGCCGATGGAGCCGAGGTCGAGCTGCACACCGGGGCGCGCGAAGCGGACGGTGCTGTCCGCAGCGTTCAACTCCACCAGGTTCATCCCCACGCAGGCCCGGGCTTCGGCGAGCGCTGCTGGCTCGGGCACCCGCCCTTCGCGCGTGTAGAAGCCCCAGCAGCGCATGAGCGGAGCGACGGTGATGTCGAAGGTGCCGCCGGTTTCCTCAGTGAGCCGGCGAGCGTGTTGCAGCAGGCGGAAGAGCCATGGCGTGACGCGCACGGGTTGGTGCGCAGCCTCCTGGTTCAGCCGGTAAATCTGGCTGGTCGCGCGGAAGTAACTGAGCTCGTCCTCCAGTCGGGTGATTTCATCCAGCGCCTCCTCGCCTGCCGAGCGCAAGGCCGCCTCGTCCCCGCCGTGCAGGACGAGTTCAAACCGCGTGGCCATCGCGTGCCGGGCGAGCGTGACGGTGGTCATGGCACCAGGAATTTAGCCACGGATGAAACACGGATGAAACACAGATTCAGGAAGGGATTTATGAGGCGGGCTGGAAGGCCGGAGGAAGACAGCATACGCAGCGCGTTTTTCTCTCCTGCATTCCTGCCCTCCTTATAAAAAAACCGGCCCCGCGTCGCCGCGAGGCCGGTTCGTGAGAGGGTTGTCTTCCTCGCTCAGGACAGCGGCACGCTGCCGTAGGTGATCGGCTTGACTTCCTTGCCGGAGCCGTCGGTGACCTTGCGGGTCTTCGCATCGAAATTGCACATGATGCTCATGCGCTCGGACATCTCGGCGAGCGAGATGACAGTCTGCACCTTGGTGGCCAAGTCAATGCCCGCGTTGGGCTGCTTGTTGGCGCGGATGCTGTCGAACCAGTTCTTGTGGTGATTGGGCAGGTTCTCGCCGGGGAAGGACGGGCTGGTGTAGGGGTCGATCTCCTCGGCGAAGGCGCGCTGCGGCTTCAACTCCACCTTGTTGCCCGCCATCGTGAGGTTGGCCTTGTGGCCGCGGATCATCTCCTGCGAACCCTCCTCGTTCACCGTGCTGCTGGTGATGTGCATGACCATGCCGCTGGGGAACTCGGCGATGAGTTGAACAATCTCCGGAACGTCGCGCTCCGGCGTGTTGGGGGTGTGCTTGTCGGTGTGGAGGGCCTTGTTGCCGACGCACGCGACACGGGTTGGGAATTCCGGGTTGCCAGTGGCGAGCATGTATGGATGCAGCTTGTGCGGGAACAAGTCGCCGAGCAGCCCCGAGCAATAGGGGTAATACTTACGCCAGCGGAAGTAGTGGTCCGCGTTGAAATCCACCTTCTTGCCCACGTGGCCCATCCATGTTTTCCAGTCCGTGTCCCCGGGCGTGCACCAAGTCTGGATGGCGTAGTTCCATTCACCCTTGGGGTTGTTGCGCATGTAAGAGCCCTGCGACATAACGACCGGGCCAATTTTGCCGGCCTGTATCAGGCGCGCGGCTTCATGCCACTTCATGTCCGAGCAGCCCTGCGAGCCCACCTGGAGAATCTTGCCCGTCTTCTTGACGGCGTCGTAAATCTCGAACGCCTCGCTTAGGTAGCGGGTCATCGGCTTCTCGACATAGACGTGCTTGCCGGCGTTGAGCGCGTCCACGGAAATCTTCGTGTGCCAGTGGTCCACCGTGCTGCAGACGATGACGTCAATATCCTTTCGCTCAAGGAGCTTCCGGTAGTCGCCGTAAGTGTCCACCTTCGCGCCGGCGTTGCCGTCCAAAATCTTGGCCTTCGCAAACTCCTGCCGATGCTTCGACACGTCGCAGACGGCGACGGACTGGGTGTTGTTGTCGCCGTGCTTGGGCTTCATCTGGCTGACGTGCGCCATGCCTTGGCCGCCGACGCCGATGTGGCCGATGTTGATGCGGCTGTTCGCGCCGATGACGTTCGCGGACGGCGCTTGGTTCTGGCCATAGACCGGTGTCTTGACGATGCCAGTGGCAGCAACCAACGCGGTGGCGGCGGTGGCGGACTTGATGAACTCGCGACGCGACGCGCCGGAGCCGAGGGAGTTGTTTTCAGTGCTCATAAATGTGTGGTGCTGACGAGGGGCGAAGCTAGCGAGTGGAGCCGAAGGGTCAAGATGCGTTTTGGAAAAACCACCTCTACCGCGACTCAAACCAACTCCTTCATCACCTCATGCTTGTAGTCCACCAGCGGGTGCGGACGACCGGCGAGGTCGGTGAAGGTGGTCTGGTGCGGGTCCAGCCCGAGGTGGTGGTAGAGCGACGCGAAGACCTCGCCGAAATGAACGCCGCGCTCCGCAATCTCCCCGCCCAGCCGGTCCGTCGCCCCGATGATTTGCCCGGTGCGGAAGCCGCCGCCCGCCAGCAGACCGCCGCCCACCTGCGGCCAGTGGTCGCGGCCCGCTTCCTTGTTGATAATGGGTGTGCGCCCGAACTCGCCCCACGCCACCACCGCCACATCCTTGTCCATGCCCCGGTCGTGCAAGTCCTGCACGAGCGCGGCCATGCCTTGGTCGAAGTAGGGCAGGTGCGTGTTCTTCGCCTCGTTGAAGTTGTCCGAGTGAAAATCCCAGCGCCCGAAGTTCAGCGTCACCACGCGCGCGCCGGCCTCCACGAGTCGGCGGGCCATGAGGAAGTGCTCCATGTTCCGGGGCGCGCCGTCGCCGTAGTTGCCAGTGAAGCCCTTGCCGTAAAGCTCCCGCGTCCTCGCGCTCTCAGTCGAGAGGTCGAGCGCGTCCGCCAGCTTGCTGGAAGTCAGCATCCCGAGCGCGCGTTGCTGAAAGGCGTCGAGGCCGGCGACCACGCCGCTGTTGTCCACGTCGCGGCGGAAGTGGTCGAAGGACGCGAGCAGCGCCTTCCGGTCATTCAGCCGTTCTGGGGAAATCTCGTTCAGCGCAAGGTCGCTCATCCCTTCGCCTGCGGGACGGAACGCCGCCATCGGCACGCCGAGGCAGCCGGGCAATCCGGGCGAGCCGTAGGGAGGATGACCCGACTTGGGCGCGAGGCCGACAAACGGCGGGACCGCCTTGTCCACCGGCCCCTGAAACTTCGACACCACGGAGC
>Ga0208960_1000960_pt1 | contig 15754 bp, 10 predicted proteins | sample GreLakmeON33MSRF_FD_187703 | JGI IMG/M metagenome (GOLD analysis project Ga0208960, IMG submission 187703) | Freshwater lentic microbial communities from great Laurentian Lakes, MI, USA - Great Lakes metaG ON33MSRF (SPAdes) | ecosystem: Environmental > Aquatic > Freshwater > Lake | place: Great...
ATCAACGTTGCTTTACTCAAAGAAATTACTGAAGTTTCAGGTGCACCAGGCTTTGAGGAGCGTGTGCGCATATTGGTACTCCGTGAATTAAAAGGTTTGTGTGATGAGGTTCGTTTCGACAACATGGGCAATGTAAATGCTGTTGTTAAAGGAACAAAAAACAAACAAATCATGGTGGCGGCACACATGGATGAAATTGGTTTCATCGTGACGCACATCGACAAAAACGGATTTTTAAAATTTCATCCTCTGGGCGGTTTCGACCCTAAAACATTAACGGCACAGCGTGTTATCGTGCACGGTAAAAAAGATATTATTGGCGTAATGGGCTCAAAACCTATTCATGTAATGTCGCCTGAAGAAAGAAATCATCCGGCTAAAATTTCCGATTTCTACATCGACTTAGGTTTAGATGTGAAAGAGGTGGAGAAGATTGTGGAAATAGGCTCTCCTGTTACCCGTCAGCGCGAATTGATAGAAATGGGAAATTGCGTAAATGCAAAATCTCTCGACAACAGAGTATCTGTCTTTATCTTGATAGAAACACTCAAAAAATTAAAAGGCAAAAAAATTCCTTATACTCTTAATGCAGTATTTACGGTGCAAGAAGAAGTGGGAATTCGTGGTGCAAATGTATCGGCTTTAGAAATCAATCCCGATTTTGGAATTGGTTTAGATACCACCATCGCTTACGATTTGCCTGGCGCTCCCGAGCACGAAAAAATTACTTCTTTAGGTAAAGGTGTGGCCATAAAAATTATGGATTCTTCTGCCATTTGCGATACGCGTATGGTGAAATTCATGAAGAAAACCGCCGACAAAAATAAAATCAAATGGCAACCCGAAATTCTTACAGGTGGTGGAACAGATACTGCGGGAATTCAGCGTTCTAATGCTGGCGGATCTATTGCGGGATGCATTTCTATACCAACACGTCACATTCATCAAGTAATTGAAATGAGTGACAAGAGCGACATTCAAGGGGCTATAGATTTATTGACTGCTTGCATCAAAGAGATGGATACTTTCGACTGGACTCTCCAAGGTTTAGGCAAGAAGTAATTCGTTATTCAACAAAATGGAAAAGAAAAAAATCGCCATACTAGGTTCTTCAGGTTCTATCGGAACGCAAGCCTTAGAGGTGATTCAAGAACATCCCGATCAGTTTGAAGTGGAAGTGCTCACGGTTAATTCTAATGCCGATTTACTCATTGAACAAACCAAGAAATTTAAGCCCAATACTGTTGTTATTGCTGATGATTCCAAATACACTTATGTGAAGGAAGCTTTGGCAAATGAAGATGTACATGTGTATGCTGGTGAAGCGGCATTGTCGCAAGCGATGGAAATGGAAAGTATTGATGTGGTGCTTACCGCTGTGGTTGGTTTTGCAGGCTTGAAACCAACTTTAGCAGCAATTAACGCTGGTAAACACATCGCTTTAGCCAACAAAGAAACTTTGGTGGTGGCTGGTGAAATGGTGACGAAATTGGCTAAAGAAAAAGGTGTAAATATTTATCCTGTAGATTCAGAACATTCTGCCATTTTTCAATGCTTGGCAGGGGAGTTTCACAATAAAATTGAGAAGATTTATTTAACGGCTTCAGGCGGACCATTCCGCGGATGGAGTGCAGAGCAGTTGGCAAATGTTACAAGAGAGCAAGCGTTGAAACATCCCAATTGGGAGATGGGCGCGAAAATAACCATCGATTCTGCATCGATGATGAACAAAGGATTAGAGGTGATTGAAGCTAAATGGTTGTTTGGTTTAAATGCCGAACAAATTGATGTGATTGTTCATCCGCAATCTATCGTTCATTCCATCGTTCAGTTTGAAGATGGATCAATGAAAGCGCAAATGGGCTTGCCCGATATGAAGTTGCCTATTCAGTATGCTTTGGCTTATCCACAGCGTATTAAATCTGATTTCAAAAGATTTAACTTTTTGAATTATCCTTCACTTACCTTCGAAGCACCCGACCCAAAAACCTTCCGTAATCTCGATTTGGCTTATGAAGCGATGAAAAGAGGTGGAAATTCTCCCTGTATTTTGAACGCTGCCAATGAAATTGTGGTTGATGCTTTTTTGAAAAATAAGCTTAGATTTACAGAGATGCCTGATGTGATTGAGCAATGCATGAATGATTCGAAATGGTTGAGCAATCCCACATTGGATGACTACTTGGAAACAGATAAAAATGCCCGTGAAATGGCAAAAGAAATAATATTAAAAACGGTTTAACTAACTAAATGGAATATTCAGAGATTTTTGTAAAAGCGGTAAGTTTAATTTTAAGCTTATCTATTCTCGTTTTGTTGCACGAAGCAGGTCACTTTATTCCTGCCCGACTTTTCAAAACTAAAGTGGAGAAATTCTATTTGTTCTTCGATCCTTGGTTTTCTTTGTTCAAATTCAAACGTGGTGAAACTGAGTACGGTATTGGTTGGTTGCCTTTTGGTGGCTATGTGAAAATTGCCGGAATGATTGATGAATCTATGGACAAAGAGGCGATGAAAGAGCCTGCTCAACCTTGGGAATTTCGCTCTAAACCAGCTTGGCAACGTTTGATTATTATGATTGGTGGTGTTACCGTAAATGCTTTGCTGGCATGGGCTATTTATAGTATGTCGTTGTTTACTTGGGGACAAGAATACTTGCCCGTAGAAAATGCGAAATACGGCTATGCTTATGATTCTTTGTTGATTCAAAACGGATTTCAAGATGGCGATAAAATCCTTTTGGTAGATGCCACAAAACCCAAAGATACTCGTGATGTTACTTTGATGATTATGCTGGATGGAGCCCGCAAAGTAACAGTAGATAGAAATGGTGAGCAAAAATTAATTACACTTCCTGCAGATTTTCATAAAACGATGATGGCAGAGAAGAAACAAGCGCTTTTTCAACCACGTATTCCGTTTGTCATTCATGATTTAATTGCCGAATTACCTGCATCGAAATCGGGTTTGCAAAAAGATGATCAATTGCTTGGTATAGATACTGTTTCAACTCCTTATTTTTCTGATTTTCACACCGAAATTTTAAAGCATAAAAATCAAAAAGTTGATCTTGCTGTGTTAAGAAAAGCCGATACGGTGCACGTTAAATGTGATGTTACCGCAGAAGGTATTATTGGCGCAGTTCCTCGATCCCCTGTTAATTTTCTTCAAACCAAAAAAACTGAATACGGTTTCTTCGAATCTATTCCTGCTGGTTTAGATGTGGCTGTTGAAACTTTGGTAGGTTATGTAAAACAATTCAAATTGATTTTCACCAAAGAAGGTGCAAGTAACTTGGGTAGTTTTGGTACTTTGGGTAGCTTGTTTCCCGATGATTTTGGGCCTGGTTACTGGGAGAAATTTTGGGGTATTACCGCTTTACTTTCTGTAATATTGGCCTTTATGAACTTGTTGCCTATTCCGGCGTTGGATGGCGGACACGTACTCTTTTTGCTTTATGAAATCACCTTCCGTCGCAAACCAGGTGAGAAGTTCATGGAATATGCGCAAATGGGTGGAATGATTTTACTTTTCGCGTTGATGGCTTTTGCCTTGTTCAACGATGTGGTGAAATTCCTCTTCTAAACACAATACACAGCCTGCTGTTAGTAATATTTCTTAGCGCGGCCTAACCACCGCTTCTTTAATGAGTAAACTTGTTGCATGCGTAAGTTTACTTTCATTCCTTTGTTTTTTCTTGCTTTGGGCAGCCTTTCTGCGCAAAAGGATACAGCTGTAATCGATACTTCTTATCAGTACAAAAAGGTGATGATTATTCCTTTCGAGGAAAACATGTACGTGTGCAACATTCAAAATCAATTGGCTACCACCTCTCACATGAACAGCGCGCAAATAGTGCGTTCTTTTAGATATGGAGCCGCCGCGGCCCTTCAAAATAAGTTTTTGTACTTGTATAGTACCACTTCACTAATTCACTTGGTGGAAGATTCATTGAAAGATTTGCGGCGCGTTAACGGTTCTATAAGCAGAAGCTATGAACCCATTGTCGAAGAACCTAAAGAAGAAGCCAAAGGATTGGCCCCTGTATTGAAGAAATTTGAAAGTAAACAACAGAAAAAACAAGGCGGAGAGGAAGGAACGAGAGTGCAGAACGGACAAATCATCTCGCACCAAAACAGCACTCCGCGTTTTATGAATACTATGATTAGAGACCCTAAATTGCTGGGTTATCTTAGCGGTAAATACGAAACAGATTTGTTTGTTTTCTTGAATGAAATGGATATTGAGAACGACTTGTCTGATTTAGTGAAGGTATCAGAGAACAATTACAATAGAATTTTAAAGTTTCATTATACAGTGTACAATCATAGCCAACAAATCATTTCTAAAGGAGTTGTTTCAACTACTTTTCCGTGCACAGAAAACAATGTGGGCACTATCGTTAAAATATATTTTCCCCAGATAGCGCTCAAATTAGCCGCTAAATTGCCTCAGCCTCGTGTGCTTAAGGCTCAACCTGTAAATCCCGCTGATAGTAAAATATTGCTTGAGGAAGAGGTGATAGAGGAGGAGAAGTAAAATCTCATTTTCATTACACAGTTCGTCATTGCGAGGTACCCCGAAGTAACCTCATTTTAATTAGTTTTGCGTCATAAGGTTGCTTCGGGGTACCTCGCAATGACGAACTATATGTTTTTTCTCGCAACAAAAAAGGTGTTGGTCAACTGACGAACACCTTTTTCAAATTTCATTCCGCATGGTTTACATTCCCCCACCCCCTTCAATAATATCATCCATATTAAAGTTGAAGTCGCTGTTTTTCTCTTCGCAATCGAAGCGCACCCCGCCTAAGCTGGCTGGCTTCTCTATGGCAGCCTTAGATATTTTTAAGTCTCTGTCTTTGTACAAACTATTCATATAATAGCCCCAAATAGGCAAGGCCATGTTGGTACCCATACCCAAGCGCAAGGAAGTGAAATGTGCACTTCGGTCGTCGCAACCTACCCAAACACCAGTCACCACATCGGGCGTAATACCCATAAACCATCCGTCAGATTGGTTTTGCGTTGTACCCGTTTTTCCTGCGATTTTAATAGAGTATGGAATGTTACCGTAAGGTTTTGCAGATGAACGCAAACGAATACCCGTACCGTAAGTTTTTTCTCCTTTAATTATCGGACCATAAGCTGCAATACCTGATAGTAGTTCCACCATTTTAAAAGCAGTTTCTTCGCTCAAAGCTTCGCGCGTTTTAGGGTGCGAATTGAAAATTACATTTCCATTTTTGTCCTCAATTCTTAAAATATAAGTAGGCTCTACCCAAACACCTTTATTGGCAAAACAAGAGTAAGCCGATACCATTTCTTTCAAGGAAATATCGGGAGTTCCTAAACAAATCGAAGGCAGCATATCTAGTGGTGAAGTAATTCCGCAACGGCGTGCTACATCGATGATGGCTTCTGGTCCGTATTCGTGCATAAAGAAAGCCGATACGTTGTTGATGGAGTTTGCCAAGGCGATTTTTAAGGTAACTACCTCACCATCTAACTTAGATACTTCTGAGTTTTTGGGTGTCCAACTGGATTGTATACCATACATTCCTTGCGGAAAAGTAACTGGGTTATTCAACACCTTATCGCATGGTCCCCAACCATTCTCCACCGCAGTGGCATAAACGAATGCTTTAAAGGTTGAACCTACCTGACGGCGGCCCTGACTCACGTGGTCGTATTGATAATGCTTGTAATTGATACCGCCTACCCAGGCTTTGATGTAGCCAGTTTGAGGGTCGACAGATAACATACCCGTTTGTAAATACCATTTTGCGTAATGCACAGAATCGCGCAAACTCATAATAGTATCTTTCTCGCCTTTCCAAGTGAAAATGTTCGTTTTAATTGGCTTGTTGAAAGCACGCACGATAGAATCATCGAATGGTTTCCAAACACGCTGATAAGCTTTCCACGCCCTATCTACATCTTCTTGGATGTCTTTTCTTTCGTTGCGTAGCTCCTCCATTCTCTCCTTCAATTGATCTACAGAATCTTGGAATGCTAAAGCTTTTTCTGCGCCGAGAGGAGAGTTGGACGTATCGCGTTTGTAGCTGTTTAGCTGACTTTGGTAGAAATACCTGTTCTCTTCCATTGATTTTAAACGCGCTCCATAGCTGTTATCAGGGTCTTTGTATTTTAAGTATTTTGCTAAGGCCTTGCGAATATGCAAGCGTTGGTCTAATTCTGCATTGTAACGAGATGATGAGCGAATACCTTCTACAATAATTTTATCTACTTGCTCTTTGTATTGTTTTTCATTTACACCTTCAAAATAGAATGGGGCCATTTTTTTGTACACGCCACTTTTATTTTTCCAGTGTTTAAAGAACACATCTTGCAATTCACCACCTAAGTGACTCTTCACCGCATTCTCTGCGTAAGTCTGCATTTTACTATTTATAGTGGTGTAAATTTTTAAACCATCGCGGTACAAACTGTAGTTTGCGCCTGTGCTCGGATTGATGTTTTTAGAACACCAATCGCTCATGTATCTTCTCAATTCTTCGCGAAAATAAGTGGCAGCTCCTTCTTTGTGAGAGGCTAAAGAAAGTTTTAATCCTAAAGGCAATACTTTTAATGAATCGCGCTGTTTTTGGCTGATGATATTGCTGCGTACCATCTGCGTCATTACTACATTTCTTCTATATAAGACCGTATCTTCTCTGGTTTTTCTAACCGGATTGTATAGTGATGGATTTACGCACATACCCACAAACATAGCTGCTTGTTGCATATTTAACTCATTTGGTAGTTTGCTGAAATAAATTCGTGAAGCCGATTTAATACCAACCGCGTTGTTGATAAAATCGACTTTATTGAGGTACATCGTCACTAATTCTTCTTTGGTATAATGTCTTTCCAAGCGAACGGCAATTACCCATTCTTTTAATTTTTGAATCACACGAACCACAATATTATCTGCTGGTTTTTCGGTAAATAAAAGCTTAGCCAATTGTTGCGTTAAGGTGCTTCCTCCACCGTCTTTCCCCATACCTTTAATGGCGCGTGCTAAAGCTCGAGGATCAATACCTGCATGATCAAAAAATCGTTCGTCTTCGGTGGCAACTAAAGTTTGAATAACAATAGGTGAAATCTCTTTATATTCAACATTAGAGCGATTTTCCTTAAAAAAAGTTCCCAATAAAACTCTATCAGATGAATAAATTTCTGCTGCTAAATTACTCTTAGGATTTTCCAATTCATCGAACGAAGGAAGAGCGCCAAAAAGTTCCCATTCTGAAATGGCGTAGAAGAATAGAAAAACCAATAGAACGCCGCTAAAAAAGAGGCCCCAAAACCATTTCAGTTGCTTGCTGTATTTTTTTATTGAATCTTTGAATGCCATTGCCGTGATTGTTTGCTCAAAATTATGGAAGTGAAATTAGACTTTTTTTTGCAAATTGTTATTTTGTTTCTATTGGAGCTTTATGTACTTGGTATTTTTGAGCCTGTAATTGTTAATTATTTTTAATTTTTTTTTCATTTGGTATGGTTATTATCATGTATTTCGCTTCGGATTCAATTAATTAAAAATTAAAATTAAGGATTATGAAAAAAATCAGTTTGTTTATTGTTATGCTTTGTGCATTCTCTTTCGTTGAGGTTTCTGCGCAAAAAAATGTTGTGCGTTGGTCACCGCTTGCCACCGTTAAAATGAAAGCAAAAGTTCACTATGAAAGAGGGTTAACCGATAAATTAAGTGCTGGTGCCATCGGTTCTTATTTTTTTGGTGCTTATCCTGGTTTTAGAATAGAACCTTTTGCTCGTTTTTATTTAACTGATGAAGCCTTAACTGGTTTGTATATTCAAGCGAAACCACATTTTTCAAGTAATTCTCTTACTTTAGAAACTACTTCTGGTGGAACAGGAATTAACACCTATTCGCATTCTTTTACAGAATGGGGTGTTGCAGGAAATTTAGGTTGGCAGTTTATGATGGGTGCCAACGAAAATATTTCTTTGGATATTTTCACTGGTTACCGTTACTCTTCATTGAAAGCTTTAGATAATGTAGATCCTAACACGTTAACTCAAAGTGAAGTGGATAATAGAGCTGCAGAAATAGTATACAGAGCTTTGCATTCTAATCTTTTTGATTTAGGTATTTCTTTAGGGTACAAATTTTAGATTTCTTTTAGAGCATATTAAAAGGCTACTCACGCAATGAGTAGCCTTTTGTTTTTTTAGCTAAATTCGTGAAATGATTAGTATAGATAGCACTCTTATTTCCGATGATTTACTTAACACGCGTTTTGTGTGTGATTTAAGCTCTTGCAAGGGGGCGTGCTGTGTAGAAGGCGATAGTGGTGCTCCCTTAGAAGAAGATGAGTTGGCTATTTTAGACGATATTTACGAAGAGGTAAAACCATATATGTTGACCGCCGGAATTGAAGTGGTAGAGAAAAATGGCAAATACAATATAGATAGTGACGGTGATTTTGTAACCCCTTTGGTAAACAATAAAGAATGTGCTTATGTTTTTTATGATGAGAAAGGCGTTACCAAATGCGCTATAGAGAAGGCCCACTTAGATGGTAAGATAGCCTTTAAGAAACCCATCTCTTGTCACCTGTTTCCTGTAAGACTCACTAAATACAGTACTTTTACAGCAGTTAATATTCAATCTTTAGATATTTGTGCAGCCGCTTTTACCTGCGGAAACAAATTACAGGTTCCTGTGTATCGCTTTTTAAAAGAGCCATTAATTAGAAAATTTGGAAGCGAATGGTTCGAAGCACTTGATGCTGTAGCCAAAGGTTAAAGGTTTCGCGACTTATCAACCTAAGCCGTTTAATATTTTCAAAAAACTTTTTCCCTTCTCGGGCCGTTTCATTACTAAATTTAGAGAAGACATCACTTAGTCGATTAATTACAAAAAAGTTCTGAGTAATTGGAATTATTTGCAGACTAAAATCTCTTTCGTTCTTTTTATTTTACGATTCATCAGCAAAATACGGTACTTACAATAATTTCCTGCTTTTATTGTTTAACAGTTGGAGGTTAAGTATCTGTTTAATAAAGACATAAGTGGAATGTTAAAAACTTCATGCCTTTGTGAAAAACTATGAATTGATAGTCCCATAAATTTTATAAACTTTTGTACTCTGCTTCGGTTAGTCATTACAACTGATTAATCTTAACTCAAAAACGGTTGCGCAGTACACAGGAAACACTCTCTCTTAAAAGGGGAGAAGAAGATATAGTCGAATTTATTGAACAGAAAAATTAGGGTCAAATGAACGAACAAGAAATTAAAATAACAGCGAATCAAGAGTCTGAATTAAATCAGATTCTACCAAACAATAAAATACACGTGGAAGAACCTATTTTAAAAGAAAGCAGCGATCGTTTTGTTTTGTTCCCGATAGCGCACAGCGATATTTGGGATATGTACAAGGCGCAGCAGGCAAGCATTTGGACTGCCGAAGAGATAGATTTGTCGGCTGATGTATTGGACTGGGAAAACAAGTTGAACGACAACGAGCGTCACTTCATTAAGCACGTATTGGCTTTCTTCGCTGCTAGCGATGGTATCGTTAACGAAAACTTGGCAGAGAATTTTTTAAGCGATGTACAGTACACCGAAGCTAAGTTCTTTTACGGTTTCCAAATCATGATGGAAAACGTTCACTCTGAAACTTACTCTTTGCTAATTGATACGCTAATCAAAGACCCTAAAGAAAAAACATATTTGTTCAATGCAGTGGATACTATTCCTTGCGTTAAGAAAAAGGCTGATTGGGCTTTGCGTTGGATTGATGGCGGTTCTTTTGCCGAAAGATTAGTGGCTTTTGCTGCTGTGGAAGGTATCTTCTTTTCTGGTTCTTTTTGTTCAATTTTCTGGTTGAAGAAAAGAGGTTTGATGCCAGGATTGACTTTTTCGAACGAATTGATTTCTCGTGACGAAGGCATGCACTGCGATTTCGCTTGTTTGCTATACACAAAGCACTTGCTAAACCAGTTGCCAAAAGAAACTGTTCAGAAAATTATTACTGATGCAGTAGAAATTGAAAAAGAATTCGTGTCGGATGCTATACCAGTGAAATTAATTGGAATGAACGCCGACATGATGTGTCAATACATCGAGTTTTGTGCAGATAGATTGTTGCAAGAATTGGGTAACAACCGTGTGTACAACACAGAAAATCCTTTCGATTTCATGGAGTTGATTTCTCTACAAGGGAAAACTAACTTCTTCGAAAAACGAGTAGGAGAGTACCAAAAATCGGGCGTGATGAGCAGCAAAGAAGACAATAAATTTAGCTTAGACGCCGACTTTTAGTACACAGAAAAAAAATAAAATAATTCAAGGTTAAAATTTTAGTTCAGCGGTTGGACAAGGGATTTTAGTCTGTAAATCATAAAACAGGTAAGCTTATGTTTGTAGTAAAAAGAGACGGAAGAAAAGAGTCGGTTAAGTTCGACAAGATTACAGCGAGAATCCAAAAACTATGTTATGGATTGGATCCTTTAGTGGATTCGGTAAGTGTTACGATGAAGGTGATTGAAGGATTGTATGATGGCGTAACGACGATTGAGCTGGATAATCTTGCTGCCGAGATTGCTGCCTCAAACACTACAAAACATCCCGATTACGCATTGTTGGCTTCTCGTATCGCAGTTTCTAACCTACACAAAAACACGAAAAAATCTTTCTCAGATACGATGAAAGATTTGTACGAGTACATCGATCCTAAAACAGGAGAGAAGGCTGCTTTATTGGCTAAAGATGTGCACGAAATTATTCAAGCAAACTCTGAAATGTTAGATTCTTCTATCATCTACGATAGAGATTTCGGCTACGATTATTTCGGTTTCAAAACATTAGAGCGTTCTTATTTATTGAAGATGAACAGTAGAATCGCCGAGCGCCCTCAACACATGTTGATGCGTGTTTCTATCGGTATTCACAAAGAAGATATCGCTGCTGCTATTGAAACTTATAACTTAATGTCGGAAAGATGGTTTACCCACGCCACACCTACATTATTCAATGCTGGTACGCCTAAACCACAAATGTCTTCTTGCTTCTTGTTAACCATGAAGGACGACAGCATCGATGGTATTTACGATACATTGAAACAAACTGCTAAAATCTCGCAATCTGCTGGTGGTATTGGTTTGGCTATTCACAATATTCGCGCAACTGGTTCTTACATCAAAGGAACAAACGGCACGTCAAACGGTATCATTCCAATGTTGAAAGTGTTTAACGACACTGCTCGTTACGTTGATCAAGGTGGTGGAAAAAGAAAAGGTTCTTTCGCAATTTACATGGAACCTTGGCATGCCGATATTTTCGATTTCTTGGATATGAGAAAGAATCACGGGAAAGAAGAATTACGTGCTAGAGATTTATTCTTCGCTTTATGGATTCCCGATTTATTCATGAAACGTATTGAGGAAGATGGCTACTGGACTTTATTCTGTCCGAATGAGTGCCCTGGTTTAGCAGATGTTCACAGCGAAGAATTCGAGAAATTATATACCAAGTACGAAAAAGAAGGTAAAGGAAGAAAAACCATCAAAGCACAAGAATTGTGGTTTGCTGTGTTAGAATCTCAAACTGAAACTGGTACGCCTTACATGCTTTACAAAGATGCTTGTAACAGCAAATCGAACCAACAAAATTTAGGTACTATTCGTTCTTCTAACTTATGTACTGAAATTATTGAATACACTGCTCCAGATGAGGTTGCTGTATGTAACTTGGCTTCGTTAGCATTGCCTAAGTTTGTAGACAGCAATGGTGAATTTGATCACCAACGTTTATTCGACATTACTTATGTTGCTACCAAAAACTTGAACAAAATCATCGATAGAAACTACTACCCGGTACCAGAGGCGAAAAACTCAAACATGAGACACCGTCCGATTGGCCTAGGAGTTCAAGGTTTAGCAGATACTTTTATCATGATGCGTTTGCCATTTACTTCCGATGAAGCTAAAAAATTAAACAGCGAGATTTTCGAAACAATGTATTTCGCAGGTTTAACAGCTTCTAAAGATTTAGCACAAGAAGAAGGTGCTTACGAAACGTACGCTGGCTCTCCAATTTCTAAAGGAATTTTCCAACACAATATGTGGAATGTAACTCCATCTTCTCGTTGGAACTGGAATGAATTGAAAGGTGAGATCAAGAAATACGGTGTGCGTAACTCATTGTTGTTAGCGCCAATGCCAACAGCTTCTACTTCTCAAATTTTAGGTAATAACGAGTGCTTCGAACCTTATACTTCTAATATCTATTCAAGAAGAACTTTATCTGGTGAGTTTGTTATTGTAAACAAACACTTGATGAAAGACTTAGTGAAATTAGGTTTGTGGAATGATGATTTGAAAAATGAATTAATTGGCGCAAACGGTTCGGTGCAAAACATTGATGTTATTCCAGATAATATTAAAGAATTGTACAAAACAGTTTGGGAGATGAAGATGAAAGACATTATTGATATGGCTGCCGATCGTGGTGCCTTTATCGATCAATCTCAATCATTGAACTTGTTCATCGAGAATCCAAATTTCGCGAAGTTAACATCAATGCACTTCTACGGATGGAAAAAAGGTTTGAAAACTGGTATGTACTACCTAAGAACCAAAGCTGCTCGTGATGCTATTAAATTTACGGTGAAGAAAGAAGAAATCATAAATGAGGTTCCTTCTGAAGTTAGTTCAGTAGGTGTTGCAAAACAAGCGCAGGTTGAAGAGGTTTTAACGCTTGAACAACGTCAGGCAGAGATTGCTTGTTCATTGGATAATCCAGATGCTTGCGAAGCTTGTGGAAGTTAATGTGTAGCAAATTGAAATATAAAATCCCTCGAAGAAATTCGAGGGATTTTTTTATGTACTTATTTACCATGAATTTAAAATGGAGAAATCATGAGATGTATTGTGGGCAATGGTTTTGAGAGTGAGATGGTGATTGATGTTGTGTAGGGGTGCCCCTTGCGGGTACCCAGAGCTATATGGGCACCCGCAAGGGGAGCCCCTACAATATTAACTTTTAATTTTTCCCACCGCCTTCTTCGCATCCTCCTCACTCCTAAACTCCACCTTTCTTTTCAACGGCAATTTCCAACCACTTTTGCTTTCAATCAGCACAAACACTTTCTTTCTTTTCTTTTCAATTTTAGCACTTAAAATCTCCTCTTTTTGCAATACATCGCTGGTTGATTTATTAAGTAAAGAAAAAGGCAAAGGAAGAAACAATAAGAACATAAACACAACTAGTAAATCTACCCACAACACTTGTTCTTTTTCGATGATGATAAAGGTTTTAGCGGCAATAGAAGAAACTATGCACACGATTAGCACAAAGAATAAGAAATTGTTCACCCCTACGTACTCTGCTTTTTGAGGGTAGACGTTGTTTTTAGCAATTACTATTTCTTTTTCGAGCAAGTATAATTTTTCGTTTTCGTTGATGGTAATCGATTCAGCATTTTTAAGTTTTTCATTCTTCGCATCCATCGGATTTTCAATCGTAAATCCTGCTTCGTTCAATATGTTTAGCGCTTTTTCGATTTCATTTTTGCTATCGTACAAACGCATTGTTTTTTGCATCTGTTTTCCTTCGTCGTTTACAACAAGCATATCCAATTCATGGAAACCCAATTTGCCCGTGATGAATTGTATGCTTTCGATGTTTTTAAGCGGTACGCAATTGCTTTTGAGCAGAGGAAGAGCTTGTCTTTTGATGCGTTTTAAATCCCAAATGGTTAAGAAAAGCAATAAGGCTAAAGGGTAAAATCCTGTGATGTAAGTCATTACTAAAATGGCAATGGTTACTGCAGCATTCAAAAATATTTTTACTTTCTTCACTTCGCTCAATTTATTCATGTCTATTACAACATCACGAGGCTCAATAAATTCTCTATCATTAATCACCAACAAATCGTTGTAGATATGGCAATACAAGCCAGATTGCAAAGCGAATATTTTATTTAGTGCTGATGTTTCCATGAATAATTATATTTTTACGCCACTAAAGTAAATAAACTATATGGTTACTTCAGAACAATATAAAGGAATTGTGCAGCGCGTGGGCGCGTTAAAACAATATCTTTGACGTCGATAAGAAAGTCATAGAAATACAGGAAGAGGAGGAAAAGACACAGGCTCCCGAATTTTGGGACGATGCCAAACGTGCAGAAACCATTCTTAAGCAAATCAGAATTAAAAAATCGTGGGTTGAAAGCTATAATGCTGCGCAAGCTATGGCCGATGATTTACAGGTTATCATGGAGTTTTGTGCTGCTGGCGAAGCTACCGAGGAAGAGGTGGATGCTGCTTATGCAACGGTGTTGGAGAAGGTGGATGCAATGGAGTTTAAAAATATGCTATCCGGACCAGAAGATAGTTTAAGTGCGATTTTAGAGATTAACTCGGGCGCAGGTGGTACTGAGAGTCAGGATTGGGCCAATATGCTCTTACGCATGTACAAAATGTACGCAGAGAAGCAAGGTTTTAAAGTTACCGAGGTAGATTATCAAAAAGGAGATGGCGCAGGAATTAAAACGGCAACCATCGAAATAGAAGGTGAATTTGCTTATGGATATTTAAAAGGTGAAAACGGAGTGCATCGTTTGGTGCGCATTTCTCCTTTCGATGCCGCAGCAAAACGCCACACTTCTTTTGCATCCATTTATGTTTATCCTTTGGTGGATGATACTTTGAATATTGAAATTAATTTGGGCGATATTGAGTGGGATACTTTTCGTGCGGGTGGTGCAGGCGGACAAAACGTAAACAAAGTAGAAACGGCGGTGCGATTGCATCACAAACCATCAGGTATTATCATTAAAAATCAAGAATCACGTTCTCAACTGCAAAATAAAGAGAAGGCGATTACCATGTTGAAGTCGCAATTGTATGAGTTGGAATTGCGCAAGCGACTAGAAACTCAAAATGCTATTGAGGGCAACAAGAAGAAAATTGAGTGGGGTTCTCAAATTCGAAATTATGTGATGCATCCTTATAAACTCGTTAAAGATTTACGCACGGCACACGAAACATCGAATGTGCAAGATGTGATGGATGGCGAGATTCAGCCGTTTATTAAGGCGTATTTGATGGAATACGGTGGGTAGAATCAGAGTGGGAGTGAGGATTTAGAGTGGGCTTGAAGGAGTGGGTTTGACAGATCGGGTAACTAATCTCTCCGTGTATCCGTCAGCTGACGGATAGCGGAATCTATTTTTAAAGTATTTACTTTCAATTCTTCAAAGAAGCTGAAAGCTTCAAGAAAAGATTCAGCTAAGTTCGCTACGCTAAACTTATCAGAGGGGAGGGGGAAGTACGCAGTAGATATTGATTTACTTCCAAACCCAACCCAACTCTTCCGTATAATTCACCTTCAATTTTTTCGCCAATTCTTTCAACTCCCGAATAAGCGCAGGCAGTTCGTTTATTTGATCTTTAGGAATAACAAAGGCTTGCGTAACATCTAATCTTATCAATAGCAAATCTTTTAACTCTACAATTTCAATGATTTCGCTGGTTGCAATTTTCGCTTCAGTTCCTCCACTTGCTGTAAATAGATGATCGTTTTGTATATCGATTTTAATATCGGTTCCAATTCTGCTTTTGTGATTTTCTTGAATTATTTTTTGATAGTATTTTACATATTTCCCTTTTTCCCATAGCGGATAAAAGAAAAACCACAACATCGCGAAAGCTGCGAATCCTGCAGCTAAAAACGGACTCTCCAATACAAATAAACTAATAGCAAATACGCTATA
>Ga0208960_1000961_pt1 | contig 15751 bp, 16 predicted proteins | sample GreLakmeON33MSRF_FD_187703 | JGI IMG/M metagenome (GOLD analysis project Ga0208960, IMG submission 187703) | Freshwater lentic microbial communities from great Laurentian Lakes, MI, USA - Great Lakes metaG ON33MSRF (SPAdes) | ecosystem: Environmental > Aquatic > Freshwater > Lake | place: Great...
ACGACTGCATCGCCTGCTTCAAACACAGAAACAACCGAGTTGGTGGTTCCGAGGTCGATTCCGACTGCCTTGCTCATGGGTATTCTCCTTGCTGTGACGAGAAACGGGGGTGTTCTCGTGCCGCAAGGCTACGGGTCGATATGCAGGATGTCAACTTGGATAGCAGAAAAGTTGAGTGGATATGACTAAAGATTTGCCAAGACCACAACACACGCCGAAAGATTCAATGGGAGATGGCGGCGAGGTCCTACGATGGCATTGTGCTTGGAGATTTCGTCATATTACGCCACGGTCAAAGTACCTGGAACCAGAGCAATCTCTTTACCGGATGGCATGACGTCCCTCTAACTGCACAAGGAGAAGCCGAGGCGACGGCCGCCGGAGTCGCAATGGCTCAATCTGGGTTGGTGTTTGACACATCCCATACCTCAGTTCTCACACGAGCGGTGGTCACGCAACACCTTGCTCTCACCGCAATGGGTCAAGTGTGGCTGCCCGTGCAACGGTCATGGAAACTCAACGAACGGCACTACGGCGCCCTTCAAGGACTTGATAAAAAAGCCACCACTGCTCAGCATGGCGACGCACAAACCAAGATCTGGCGACGCAGTTTCGACGTTGCGCCACCACCTGTTGACTCCCAAAGCCCAGAGCATCCGGCCAATGACGCGCGCTATCGATATGTTGCGCCATCTGATTTGCCAGCCTCAGAGTGTCTCAAAGATGTCGTCGCCCGAGTGATTCCGTACTTTCGTCAACAGGTACTGCCCGAACTGCAAGCCGGAAAAGCCGTGCTGATGACTGCCCACGGAAACTCATTGCGAGCGTTGGTGATGTTTTTGGAAAATATCTCTGAGACAGAGATCTCAGAACTCAATATTCCAACGGGTGTTCCGCGTCTCTATGCGCTCCGAGATGACCTCAGCGTCAAGTCAGCCCACTACCTCGGCGATGCTGATGCAATAGCGGCGGCGACCGATGCCGTGGCTCGGCAGGCAACCCAGCAGCCGTAACGAGCCAGAAGTAACAGCCCCTACTGCGATAGGGCCAGCCAAACTGTCGTACACTTTGAGCATGGCATCTATGAAAGCATCACTCGGACATCTCCGCAATATCTCACTTTTCGCATCGTGTTCTGGCAAAGATCTTGAACGCATTGCCAAGGCTGCTGACGAAGTCACGGTCAAGGCTGGCACTCTGATCATTGATCAAGGACAGACCGGTCGCGAGGCCTATGTCATTTTAGAAGGCACAGCAACAGTGCGCCGCAACGGCAAAAAAGTTGCCACCGTGGGGGCTGGAGCAATTGTTGGAGAACTGTCACTGCTCGACCATGGTCCGCGCACGGCAAGCGTTACTGCTGACACAGAATGTCAAATGTTGGTGATTAGCCAACGCAATTTGTACGGGGTCCTCGAAAAAGTTCCCGCACTATCGCACAAATTATTGGCAGCACTTGCTGGTCGCATTCGCGAACTTGACCGTGCCCACTACGGCTGACGCGTCGTCCGACTAGCGTCATAGTGCCATGAGCACACCTCCTGTTACCTCAGAAACATCGGCACCCAAACGGCTGCGTCCATACCAACTTTCGATCGGACTCGGAATCGGAATCGCAGCCTTTACTGCGGTGTCGGGGATCATCCCGCAGATTACAAAGTGGCACAGCACATCTGAAATGACGCGTGAAGTTTTTGTCGGAATCCCTGGTCCATTGCAGATCGCTTTTTACACCGTAATCCCCGTGATGTTGCTGTGGGGATCATTTCGATTTGCAGACCGCATGCGCAACTGGGAGCGTGGCGCGCCTGATCGTCGTCGCACAACTCCAAAAAATATAAAGAAGCGACTTGCCGATTACCGTGCTGGCGTCTACATGCGCACACTTCTGCGCGACAGCGCAGCAGGCTTGATGCACTCAATGATGTATTTCGGGTTCTTGGTATTGCTTGGCGTCACCACTGTTCTTGAAATCGATCACCAGATGCCAGAGAGCCTGAAGTTCTTGCACGGTGGCGTGTATCAGGGATATGTCTTTATCGGCGACCTAGCAGGTGCTGTTTTTGTTGGTGGTGTGGTGTGGGCAATTCTGCGCCGATACGTACAACGCCCATATCGAATTCGTATTAAAACAAAACCAGAACACGCAATCATTTTGGCGACAATGCTGATAATCGGTATCACAGGCTTTACGTCGGAGATGTTTCGTATGGCATGGCAGCAAGCAAGCGGAATAGACCTGTCATACGAAAAGTGGAGCTTCATCGGGTATCCCCTTTCACAACTGGTGAATGGCTCATCGGTTTCAAGATTGCAGTTCTGGCATCAGTTCATGTGGAGCACGCATGTTGTTTCATTTATTGTGTTTCTGGCTCTTTTGCCCATCACAATGTTGCGTCATATTTTTACGTCACCACTGAATATGTATCTCAAAGATCGCGACCGACCAAAGGGTGCGATGAAGGCAATGCCGAACCTCACCGAGACATCACTCGAGACATTTGGTGCATCAGTAGTAGAAGATTTTACTTGGAAACAACTTCTCGATACAGATGCATGCACGATGTGTGGTCGGTGCACAAGTGTGTGCCCAGCGCATGCAACTGGCAAGTCTCTTGACCCGCGCGAAATTGTTCTCAAAGTTGGTGAAGTCATGGCGGCCACCGCTGCTCACGCACCAGGCGGCAAAGTGTCGCCACCCATCGGCACCGACGCCGACATCACAATCGGCTCCAACTCAGTCTTTGAGCGCATTACATCCGAAGAAGTGTGGGCTTGCACGAGTTGCAAAGCATGCGACGAAATCTGTCCTGTCAACATTGAGATTCTGGACAAGATCCTTGACATGCGTCGTTATCTGACCTTGATGGAAAGTGATTTTCCGGCAGAACTTGGTAATGCATTTCGAGCAATGGAAAACCAAGGAAACCCCTGGGGAATGAACCAAGGCGAGCGTGGCGACTGGGCCAAAGACCTTGACGTAGACATCATCGATCCCGGCTCCGCGTTCAATCACGAATACCTCTACTGGGTTGGTTGTGCCGGAAGTTTCGATGACAAAAATAAAAAAGTAACGCAGTCAATGGCAAAGTTGTTGAAGCGTGCTGGCATCGATGTCGCAATTCTTGGACCAAGCGAAATGTGCACGGGCGACAGTGCCCGCCGAAGCGGTAATGAGTATCTGTTTCAGATGTTGGCAATGCCTAACGTTGAAATGCTCAACGGCATGGGCGTTCGCAAGATCATCACACAATGCCCACATTGCTTCAACACTTTGGCCAATGAATATCCGCAGCTTGGCGGCAACTACGAAGTCATTCATCACAGTCAGTTGTTAGAACAACTCATTGATAGCGGACAACTTGACATGCGCAACGCTTCATTAGATGACCGCATCACGTATCACGACTCGTGCTACTTGGGTCGACACAACGACATCTATATCGCCCCACGAAAAGTGGTTGGCTCAATCAAGGGCTTGCAAATCATTGAGATGCCGCGCAACGGCACAAAGGGAATGTGCTGCGGTGCTGGCGGTGCGCGGATGTGGATGGAAGAAAGTATCGGAACCAAGGTCAATGATGAGCGCGCACAAGAAGCGATCAGCACTGGCGCCACACGTGTGGCAACGGCGTGTCCGTTTTGCTACATCATGATGGACGATGGCGTAAAAGCAGCAGGCAAAGAAGAAAGCGACGTCAAAGTCGCAGACATTGCCATCCACGTTCTGGACGCGCTCGAGAACGGTGAGCGACTATTTCGTGAGCAACAATCGCCAGTTGTCACTGCTGGCGAATAAACAACTACTTAAAGTTTTCGAAGTATCGACTTGGAGTCGGACCGCGTTGTCCTTGATATTTTGATCCGCGCGCGCCTTTGCCATATGGCTGGTCGGCAGGCGTGGTCATCATCATGAAACTCACTTGACCGATTTTCATATTTGGATACAGCGTGATGGGCAGGTTTGCCACATTGGATAACTCAAGCGTGATGTGCCCGTCAAAACCAGCATCGATGAAACCGGCCGTTGAGTGAATCAACAAACCGAGTCGACCAAGCGAGCTTTTTCCTTCGACGCGCGCCACAAGATCGTCCGGTACAGCTATTCGCTCAAGCGTGCTGCCCAATGCAAATTCGCCAGGGTGCAACATGAACGCGTCGCCATCGGCGATTTCAACTAACTCAGTCATTGATGTCATGTCTTTTTTTACGTCGATAACGCTGGCTGTGTGATTACGAAATACTCGAAATAGATTGCTGACCTTGACGTCAATCGATGACGGCTGAATACAGGACTCATCAAAGGGGTCAATGACGATTCGTCCTGCCGTTAGTTGCTCACGAATGCTTCGGTCGGACAAGATCACCTCAAAACCATAGTCAACGCAGCGCTGATAATCTAAGGCACAGCAATCTGCGGGTGTAGTTCAGAGGCAGAACATCAGCTTCCCAAGCTGAGAACGCGGGTTCGATTCCCGTCACCCGCTCTCGTGAAGGCTCAACACATCCCCGCCCTTGATGGTCTCAGAGGAGTCGCGGTACTAGCTGTCATCGGCTATCACTACGAGATGCTCCATTTGAGTGGAGGGTTCTTGGGCGTTGATTTGTTTTTTGTTCTGTCTGGTTTTTTGATTACGTCGCTCCTCGTGAATGAGCACCGCAACTCAGACAACATCAACTTCAGGGCCTTTTGGGTGCGCCGATTTCGACGACTCATGCCTGCATCCTTGCTCGTATTGGCAACGGTCTCTCTTTGGTCATGGTCTCAAGTAGAAGCAATTCAACTGCGCTCGTTGCGAATGGATCTCATGGCCACCCTCGGGTATGTCGCCAACTGGCGCTTCATCGCCTCTGGTCAATCATATTTTGATCTCTTTAGCGAAGCCTCGCCTCTGCGGCACGCTTGGTCACTCGCGATTGAAGAACAGTTCTACGTGGTGTGGCCGCTCATTGTTTGGCTGATTCTGCGTAAAACAAAACTCGGCGAACGCGGGTTGCTGGCGTTTTGCGTAGTGGCCGGAGCAGCGTCAGCGGTTTTGATGTCTGTGTTGTATTCACAAGCCGACCCATCTCGGTCGTATTACGGAACCGACACACGTGCTGCACAGTTACTCGTCGGTGCAGGCCTTGCCGTGTTAGCGGTTCGCCACCCCAAGGCGTGGTCGCCAACTACTGCCTCACAAGTACTGACCGTTTCTGCGATTACGATTGCAGCGGCATTTTTATTCGTCGATGATCAAGAATCGTTTCTTTACCATGGCGGATTTTTAGCTTTCGCACTCATTGCGGGTGTCGGAGTTCTTGCATCTACTCGCACCACACATGGCATTCTGCATCGACTTCTTGCGTCAGGAGGGTTGCGCTACGTTGGCCGAATTTCATACGGATTGTATTTGTGGCATTGGCCAGTACAGATTGCTATTTCAGACTCGCGCACATCATTGAACGGCGTACCGCTTCGCGTTGCACAACTTCTCGTCACATTTGCTTGTTCTGCGATTTCATTTCATTTCATCGAATCACCCATTAGATTCCGCACTCGGTGGGGGGTCTTGACTCGGCAGCGTGGACTTGCTTTTGCTGCCACTTCAGTCATCGTTGTTGCCGGGTTAAGCATTGCTGCAACAACTGGAGCAAAAGCCCCGCCTGATTATTTGACAGCACCACAAAGTGACGTGTTGGCTGTTGGTGATTTTGATCTTGATTCTGTGCCGTCATCGAGCACTGTGGCCACAGTCGTGAGGCCCGTTTCATCTATGCCATCATGGCGCGCACTTGGTCGAACGGTTTTCATCGGCGATTCCGTTGCTGCGTCATTACAAACTGCTCTCAACATCGAAGCCAAAAAGCGTGGCCTGAAATTTATAGCCCGTACTCGTCCGGGGTGTGGCGTGCTTATTGGCGCGCCCGCCACTAGTGAAGGCAAACTTTTTTCTTGGTCACAATTATGCTCAGACCTCACGCCTGAATATATGAAAAAGGCTGTCATTAATAGCGCTCCCAACACGATTGTCTGGTTGAGTTCGTGGGAAGCAGGCCCACGCTTTTATAACGGGGTCTTGTACCAGCCAGCAACACCTGAATTTCGCCAACATATTCTTGAGCGTCTTGAGGAACAAATATCTACCATCACTGCGAACGGTGCGATGGTCTATTTGGTCACAAACTCTCCACGCGCCAACGAGAATTCGTTGCATTTTTCTGATCCACTTATTGACACACTTGAAGAAAACCTCAACAACATTTATCGGAACTATGTTGCAGCGCATCCAACTCAAGCAGCCATCGTCGACCTTGCATCAATCGTGTGCCCCTATACGCCTTGCCCCGCACAGGTGGGTGGCGTGACATTGCGACCTCGCGATGGAGGGCATTTTGAAGGAGACGGCCCCACATGGGTTGCTCCGCGACTTTTAGATTTGCTCGAACACGCCGTGCCCCGTTAGCCCGCAAGCAAACTTGCAATTGCCCATATCGACGCAAGGCTTCCGACCACAATCATCAGCACAGTTCGAGCAATTGGTGCTTTTTCAAGGTCCCCGTCATCATGGGCCGATGCAGGTGGTCGCAACACTGCCAATAGGTTGCCAATCGCCAATGCGCCACCCAACGCCAGCACCATCCACGCCAAAAGATCTTCGCCTAAGAACACCCCTACATACTTATCGCTACACTCAGGCAGATGGGGTTTCATCACGTTGCACTTGCCACACACGACACAGCCGCTACCCATCGCTTCTACACAGACCTGATGGGTTTCTCTCTAGTCAAGACCGTCGTCGCCCCTGTTCCCGGGTCTGATGGTTGGTCGCGACATTATTTTTATGACACCGGATCAGATGGCATGATCGCTTTTTGGGAACTGCACGACAAAACAATCGGAGCCAACTACCCCACCAATCTCAATGCCACAGCAGGCCTGCCTGCGTGGGTGAACCATTTCGCATACGACGCACCAACACGTGAGTTTTTAGACGAGCGACGCGCAGTGTGGTGCGCAGGTGGTCATACGGTCGCTGAGGTTGATCACGAGTTCTGCATCAGCATTTACACCTCTGACCCCGATGGCAATACGGTCGAGTTCTGCCATACGTTGCGCGAGTTCGCAGAAGACGAAAAACGTTATGCCTACGAGTTGATGATGCAGGATGCTCCCGCCACAGACAAAGACGCCAAACTTACGATCTGGCCATCGACCAAAGTTTCTGCAACCGTGTAACTACACCTCGCCGCGAGCGGGGTTGGCAAATGTTGTGAGGTGTCCCAAGAAGAGCAGTTTCTTGATACCCGTTGGCCCTGAACGGTGTTTGCCGACGATGATTTCAGCCCAACCACGTGTTTCGTCCGTTGGAGGGTTAACAAGTTCGTCGCGATAAATAAACATGACGACGTCGGCGTCCTGCTCAAGAGCACCTGATTCGCGCAAGTCTGATAGTTGTGGTCGTTTTTCTGTTCGTTGTTCGAGTCCACGACTTAATTGACTCAATGCAATGACAGGGATATTAAATTCGCGTGCAAGCAGCTTTAATTTACGGCTGATTTCGCTGACCTCTAGCTGGCGACTTTCTCCGCTATTACTGCCACCCATCAATTGCAAATAGTCAATGACGATGAGTGCTGGTGCTGCGTCGCGTTGCACAATACGGCGAATTTTTTGGCGAATTTGCGTGACGCTAATTGCAGAGTTGTCGTCGATATACAACGGCACATCAAGTCGCCCAATCGCTTCGCTAATTTTTGTCCAATCAGGCTCCGTCAAACGGCCCGAGCGCAAACGGTCTGAGTCCACCTGGGACTCTGCAGATAAAATTCGTTGCGTGAGTTCGGTCGCGCTCATTTCTAATGAGAAAAAGACCACTGGTTGACGAGTTTTTTTGGCCACATTCACCGCGATTGCAAGTGCGAACGCGCTCTTTCCCATGGCAGGACGCGCACCAACGATATTGAGAGTTCCGGGCTGTAGTCCCGAAAGCAGGTTGTCGAGTTCGTAAAAGCCCGTCGCGACTCCGGTGATGTTTTGCTTCTTATCAAAGCGCTCCTGCAAAATATCTGACACTTCTTGAGTGAGAACATTGAGTTTGTGCAATGAATCGGAAACGTCTTCTTCGGCAATATCAAAAACCATTTGTTCAGCGTCATCAATTGCTTTAATCACATCGTCGGGTTCGCCGTATCCGATGTCCGCGATTTGTGTTGCGGTCTGAATCAATCGCCGCAAGCGAGCAGTGTCGCGCACGATCTTGATGTAACGATCAGCGCTCGTGACCGAGGGTGTTGAGTTTTGAAGCTCCAGCAAATAATCCATACCGCCGAGTTCGTCAAGCATTTTAGAACGACGCAATTCGTCGCCAACAGTGATGGGGTCAACCGCTTGAGCCGAACCAACCAACGAACGCATCGCTTCGTAAATCGATTGATGCGCTGGTTTATAAAAATCTTCGGCGCGTAGTTGTCGCTCAACTGTGAGACTGATCGCCTCTTCTGACAAAAACATTGCACCCAATAGCGATGCTTCGGCATCGAGATTATGCGGCGGCACACGTTGTAACGGCGTGATACGACGAACGTTGTTGTCGGGAGTGGGATTGTTTGCCATGAAGGCTCTTACTATGCCTGCAAATGCCTGTGTATCGCTAGGGGATAAGCCTGCGATTTCACTGTGGATACCGTTGTGGACAGCGGTGGCATCCTGTGGACAACTGTGGATAACTCGAAATTAACCAGGTATCACGCTGAGCGTGACAGCACATTCGACATCGGCATGAAGACGCACTTTTGCCGAATGCGCACCGGTGGTGCGAATGGGCTTGGTCACGATTTTTTTGCGGTCAATAGTGAGATTGATCTGTGCTGCAAGGGCTGACGCAATGTCTGCGGTTGTGACAGAGCCAAACAAACGACCCTCGGCACCAGATTTAGCCTTGATGATGATTGTCTTGCTGGCGAGTTCAGTCGCAATAGTTTGAGCAGCGCCACGATCTGCTGCTTCACGCAGGTCACGGGCTTTGCGCATAGCGGCTGCTTGGCTAATTGCACCGTCGGTGGCCACTAATCCCTTGCCGAGAGGCAAGAGGAAATTTCGGGCGTAGCCGTCGGCAACTGTGAGGATGTCGCCACGACGTCCGACGCCGGCAATGTCTTCTCGAAGAATAACTTTCATGATCAGGCCTCTACTGTTTCTGCTTCGACGACCGCTGTCGGTGTGGCGACATCGGTTGCCTCGATGGAGATGTTGTCATCGGCGAACACTGTGCTTGAAGCAATTGAAGCGTCATCAAGTTGGAGCAAGGCTTCTTCGACGCCACGACGGTCACCGTCACGGCCACGGCCTTCGCCGGAACGAGGAGCCTTAACACTGGAAACTCGCTTGGTATAAGGCAAAAGAGCCATTTCGCGGGCGTTCTTGATGGCATTAGCGAGGTCGCGTTGCTCTTGAACGTTGGTTCCGCTCATGTGCCGTCCACGAATCTTGGAGCGGTCCGACATGAACTTTTGCAACAAGGTGATGTCCTTGTAGTCAATGTAGGGAACCTTGTCAATCTTGAAGGGGTTGGCCTTCTTCTTGAACTTGCGAATTTTCATCTTCGCATTACGAATTTTGTTTGTCTTACTTACCATGGTGTTACTTGCCTTTGTGTGAAGGAAAAATTATGAATATTTAGAACGGTTCTTCTTCGCCGCCGAACGGGTTTTCGTCGCCGCCGGCAGTTTGACCGCCTTGACCACGATTGCTCGCACCGCCACCTTGAGCATTCGCATCACGTGGATTGCGCTCTACTTGAGCGGTTGCCCACTTGAGGCTCGGTCCGATTTCGTCAGCCACAACTTCGATTGCAGAGCGCTTTTCACCCTCACGGTTGTTGTACTCGCGTTGTTCGAGACGACCACTCACGACACAACGCATGCCTTTGCTGAGAGTTGCTGAAGCGTTTTCTCCCAGTTGACCCCACGCTGTGACATTGAAATACGAAGTGTCTTCTTTCCATTCGCCGTTGACCTGATAGCGACGACCGACGGCAATGCCAAACGAGGCGACGCCACGACCCGTGGCGGTGAAACGTAGTTCGGGATCCCTGGTGAGGTTTCCGACGAGTGTGATGTTGTTATCTGCCATTTTTTTGTCCTTCTTTGCTGTGTCGTAACAGTGTGACGACTACGTGTGCCAGGGTTGAAAAACCAATAGAGCGGACTAGGCCGCTGCGAGCATTCCGCGACGTTGTGCTTCGTGGTCTGGGAGACGCATCAGCTTGTGTCGAATAATGTCTTCGGAAATACGCAATCCGCGCTCCATCTCGTCAAGTGCTCCACCAGGAGCCAAGACATTGAAGACGGCGTAGAAGCCATCGGACTTCTTGTTGATCAAATAGGCAAGACGGCGCTTGCCCCACCAATCAGGATTGCCATGCACTGTTCCGCCCGCAGCGGTAACAGACGCAGAAATGTTTTTAAGCCAACCATGAGCGGTGTTCTCATCGAGATCGCCGCTGATAATGACCATTAGTTCGTAGGCACGCATAACGTGTTAGCTCCCTTCGGTTCCAAGTCGCAAATGCTCTTGGAGCCCCCTAGGGGGCAGGGTGAATATGACCCCTGAAGCGTATCGGGCAATCATGGACTCGCCACACGGGGGTGTTGTTCGTAGCGTTTCCATCGGAATCAATGTGGGAATCGCTTGGCGTCCTTGGAAACGCTGTTGTTTATGGTGCCTATTGGGCAGCAGACCGCCGACGCCGGCCAGCAATGGGGAGGACCCGCAATAGATGGTGCCAAGAACAGCCGGGGCAGGCCTCCACCACATACGCCGCGTAGTCGTGGTCGGTGCGTTGCAACTGCTCCACCTCTTTGCGCTCTGTCACGCAACGCCCATGTTTAGGAAGTCCGTGACCAAATACGTATGTCAACAAGACAACATTGACTTCTTCACAGATCGGACAACGCACTGATGTTGGCTCGCCAAGATTGCGCGCCGCACGGATTAATTCAGAGTTGGCATCGCAGACAGAATCTCGAGAGATGCGTCCGCGTTTGTATTCGTTAATAACCGCGCGACGTTCAAGACGATGATCAACAACACCCGATGTTCCGGTCAGCATGTCGGCGGAAAAACTCATTGGTACGGACAATAGTCATAGACTTGACCCATGTCCGATACACACGGCACAAATTCATCTATTCATGACGTTTCGTACGGCGCAGATGTCAGTACTGATGGTCAGTTGCGGCTCTGCGGTGATATCCGAGCAAAGCGCACAATTGAACTAGGTCTCTTTGGGGCAGTCCCTAATTGCATCGCACTCGCTCAGCACGGCGCCCGTTCTATCGCTGTTGATCCGTCTGCTGACTCAATTACCGCTGCACGCCGCGCCGCAGATGTTGCAGGGGTTGCAGTTGAATTTCATACTGGCGATATTGCCGACCTTGGATTCGCCATGAGTTCGTCGCTCGATTTGGCGTTATGCGTATACGCCTTGGGCCGCGATGACGACTATTCACGACTCTTTCGTCAAGTGCATCGCATCTTAAAACCAGAAGCCGGTTTTGTTTTTTGTTCGGAGCATCCAGCCGCCGCAATCTTTGATGGCGAAAATCCAACAGCGCAACGCCAATACGGATCAAGATCTCCTGCTATTGGCGAGCTTGTGATGGCCTTACAACGAGCAAACTTTGCGATCGACACAATGTATGAGTTGTCTTCTGTGCGTCGACCACGGGCAATCGCACCAACTGCATTGTTATTGCGCGCCCGAAAATTGGGGTCTTAACGCCGCGGGCGCGATGACCCTTTCATCGACGCAGCATCGTTTTTATTTTTTTCCCACCAGTCAATAAGTCGCAAACGAATTTCGTCATCCCCAAGAACTCCCTCTTCCAGTCGAATCTCCATCAGATGGTCGAGCGCTGCACCCACAATTCGTCCAGCCGGAACATTTAAAATCTCGATGACCTGCAGACCGTCTAGTTCTGGACGCAACATCGCGAGTTCCTCTTGAGCAGACAGCACGGCAATGCGGGCCTCGAGTTCGTCCATTCGTTCAGATAACACTCGTGCTTTGCGCTCGTTGCGCGTTGTGCAATCACAACGTGTCAAGACATTCAGTTCTGCCAACAGACTTCCGGCATCACGCACGTAACGGCGCACTGCGCTATCTGTCCAGCCCATTTGATATGTATGGAACCGCAAGTGCAGCGCAACTAACTCTGTGATGGCGGTGACATCTTCGTTGGAATACTTCAGTGCCCGTAAACGATCGCGAGACATTCGAGCTCCGACGACTTCGTGGTGATGAAACGTCACGCCTTTGCCGTCTTTCACGGCGCGAGTACGAGGTTTGCCAATGTCATGAAACAACGCAGCAAGTCGTGTCAAACGAAAATCAAATGTTGGAGATGCATCCGGCCGAACATTTTCTACCACTGCAAATGTATGCGTGAGAACATCCTTGTGTCGATGGATTGGATCTTGCTCTAAGCGCATCGCTGGCAATTCTGGAAAAAATATTTCTGCCAAGCCAGTGTCCATCAAAAACCACAGTCCAGCCGTTGGCGAATCTGTGACTAATAGCTTGTCTAGTTCGTGATGAATGCGCTCCATCGACACAATCTCGAGACGAGATGCCATCGCCCGAACTGCAGCAACAAGCGCATCATCGGGAGTGACCTTGAGTTGGGAGATAAACCGTGCGGCACGCATCATGCGCAATGGATCGTCGTTAAAACTTTCTTCTGGTGAGAGTGGAGTTCGCAAAACACGGCCGACAAGGTCTGCCATGCCCCCAAAAGGATCGACAAGTTCTGGAGCGTCACTCGTCAGTTCGAGAGCCATTGCGTTAATTGTGAAATCACGTCGTGAAAGATCTGTTTCGATGCTGTCACCAAAGGCGACATCGGGCTTGCGTGAATCAGGCGAATACGCTTCGGCACGATGCGTGGTGATTTCATAGGCACGGTCGCCGATCTTCATGCCGATTGTGCCAAAACGCTCGCCTTGTGTCCAGACAGCATCGGCTAATCCAGCAATCAAAGTCTTAATCTCGGCAGGTGTAGCCGTTGTGGTGGCGTCAAAATCCATCGTTGCAGAATTGCTGAGTGAATCTGACGACATCAACAGGTCGCGCACGGTTCCGCCCACGAGATACAGACGGTGACCTGCGTCTCGAAAGCGTTGCGCAACCGGTGCCATTTCTTCAAAAACAGGGGCAAAGCGCGGTGGGATGATGGACATGGCAGACCTAACGCTACGGTCATTGCGTGGCAGAAACGGTGAACCCTGGGGGAGCGTCTCAAAAACCTAGTCATGTGTTGTGGAACGGCTCCATCACGGTGAGCCTGCGCAGTTGGCCAGGGGATCCCGCTACGGCATTTTTAGTCATGACCGGTGCCCACGATGACAGTCGATCGCTTCCGTCATGCGACGTCGTATCCACATGGCTTCCTGAGGTTGCACAACGCGGCTACAGCCATATCCGCACGAGTGCCGTTGCTCCGTCAATGCAACGCGTTTTACAAGATGCTGGATTTGAGGTGTGTCAAGAACTCTCTTTGTTGCAAGCAATGACACCGTTACAGATCGCCCCTACGCGAGTCTCAGATCTGCATCTACGCACAATGCGTCATTTTGGTGGACGCCTCAAAGAAAGCACGCGGACAAAAATCCTGAACACCGATGCTGCTGCGTTTGGACCACTCTGGGCACTGGATGCCACATCGCTTCGAGACGCCCTGCTGGCCACTCAACGATCGCGTCTCTTTTCTGTTGGGAATGGCACATGCGAGGGGTTCATTGTTGTGGCTCACACGGGGGCGGCTGGGTTTGTGCAACGGCTGGCAGTGCAACCACACTTGTGGCATACGGGTCTTGGCAGCCTGCTGCTTGCTCACGGACTGCGCTGGCTTGAACGACAAGACTGTGAGCATGTGGTGGTTAATACCGAGACAAGCAATGCGCCAGCACTGGGTTTATATAAAAAGTTTGGATTTCAAGTAATGCCCTACCAACTCAATGTGCTGGAACGCACAACGTCTGAGCAAGCAGCATGAAGCGTTTTGGTGCACTCGTTTTTGCTATTGCGTTTTTGGTTGTGGTGCCGTTTGCTAACCAAAAATCATCTGCAGAAAACGACTTTACAAACACAATTCTGATTGTCAGTCAGCCTTTTGCAGTCGTTAGTTTTGCCTCAAGTGAGTTCGTCATTACATTGCCCCCAGAGGCCGCAGGGGCCACGACAATCGATATCAGTCTTCATCGCCGTGTCAACTCGCGGGATTCACTGCAAGCAATTTCGCAGGGTGGTCTTACTCCAAAAATGATCGACACTGTCACATACAACACGTCCGCGCTTTTGACTCGAGGTGATGATTTGGTGTTGCCAATACTGTTGTCTCCTGGACAAGCAGCAACAGCAGGTCTTGATCTCAAGGCATACGGCGTTTTTCCTGTCAGCATCACTGCACGAGACTCTTCAGAGACTCTTGCATCAACGCTCACCTTTATTGCCAGAGTCGATCCTGCCGACACATCTCAAAGCCTCACAACAGCATTGGTCATTGCAGAGCAGGCACCGCCTTCTCTTCAGCCAGATGGCACGACTCTTGTGTCTAAAGAAACGCGTTCTGCAATGCAGCGTCTACTGGAGATCATGAATTCGTTTCAAGCGCCCTTGGCGATTTCAATCCAGCCAGAAACTCTTGCCTCTCTGGCATTGTCAGACGATTCTGGCGATGCGACGCTCTTGGCTGACCTACAAACTGCACTAGCAAAGCGCACCATCATCACGAATACATATGTTCCGATGGATCCATCTCTTTCTGCTGACAACAAGCAAGGTGCCCTTTTTGAAAAGCAACAGAAACGGGGTGTCGATGAAATGCAAAAAATGATCCCTTCTGGTGCCAGTGCTAACGCACTCTGGATTGCTCATCACGCGATCACCCGCAGCGGTGCCGCACTGCTTGGTTCCCTGGGCATTGACTCAGTTTTATTGTTGGCCCAAACACAAGACAGCGCCTTGAACATGCGCGCGACCGCGACGATCGCACACAGTGAGTTATCAGATAACTCGCTTTTCTCCGTGCGTCGTGCAGACTCTGCCATCAGCACTTTGCTTGATGGGTCCGCTACCAATCCAGTACGCATAGGGATATTGGTTGCCGCAGAGGTACTTGCGGCGAGACGTGACCTTTTAGACGACGCAACACCCGTGCAAGACCTTGCGCTCGTTCTTGCAACAACGACTGGTGCGGCTCCGGATCAACGAACAGTCGCCACCCTTGCCGCCGCGCTTGGCTCTGTCCCCGGAATCACCTTGAGTGATTTATCCACTCGGGCTGCTCCACTTGCAACGACACCCTCTGTTGGTTTTTCTTCAAAGGTTTTGCCTCGCTCATCCAAATTATCTGCACTCGATGAACTCATCGCCGAACAAACATCGCTGATCACGATGCTGGACGCCGCCGACCCTCGGATCCAACTGTGGGACAACTACATTTCGGCGATTTCTGCGACAACCGTCAAAGCAAGTAACCCCTACATCTCAGGCCTTCGAACATCACAGCGAGAAGTGACCTCGGCGGTGAGCCGTCCCAGCAAAAATAAATTTACGCTGGGAAGCACAGAAGCAGATATTCGCCTTCAACTAAGAAACAAGTCGACATCACCACTAACCGTGCGAGTTGTTCTCAGTAGCCCGAAACTAAAATTTCCTGACGAACCCCCAGTGATCGTGCTTGCAGCCCAGAGCACCACAGAGGTCGT
>Ga0208960_1000968_pt1 | contig 15686 bp, 16 predicted proteins | sample GreLakmeON33MSRF_FD_187703 | JGI IMG/M metagenome (GOLD analysis project Ga0208960, IMG submission 187703) | Freshwater lentic microbial communities from great Laurentian Lakes, MI, USA - Great Lakes metaG ON33MSRF (SPAdes) | ecosystem: Environmental > Aquatic > Freshwater > Lake | place: Great...
AGCAGAGAGAATTGCCACCTCAGTTGCCTTAGTTAAACCAGCACCGCCCATCATCCGGATATACATCCAAGATATTGGCAATATTGATGCACTACCAAATGGCGCACTAGATACTGGCCCTGGTCCAGTTGCCGGTCCTGCTAACTCACTATAGGCATGGTTTGGCAAAAATGGCGCAAGGTGGGCACGGGCAATTACTGGACCAACCCCTGGTCCCCCACCGCCATGTGGAATACAAAATGTCTTATGCAAATTAAGGTGTGAGACATCTGCGCCAAATTTTCCTGGCTTTGCCAGTCCTACTAAAGCATTTAGATTTGCGCCATCAACATAAACCTGACCACCTGCTTCATGAATCAGTTCACAAATTTGTGAGATCGCCCCCTCAAATACCCCATGTGTTGATGGGTAGGTAACCATTAATGCAGCAAGTGTTGAGCGATACTGAGTGATCTTCTCCTTTAAATCATTTAAACTAACATTTCCATCCTCATCACAGGCGATCACAATCACCTTCATGCCGGCCATAACCGCACTAGCTGCATTTGTGCCATGGGCACTTGATGGAATCAAACAAATATCTCGATGCTCCTCTTTCCTACTATCTAAGTAATTTCTAATTGCTAGCAATCCGGCAAACTCCCCTTGTGAACCAGCATTTGGTTGTAATGAAACAGCGTCATAACCGGTAACTGAAACTAGCCAAGCACTTAACGATTTAATTAGCTCTAGGTAACCCGAGACCTGCTCAATCGGTGCAAATGGATGGATTGAATTAAACCCTGGCCAGGTAATAGGAATCATCTCTGAGGTGGCATTTAACTTCATTGTGCAGGAGCCAAGCGGAATCATGGTGCGATCAAGTGCTAAATCTCGATCAGATAATGATCTTATATAACGCAGCATTGCCGTCTCGGAGTGGTAGGTATTAAATAATGGATGTGTTAAAAATGTTGATTTGCGCTCAATCTTAGATTTAGCATCGGTTGCCGCTGTTGCTGTTAAACCAAAAATCTTAAGCAACTGCGCTAGATCATCTTGCGTGCTCGTTTCATCAAAGGAGATGCTCACCTGATCAGCTGAGATAAGGCGCAGATTAAATCCAGCAAGATTTGCTGCCTTTGCAAACTCCCCCGCTTTATTACTCTTTATTAAGACGGTATCAAATATTTCATAATCTTCAACTGATAATCCACCTGCTTTAGCTGCGCTCCTAAATGAATAGGCCATACCTTGAATTTGTTTTGCAATCCCGACAAGCCCTGACGGACCATGGTACATCGCGTAGAAGGCGGAGATAACTGCAAGTAAAACCTGGGCGGTGCAGATATTAGAGGTCGCCTTATCCCGGCGAATATGTTGCTCTCTAGTTTGCAGCGCTAACCTAAATGCCAAATTACCATGGGTATCAACTGATTGACCAACTAATCTGCCCGGAAGTGATCGCTCTAAACCATTTCTAACCGCTAGAAATCCTGCATGTGGTCCGCCAAAACCAACTGGCACACCAAAGCGCTGCGCTGAACCAATTGCGATATCTGCGCCATACTCCCCCGGTGATTTAAATAAAGTAAGAGCAAGTAAATCGCAGGCAACAATTGCTAGCCCACCACCTGCTTGAATTTTGGTAACAATGGCTGAGATATCTTTAACTCGGCCAGTTGAATCAGGGTAGGCAATTAGTCCAGCAAAGATCTGGGATGTAAAGCTTGCCTGGGTGTAATCACTTTCAATTACCGTTATCTTTAGCGGTTTAGCTCTAGTTTTAATTACCGCCTTAACCTGCGGATGTAAATTAATATCAATTACAAAGGCCGCGTCATCACTACCTTGCCAAACTCTTCTAGCTAAGGTCATCGCCTCAGCCGCCGCTGTTGCCTCATCTAACATCGAGGCGTTTGCAATTGCTAAGCCGGTTAAATCGGTAACGGCAGTTTGAAAGGCAAAGATCGCCTCTAATCTGCCCTGACTAATCTCTGGTTGGTATGGGGTGTAGGCGGTATACCAGCCTGGGTTCTCCAATACATTTCGCAGAATAACTGCAGGAGTAATTGTTCCGTAGTAGCCAGTTCCAATTAAGGATTTCATTACCTTATTTTTCTTAGCAATCTCTAAAATCTCAGCAAGAGCTGCAACCTCAGAGATACCGACTGGAAGTGATTTTTCAATCTCACCTTTTATATGAATATTTTGCGGCACTACCGCTTTAATAAATGAATCTAAATCTTTATAACCTAGCTCAAGCAACATGGTTTGAATCTGATACTGATTAGGGCCTATGTGGCGATCGACAAACTCAGATCGATGTTGCATCACTTCCCCAATCATTTAGGGAAGAATTGTATTTGGTTTAGGCGCCTTTAAGCTTTCTGCGTTGGGCTAACTCATCGTTAGATTGACCACTTACAACTGTGCCATCATCAACATTCTCACCCTGAAGTGTGGCCAGGGATCCCTGCACCTCACTCCATACCTTGCCGATGGCGATACCAAATACACCTTGGCCACCTTGGAGTAGATCGACAATCTCATCTGGGCTGGTGCACTCATAGATGGTTGCGCCATCACTCATTAAGGTCATGCTCTCAAGATCAGAGACCCCGCGAGAGCGTAGGTGCTCAACTGCGGTACGAATATTTTGAAGTGATACCCCAGTATCAAGTAAGCGCTTTACAATCTTTAAAACTAAAATATCGCGAAAGCCGTATAGACGTTGTGAACCAGAGCCAGCTGCTCCCCTAACACCTGGCTCAACTAAGCCAGTACGCGCCCAATAATCTAATTGGCGGTATGAGATTCCAGCGGCAACACAAGCTGTAGCGCCGCGATATCCAATATCAGTTGAGGCATTCATGGGGACTCAATTCTATGGGGAGGTGCTAAGTGTAGAAGGGGCGCCGGTAAAATTGAACTAAGGACACGAAAAAGTTTAACCCTACCTTTAGGGTTGGACTTATCCAAGGAAATCTTCCGGATTTATCTGATCTAGGAACTCCTTAAACCGCTCCACCTCATCCTCGGCCTGATCTGGAATCTCAATTCCAGCCTCCTCAAGCAATGCCTCACTGGCCAGAATTGGCGCACCCATCCGCAGAGCTAATGCAATTGCATCACTTGGCCGGGCGGAGATAGTTGGGCCATCGATGAAATTTAACTCGGCATAGAAGATGCCATCCTTTAACTCAGTTATATGAACAGTTTTTAACTTTGCCCCTAATTGGCCAAGCACATCCTTAAATAGATCATGGGTTAAAGGCCGAGGTGGCGCCACCTCTTGTTGGGCGAAGGCGATTGCAGTTGCCTCCACCGCACCTAACCAGATTGGCAGATATCGAAGGCCATCTGATTCTTTTAATAAAACGATCGGCTGATTGGAGGGCATTTCAACTCGCACACCCATCACCTCAACTGGGTGAAATTTACTCATTAAAGTAGTAAAACTATTTATTACTTAGCGCGGTGCAGACCAGCACGTACTAATGAAGCATGCAATCTAATTGATAAGGATGCTAACTCGCGTTCAACCTCTTCTGCTCGCGCCTTTGAATCAGATCCTTTTTGGCGAAGTAGTGGAGTTGTTACCTGCTCAACTAAACCAATCTCTCGATCAGCAGCTGTCTTAAATGCACGAAGATGACGAGCACCAATTCCAAAGGCGGAGATCTCAGCAACAGCTTTAGCAACCGCTAATGCATCGCTATCGTAATGACGACCACGGATGGCAAGTAAGCCATATGACTCAATCTCAGTTAACTGCTCATCGGAGAGATTTGAGGCAGATAGTAACTCTGCTCTAGTTAGACGAAGATCGCTCTCACTTACAAATTGATCAGCGGTTAATGTGCCATCAACGGATGCAAGACGTGGTGTGGCAACTCCACCAACCGCTCTGGCTGGAACCAAACCGCGATCCATCGCATCTAAATTCTCTTTAATAACCTTAAGTGGCAGGTATTGATCACGTTGGGCAAGTAGAACAAAGCGCAATCTATCTAGATCAGTTGTTGTAAATTTACGGTAACCACTTGGAGTTCGTTGTGGCTCAATTAAGCCCTCAGACTCAAGAAAGCGAATCTTTGAGATTGTGATATCGGTGAACTCACTACGCAATCTAGAGAGAACCTCTCCGATACTTAAGTACGCTCTTGCTGGTACAGCCATTATGCAGCCCCCACAAACAAAGTTAGGTGATACTTACCGATTTGAATCTCATCTCCAGCTTTAATCTCTGCCTCTTTTACTGAAACCGCATTTGCATATGTGCCATTTAAGCTACCAAGATCTTTAATCCGGTAACTATCCTTCTTACTAATTAATGCATGGGATCTGGAGACAGTGATGTCATCAAGACAGATCTCATTACTAATATCACGGCCGATTTTTATCTCATCAGCATCTAGTAAGTATCGTCCTCCGATACCTGCACCCTTTAGTACTAACAAAATTCCAACTCCCTTTGGTAATTTAGCAACAATCTCTTGTTGCTCACTACTTAAAGACTTATACAACTCATCACTTGCCACCTGCTGCGGAATTGCCCGCAATTGGCGCAAATTAAGAGTTGAGGTAAGGTCATTTGGAGGCGTCGCCTTGTCAGCCATAACTCCCCCAGCCGCTTTTACCTACACTATAGGCTTACCCTATGGCTTTCTCAGGTGGGGGGTCAAGCGGTCAGATTTTGGTACTCAGGCGCAGAAAGTAGTGATTCTTCGAGTGTTTGCGTGACAATTTCGATCTCAGCGATCCACCCAGCCCCATATGGATCAGCATTTATCGCCTCTGGAGCTGTATCAAGTGATTTATTAACTGCAACAATTTTTCCAGTAATTGGGGCATAGATTTCAGAGACTGATTTGGTTGATTCCACCTCACCGCAGACTGAGTTTGCAGTAACTGATGCACCCTCCTTTGGTAATTGAATATAAACAATGTCACCTAGCGCAGCTTGAGCAAAATCTGTAATACCAATTCTAAATTTTGTAGGTGAGATCTCCTTTATCCACTCATGCTCTTTGGTATAACGAAGCTCTGCTGGCACCTGTGACATTAAAACCCCTTAATAAAAGTAATTATCTCTTTAAGCCCTTATAAAAGTACTGCGCACCTGTATAAAAGTACAGCGCAACCCCCCAGATTGCAAAGGCCCAGCCGATAATAAAGCACCACGGACCAATAGTGGCCACATCCTCCAAGATTAAAAAAGGAAAGGCGTATAGGAGGTTAAAGGTTGCAGCCTTACCTAGATATGTCACCTCTAAAAATGGGATATTACGAAACTTTTGATAAATAACTAGCAGCAGAAGTATTAGATCCCGACCAATAATTGCAATTACTAGTGACCAAGGAATGTAATCTCGGCTGGCTAAGGCAATAATAATAGCTCCGATATAAATCCGGTCAACGGTTGGATCAAACTTTGCGCCAAAAGAGGAGGTTTGATTAAGGGCTCTGGCAACCTTGCCATCTAAATAATCGGTTATGCCGCCAATTGTTATCACCACAAAGCTAGCGATTGGCTGATCAGCAACAAGAAAGAGGTATAGAAAGAGGGGAACACCTAGGGCTCTAAGCAGTGTGAGTGCATTTGGAATATTAACCATTATCTCGATCCTTAATCTTTACCGCCACCTCTATTGGGGTGCCATCAAAGCCAAACTCCTCACGCAATCTTCTCTCAATAAATCTGCGGTAGGCACTCTCTAGAAACTCAGTTGCAAAGACCACAAACTTTGGCGGACATACTCCTGCTTGGGTGGCAAACTTAATCTTAGGTTGTTTACCCCCACGCACAGGTGGCGGATTGCCACCAACTAACTCCCCTAAAAATGAGTTTAACTTTGCAGTTGGAATTCGCTTCTCCCAACTTGTAAGTGCGGTGCGAAGTGCTGGTGCTAGCCGATCTCGATGCCAACCAGTTTTGGCGGAGAGGTTAACCCGCTGCGCCCATGGATATCGCTCCAGTTGACGATCAATCTCCTTATCTAAAACTAATTGCCGCTCCTCATCTACTAAATCCCATTTATTCATAACAACAACCAAAGCTTTACCCGCCTCATCTGCCATGCTGACAATTCGAATATCTTGCTCGGTAAGAATCTGGGAGGCATCAAAGATAACTAAAGCAACCTCTGCTCGTTCAAGTGCGATCTGAGTTCTAAGGGATGCGTAGTAATCAGTTCCACTTGCTTGATGAGCTCGCCTTCTAATTCCAGCGGTGTCGATAAATCTCCAAGTAGATCCACCAAACTCAATTAACTCATCCACCGCATCTCTGGTGGTTCCTTCAGCATCATCTACTAATGCTCGAGTTTGCCCAGCTAAAACATTTAACAAACTTGATTTACCAACATTTGGCCGGCCTACTAATGCCACTCTTCGATAACCATCATCTACCTGCTCACTGCCAACCTCTGGCAATTGTGAGATAAGTAGATCAAGTAGATCACCACTGCCACGGCCATGAAGTGCGGAAACAAATCGTGGCTCACCTAAGCCAAGATTCCAAAGTGCGTAACCATCTGCTTCATCCTCGGCATTATCAATTTTATTCCCAACTAAAATTACCTTCTTACCACTTTTGCGAAGTAGATCAACCAATGATTGATCCTCATCTAATGCACCAACTTGAGCATCGACTACAAACATAATTAGATCAGCCTCAGCAATTGCCGCCTCAGCCCCGGCGGTTATCTTCTCTGAGATCCCCTCAGGCTTTACCTCCCAGCCGCCAGTATCAACTAGAAAAAATCTACGCCCATTCCACTCCGCCTCATACTTAACCCGATCACGAGTTACACCAGGGGTGTCCTCAACAATTGCTTCACGCCTGCCAATCATTCGATTTACCAGCGTAGATTTACCAACATTTGGCCGGCCAATAACTGCAATTGTTGGCAATCCCAATAAATTTCTCTGCTTAAGCCACTTCCAAATCTGATCTGTTACCTCTTGCAATGACAATCTTGTGGAATCAATTACCGCAGCATCTTCTGCTTGGGTAAGGGGTGAGATCGCTCTAGTTGAATCAATTTGATCACGATTTGCTAATGATTGACCAACCTTTTCCCCACCAATACTCTCACTCATCTCACTCTCACGCCGGCTAGTGCGAGCTGAGATATCTGCATGTAAATAGATCTTAAGTTGCGCGTTTGGCGCCACAACTGTGCCAATATCCCTGCCTTCAACCACAATGCCAATAGGGGCCTCTTCAATGTATTTTCGTTGCAGATCAAGCAAAATCTTACGCACACCCGCCATCGCACTAATCTGACTTACCAAATCATTAATTCGCTGAAATCGAATCGGCTCAGAGATATCGATGCCATCAACTAAAATCTTTGGATCTGCCGGATTTGTATCAAAGGTAATCTCACTTTTTTCTAAAAGAGTAATCACCTGCGCCTCAGAAGTAACTTTATTCTCTAGCGCAAGATATGTCACAGCCCGATAAAGTGCGCCAGTATCTAAGTAACTCCAATTAGCACGAAGTGCAATTGCCTTTGCCGTCGATGATTTACCAGAGCCACTTGGTCCATCTATGGCAAGTACTAAAGCAGACATGAGGTGAGTCTATCTTTAGTGTGTAAAGATATTTATCGATTTTTCACTGGGTGGACCTTAAATCCAACCGAATTTAAGTGATCAGAAAGTTTTTGGCAGTCAGTAGATGAAAGAGCTAGCGTAATTAAGCCAGTCTCCTGCCCAGGTGAGTGCTCAATTGATAAGTCCTCTATGTTTACCGCAATCTTTGCGCACTCATTAAAGATGCGAGCTAACTCTCCTGGTTTATCATCAATTACAACTGGCAGATACTCATACTCACGGGCCTTTGCACCATGTTTGCCCGGTATTTTATCTTTACCCGCCTTACCTCTGCTAAGAAAATCCTTAGTGGTAGCAGAGTTATTAGCTGCAATACTTTTTTGTAAAATTTGTAGATCATTAATTAATCTCTCAAGCACTGGTGTTAATGCTTGATTATTACTTAGTAATATTTGGCTCCAAAGATTAGAATCTGCCTGCGCTAATCTAGTAATATCGCGCAAACCTTGACCTGCAAGATTTAATTTATTCTCTGCAATATCAATTAATTGCCCAGCTAACGCAGAGCTTAATATTTGCGGCAGGTGAGATATTTTTGCAACAATCTCATCATGCTCTGAAGCACTCATCCAATACCCAGTTGCCCCACATAGGGTGATCAATTGATCAGCGATCTGCTTAGCCTTTGTAGACAAATCAGCATCACTAATTCCAATACATGCCCGGCCAGCAAATAAATCTGCCCTTGCCCCAGTTGCCCCACTGATCTCTCGTCCTGCCATTGGATGTAGCGAAACAAAGTTTTTACTATTCGCTGATAACTCTTTTATGTTAAGTAAAAGATTAGACTTTACACTAGCTAAATCACAAACTATCGAGTTTGGATTTGCATCTAATTGCTCAATAATTGTTCTCTGATTCACTGCAATTGGTACTGCAACAATAATTAACTCTGGCTGGGCAATATCAACGCTTTTAACTAAATCAGCTGCTAATTTGGCCGCTGCTGGGTCGCTATCTACCATCTGAACTGCAACCGATGCTGATTTAAGGGCTAAGCCAATTGATGTACCAATTAAACCGGCCCCTACGATACGAGCTGAGCTAATCATTGCTATTGCGCAAGATCTTTACGCAGAGCAATGGCGCCTTTAAGGTAAATATGCTTTATATCGGCCAGATCCTTATCTAGGTGGGCGTGCATTAAGACTCTAACTACTCTAGGCAGTGATCCTTTAACATCGATCTCAACTGAGCATAAAAGCGGCACACTCCCTAAGCCAATCTTTCGGGCAGCGACCGCTGGAAACTCAGAGACTAGGTCCGGTGTTGAGGTGAGGATGATTGAGATTAGATCCTCAGTTTTAACACCATTACTAGAGAGCATTTCGGTCAGCAGCTGACTTACCTCATCAACCATCTGAGAGGCAGAGTCCTGCTCTAATTGGGTTGCTCCCCTAATTCCACGCACACGCATTTAGCAATAGTACCGACTCACATGTAGTTGGTGATTGAGGTTAAATCATTAAATCTAGATGTCGCTTTATTAGGAAATTGATATTGCAAAAAACGATTAGTAGAGAAATAGATTTTTACCCTTTGAAGTGAAATATCTACTTATTGATTTATCTCCCAGATATAGCGCCCACAAAAGTCGATAAATAGGTTTTCTGATGGTATGATGATTATAGATTTATCGATATATCGCTTATACGAAAATCGGTTTATTTACTTAACTTTAAAAGGGTAAAGAGATTTGCCAACTCTTGTGAATTTAAGACCCGATGACGCCCAGCTTTCATATCTCCTAGGTTGATCGGCCCAAAATCTAATCGGATCAAGCGCAGCACCTTAAGCCCTAGGGACTCAATCAGCCTTCTAATGATGTGATACCTGCCCTCATGGATTGTGATCTCAACCCAATGATGGTTCTTACTAACCGCTCTGACATGGACAACCTTGATCGCTCTGGCCAGGCCATCTTCAAGGCGAACTCCCTGAAGCAGCTGATCTGAGAGCTGCTTATTAAACTCCCCCTCCACCTCAACTAAATAACGTTTCTCAAGTCCATAAGATGGATGTGTTGCCCGGTGGGCAAGATCGCCATCATTGGTTAAAAGGATTAATCCTTCAGAATCCTTATCTAATCTGCCAACATGATAAAGCCGGTCATTTCTATCCTTAAAGTAATCTCCTAAGTTTGCCCGTCCTTCCGGATCTGACATGGTTGAAATAATGCCCGCTGGTTTATGAAAGGCTAGGTAAGTCTTAGACTTATTTATCTTTAAACTCTCACCATCGACTTTAACATCATTAATTTCCGGATCATACTTACCACCTAGCTCAATAATGATCTCACCATCAACACTTACTCTGCCATCTAGAATTAACTGATCAGCAGCTCGCCTGCTTGCAATGCCAGCATCGGCAATTATTTTATTTAAACGAGTTTTACTCACGCGTAAGTTTAGCGCGCTTATTAAGTATTTAAGAAACTTTTAGATTTAAAGCTTATTTACTCAGTTAAGGTAGAGAGCAACTCATCTAAACCATCAATATCAGGCAGAAATGGGGCTAATGCTGGTAGATCTGCGATGGAGTTAAGTCCTAACTTCTCTAAGAAAAATGACGTGGTCTGATATAAAAATGCACCAGACTCCCCTTCAACACCAACCTCCTCAACCAATCCACGATTGACTAGTGTCTTCATTACCGCCTCAACATTTACACCCCGAATTGCAGATACTCGAGCTCGTGAGACTGGCTGGCGGTATGCAATAACCGATAATGTTTCAAGAGCTGCTTGAGTAAGCCGGGCTTGCTGGCCATCTAATACAAACTTTTCCACGAGTGCACTCATCTCAGGATGGCTGTAGTAACGCCAGCCCCCTGATACTTGGCGCAGTTCAAAACCATGTTGCTCACTCTCATACTTAGCAGCAAGTGAGATAAGAGCTGCGGTGATCTCATCGGTTGGCACTTCAATGATTTGGGCCAAAACAAGCTCAGAAACAGGCTCATCAACCACCATTAAGATCGCCTCTAAGCAACGCTGTAGTTCTACTTCAGACATTATCGGCCTCATCTATTGTTTGTACCGGTATATCAAACTCATCACTTACTCTAACCTCACCCGATGCACTACCGGTCCAGGTTATCTGTAACTCACCTAGTGAAATCATCTGTTCAAATCTAACAACACCCTCTCGGTATAGCTCAAGAATGGATAGGAAGCGGGCTACAACTACCAATGTGGAGTCAGCATCAGAGATTAATGCTCTAAAGGTAACCGTGCCGGCACGGCGCAGATGCTCCACGACCTTAGCCGCCTGCTCAGCTACGCTTACCAGAGGTTGATGTAGGTGATCGATACTAAAGATCGGTGTTGTCTTTGGAGTTAATACTCGATTGGCAATAGCGGCAAATCTTTGGGCGCCCACGCCAATTAAAACCTCAGGTAGCAGTTGGGCAAAGTGGGGCTCAAGGGCTACTAATCTGGCAAAGGATCTCTCCTCCCGCTCAATCCGATCTGAAAAAATAGCGGCAATCTCTTTAAATGCTCGGTACTGCAGCAGTCGGGCAAATAAAAGATCTCTTGCTTCAAGCAGAGCTAGATCCGCCTCATCATCTACCTCACCTGATGGCAGAAGTTTTGCCGCTTTTAAATCTAACAAGGTGGCGGCAACTACTAAAAACTCAGTTGTTTTATCTAAATCCCAGCCATTTTCACTGTTTTCTAGCTGTTTTATATAGGAGATAAACTCATCAGTTACCGCGCCCAGTGCGATCTCGGTGATATCCATCTTATGGCGAGAGATAAGTTGTAGCAGCAGATCAAATGGACCATCAAAGTTAGCCAGGTGCAGAGAGAAACCAGCCACCCTGCCATCGGTAATAGAGGCAGCAGCAAGTGGTGTGGTGGTTAAATTTTCCTGCGACATGCGCAAAAGATACCGCCCACATCCTTGCCTTTGCACATGCCCCACCGTAGGTTGCGGGGCATGGGTAAAAAGGCTTTAAAGACTTCTCGGTTAAATGCTAAATCGACAATTAAACCACTTCGCTCATCCCCTCGCGAGGAGGCCCTGGCAACTACCGCTGATGCATTGGGCAAAAAACTACGTAACTTTCCAGAGCCAAGTAAAACACCTGAGGCAGGAAGTGCCCGGGTTATCTCAGTTGTTAATCAAAAGGGCGGAGTTGGTAAAACAACAACTGCAATTAATTTAGGCGCTGCACTTGCTGAGGTTGGAAGGCGAGTTTTATTAATTGATTTTGATTCTCAAGCATCTATGACAACCGGTCTTGGTATTAAAGGAGCAGCACTGCGTGAGCAGTATGGCTCTATCTGGTACCTGTTAAATGATGCTGAGGCAAAGCTTGAGGATTTCATTCTTAAATCAGCTGTTCCTGGCCTTGATTTTATTAGAGGTCATGAGGATCTAGCAGCGGCAGAGGCAGCATTTGTCTCTGAAATTGCAAAGGAGCATAAGCTTCGTAAATTATTAGCCCCAGTACTTGATAAGTATGATGTTATTTTAATTGATTGCTCACCATCTCTTGGCACACTCACAGTTAACGCTCTCACCGCCTCAAATGGGGTAATAATTCCAATGGAGTGTGAGTACTTTGCAGTGCTTGGTTTATCACTTGTTAAAAAGACAATTCAAAAGATTAAAGAGAATACCAATCCAGAGCTTGAGATCCTTGGTATTTTGGCGACGATGTTTGAGAAGAAAACTAGCCACTCCCGTGAGGTGCTAGAGCTAATCGATAAAGAGTTCCCAGATGAGGTCTTTGACACCATCATCTCCCGCACCGTTCGCTTCTCCGAATCAACTGTGGCAGGTCTTCCAGTAACAGCTTATGCAAGTAGTTCTACCGGCTCTGCTTCATATCGAAGGCTAGCTAGAGAGTTAATTGCAAGAGGAGGAGCTAAATGAGTCGTCGGGTAACTTTGCCAGGAGCAGATGAGTTATTTAGAAACACCGCCACATTAAGTGCAGTTCCCTCACAGAGAGAGAATGCCGAAGAGATAACACCTGCGCCAGTTGCAGCTGCTAATCAAAAAAATAATGTTCGAACCACACCAAGGCGGCGAGCTAATGCATTTGATCGAGCACCCTCTGGGCGAGAAAAACATGATGAGAAAATAACTGTCTACCTATCCCCTGATGAACTTTATGAATTAGATCAAGCTCGTCTTGCACTTCGTGGTGATCTTGGATTAGCGGTTGATCGAGGCAGAATTGTTCGCGAGTCACTTTCAATAATTATTGCCGACCTTGAAGCAAAGGGTGATCAAAGTATTATTGCTAGAAGATTGCGTGGGCGCTAACTCTTAAGTTGTTAGCTCTACCTACCAATTCCAGATTATTGGGGATGTTTTAGAGCCAGCACCAACTAGAGACTCACCACTAGCTGTTGAATCACCGTACTCAATAATATATCCCAATGTTTCCTGAGTTTGTTCTGGAAAGTCGTTCCAGTATCCAGTGCTACCGGCAACAATTTGTAGGGCTTGCTCACCGTTACAACCGCTTCCGCACGAATTAGTATGAGAGTAATTGTTAGGCTCGTTATCACCGAAGTTTTCAAAGCGATATGTTGTTCCATTTACAGTGTAATAAGAACCAATGGTTGTACCCCCGAGCCAACCGGCGCCACCAGATGATTGTCCAGTAGAAAATACTTGGTTGTACTCAGGAGCAACTGGGTCGATCCACTTAAAAGACTTAGAGCTTACTCTTGTTGTTCGGTCGTTTCCACCTAACCAAGCTCCTGCTGTTCCAACTTTGCTAGTTATAAAGGAGTTTTCCGGCAATGTTTGCACCGTAGCGAAGTAACCACATAATCCAAACAACTGATAGGTACAAGCACTCTTTGCTCGAGTAGTTGAGGGTAATTCGCTAGGAGTTGAGGTGGTGCTACAGGTATTGCCAGTTATTGTGTTGTATGCCGTACACCAATACACCGGAGTTGTTACATACTGATAGTAATGTCCATTTTCACTAAAATTCCAAGCTATTGGTGAGCTCACCCCTGCTGGTTGTGCATCCCAAATTGCCCCTTGAAATACTGGAAGTGAGGTGCAGGCGGTTCCAACTGTCTTGTTGTAGGAAATCCAAGGCAAGATAATATTGATATTTGCAACGGTGCCACGATAGCCAAGTAAGGCAGCGGTTGTCGCACCATCTGCTCCAGTAGATGTTGCATTATTTTTTACATACCCAGTTGGCGTATCCAGAGCAGCAAGTGCGGCAGTTACACCAGGTGCGGTGGTATCAACTGTTAATACACCACAACTTAAGCTAAGTGCGAATGTAATTGTTGATGCGCCAGATTGGCCGGTAGTAGTAAAGCCGTTATCTTTTAATAGATCATAAACTGGGCCATTATTTACCGCTCTGGTAGCAGGCTTGATAATTAGTGCTACCGTGGCAAGTGATTGTGCATCTACTGGAGTTAGTGCGGTATAGGCGTTATAGGTAATACCGGTAGCACCACCAAATGAGAAAATACCATTGGTAATAGTTGAGGATGGAATTGTCCAAGAGGCATAGGTAGTACTGCCATTAATTGGAAAAGCCATTTCAAGAACTTGATTGCCGCAACCATTTCTTCCAGTAGCATCATATGATTGATTTACATTACTGATGGAGATTGTGGAAACCTCAAACCTTTTTGTTGTTGCATTAAATACAACATCCTTATTAATTGTTACCGCCTCATCACAGCTAGTGGCAGCAAGATAACCAGCACCTTGTGAATCTGGTGCAGTTACGGTGATTAATGTTGCGGCAAAGGCGCCACCAATACCTAAAATTGCGAAGGTAGCAATAACAATTAAATCCCGCTTTGAGAATAATTCAATTGTGTTCGCCTTAAGGCCGGCCAGGGTTAAGCCACTCTTCTTAGAGAGTTTACGGGCGCGTTTGTATAGGGGAATCACCCTTAGATCTTAACTTAAGGGTTATAGTTAAAAAAATGGGATATCACCTAAATAGGTTGCAAGTTCTAGGATATGTAAAAAATCTGAGCGCAAAAGATCAACCTCTACTTAAGAGTTATAGTAAATAAAAAGCTAAATTACCTAAATCACCTACTTCTTGGGTGGGCGCTGGCATAACTCTCTCGCAGCTTATCTATCGTAATAAGTGTGTAGATCTGGGTCGTAGTTACCGATGCATGGCCTAATAACTCCTGCACAACTCTGATATCTGCGCCGCCATCTAATAAATGTGTGGCAAATGAGTGGCGCATTGAGTGTGGTGTTACCTGCTCGGTGAGCCCTACTCGCTTAGCACTTGCTGCCACCACATTCCAGGCACTTTGCCGGCTTAATCTGCCGCCTCTTTGATTTAGAAAAAGTGATCTTTGGGTAGAAACTTTTAATAAAGCTGGCCTAGATCTAGTTAAGTAATCATTAACAGCCTTTACGGCATAACTTCCAATTGGAACAACCCGCTCCTTACCACCCTTGCCCTTAAGTTTGACGGTAGTACTTACCTCACCATGATTACTGGTAGTTGAAATATCCAATGCATTTAGATTTATAAGCTCTGAGACACGGGCGCCAGTTGAGTATAAAAGCTCTAACATCGCCTTATCTCTAAGTGAGATCAGATCATCTCCTGCAATATTTAAGATACTTAAAATCTGCTCAATTGATAAGGCTTTAGGTAATCTTTTAGCAATCTTTGGCGGCTTAAAGTTTGCCGCCGGATTATTCAACTTATGTTCTTTGGCAAGGTAGTTGTAGTAACTGCGAAGACTAATAACATTACGGGCAATTGAGGACTGCCCTATTTTAAACTCAGTATTTCCCATCCCCCGAAGCCATGCCACATATAAGCTCAGATCATCAACCTTGATCTGATCAAATTCAAGTTGGTTTATCGATAAATAATGAAAAAATCTCTCTAGATCATGCCGGTATGCGGTGATGGTATTACTGGCTAGCCCTTTTTCAATTGATAGGTAATTGAAAAAATCAGCTAGATGATCACTTGCCATGCTTTATGATCGCAGCTGCAATTAAACCGGTAAATAATGGGTGTGGCCTAGTTGGCCGAGATAAAAACTCTGGATGAGCCTGAGTTCCCACATAATATGGATGAACCGCACTTGGTAGCTCAACA
>Ga0208960_1000969_pt1 | contig 15675 bp, 6 predicted proteins | sample GreLakmeON33MSRF_FD_187703 | JGI IMG/M metagenome (GOLD analysis project Ga0208960, IMG submission 187703) | Freshwater lentic microbial communities from great Laurentian Lakes, MI, USA - Great Lakes metaG ON33MSRF (SPAdes) | ecosystem: Environmental > Aquatic > Freshwater > Lake | place: Great...
AGAGAGGCGCGCGCATCATGATATGGACGTGGTTGACGAGGAAAAGGATTCATGTGACAACTGTCACCGTAGGGATTTCAGTGTTGATCCAAGATACAAGTTGACGTTTACAGTAGTCTCGAACGAGGAGATTCGTACATGCAAGCTCGCCAAGGTTAAACCACGACAAGTGCATGATGAAGTAATATATTTCACACTGTGTCAGGAATGTGAACGTTGCCTTAAGAAGACTCCAGATTATTCGTCCATGACTTCATCTCAGAAGGCGCACATGTTTGACTGGAAAAACATCTGGCCTTCGTTTTTATGGGACATTCTAAGTGGATGTAATGCATCAGATAATGTACCATATCATCAAATTGAAGGTGCAGAGACTTTGTGGCGGATGATATGTGCATCCATGAGAGAATATTGGGTTGAAGCCATCGGTATCATTCAGTACTGTTACCGTGATAATATTATTAAACCCTATGATGGATGTACCTTAGACCACCCAAAGCCGTTCTTTGTTGATCGCACGATGGATGTGGATAAATTTTGGAACAATATCCATAGTTTGGATTTGAAGAGGATGCTGGTTGAGTTGAATTCTGAAAAGACTTCATTGATACCAGATGTGCTGTGTCCATGGGGGTGCACCGAATTTTGTTTTGAAGCGGGTCACACAAATCTTGGCATTTTGATACAGCATCACCTGCGAAAGGTTGTACTCAACTTTCCCACTGCACAATGGTATCGAAAAATGCACTTTGTCGAATCATCTCGTAATGATTATATTTGCGAGGAGGAAAATCGTGATCTTGTTCTGATGAATCCTAAGTGGCCAGTGCGACCTTGCGTGGTATTGGAGGAAGGAGAGGGATTGATGGCAATGGTTTGCCGACATCATATGAAACATTCCGACACAAAGCGGTTATACTTGCATCCTCCTCGTAAGCCTAACAACATCTTGAGTTCAGAACGGTCTGACCAGCTGTGTCCGTGTCAGGCTCAGCCTAGAACAGTTGGTAACATGAAAGCTTCCAAGTACAACACCACCATGATGATGACATCCCAGCAATATACGTTCAGTGGAGCGGACTCTTTTTATTTAACATCAGAACCACAATTTTCAAGCCTTTCAGTCATGCTGATGACGCACGAGACGCAATCAATAGCTAAGCGGAATGACATTAATTCGTTGATATCGCAGTTCGTGAGAGATGGAATGATGAATGCAGAGCTGGCAAAGAATTTACGTGAACGTGCTGCCGAGGATTACCCTGAAGGTAGTTTACAAAAGTATATAGAATCAGCGACCTATGTTAACCTGAGAGACTGTATGCTCTTTCAGAAAAAAGGGAGAGACGAATCAGTTGATGTAGTAGTTAGAAGAAGTGTCGGATTTGGTCGATATCGGGAAGAAGTGACCACATGTAGGTGCTCTTGGTTGCCTACGATAAATGCCATTCAAGTGGAAGATTCAAATGGACATGGCTATCCTTTCACCCCCGTGGAGAATTATAAGAGTACAGGAAAGGAGGAACCAGCAATGATGTTGTGGGTCTTAATAGGAGCAATAATGGGGTGCAAAGATCTGTACGAGGCAATTGCAGAAAAGAGACTACCATTTCGATACGATGGATGGGAGGGTCACTTTCTTACCCATCTTTGTTTGAAGTATGCAAAATATGCTGACGTGAATGTGAAGAGTAGTAGTGGGTCTCCATTCAAGGCAAGCCAAAACAATACTGTACAAAATTTGTTGGATAGGATCAAGAAATTCATGCCACAAGACATGTTAGAATTTGAAGGGTCATCCTTCGAAGACAGAAATCTTTTCTTCAAGTTCAATATTGCATATTGGAGGGAGTTATTCCAAGTGGCCGACTACCCTTCCATTGACATTGTGTCAAGTATAGAATATGCTGAGTCCAGTATTGGAAAAGATATAATAATTGTTGTTGAGACAGAATGGCAGGACATATCCCATAAAATCGAGGATTTTGTTTCAATTGGGCATATTGTGTATGAGGCCAGGGTGGTGATTGCCATTGATGCCGAGGCAAATGAGACTTGTCGCCCGGGTGCATTTACAGGTGTACGTTGGGCTCGCCACGGGACAGGTTTTTGTAAATATTGGAAACAAACGAGGAACAGTAAATCGAGTGAGGTCATGACGCATCATAGTGCTGATGATATCAGAATTGCTGGTACTGTATATGCATTGTTGACAGTTTATGTGAGGGTTCAGGATTCACAAACGAGTCGATACAAATTAGACTTTTTTCATTCATTAGGTGGACAGACACACGTGTTTTGCAGCTGCAACACATTTCCTCTTATAATATCAGGAAGACTTCGAAAGGACAAAAGGCTATGCATGCAAGCTGGTTGTACAGGAAAAGAGAGATTTGTTTGCAGTAACAACTCTTGCAACACTCGCATATGTAGGCAATGTTTTGATGGACTGCCAATGACAGTAGCAACCACCTTTTCTCCTGTGCCTGAGGCCAATGAAATTAGCGAAAGGAGTTCAGTACCAGCAGCTTTCCCAACTGTAAGTCATCCGACCCAACATAATTCTGAGACACCGACAAACCTGACGCTCACACTTTCCACAGCTTCCAAATAATGCCGTGCCTTCACAAGGCGGACATGGCGAAGATGATATTGCCATGGAGACATTTTCTGATTGCGACAGCGGGCAATTATCCGATGAGGGAAATGAGGATGATCTTGGTTTACGCGACATTTTAGTTAACCGACTACAAGACAATGAATTTAACGATATGGACAACGACGGCTACATTCTAGGTGACTATCTGACAAATGCTCACTATGACATTCAAGACATGCCGGCATGTGACATATCTGTTGGTTGTGAAGAGGAACAGCTTCCCACAACAGATGCGGGAAATGTTGCGTTATCTATGGTATCTCGTGTAAACGAGCTACACAGTGTTCCAATTCACGTTCTGTTGAATCAAGTTGGAAATCTGTGCAATAGATACAACCATCGCATCACAGGAACAAATCCTCAACAGAACTGGGTTCAACGTTTTGTAGCAAGACAATGTGGTGTTTCTTATCCCTTTATTTATCCAATGGGCACTCTGTTTCCTCGGCATTTCTATTCTCAGGCAACTAATGATATGTGTGCAATATTAGGTGATGCCCCGCTCTTCACATACTCCCACATTACTCATCCTTTTGGTTTTGCGTCCAACTTGCAGCGAGCCCGTTGTCTCCTGACTAGCGCAAGTTCGTCGGCTAGCACCTGTCCTTTGACATGTGCATATCTGTATGATGTTCAGAGTAATGGAGTCATGAGTAACATAGACTCAAGGCTAGCGGAAAGAAATGGCTTCGTGGTTGACCTATTAAGTCCCCATGGCATGTCCGTCCGCGACAAAGACAGAACTAATCTATCCGAGGGTCTTGATAGTCGTCAAGCTGCTTTAAATTTAGCTGGTGCTCAGCCATATGTGAAGTTTGATTTATTTCTCACGTTTACGTGTAACCAAAAATGTCATCCTGGAGTGAAGCATCTTCACGAATGGAAGGAGGGCATGGAATGGAGCAAGTATATACCAAGATATTCACGCATGACAATAATGCAACACAATGAGATAAAACGATCATTTGAGCTAGCATATGGAGCAATTTTGGGTAGAGTTTGGTACGAAGTAAGAAGGATATTTCTCAAATACCTGACATACAGCAAGACTTCGGTGCTACGCAAAGTGAGACACGCCTTTTGGAGAGATGAATATCAGGATGATGTTGGGAATCTTCCACACATTCATGGGATGATAGCACTTGATAAGGACACAATGTCGGATAAGGAAGTAATCGATTTTGTCTGTGGCTTAATAAGGTCCAACGTTGCATCACTGTTTTCAACAAGAGAGCTGGATCGCTACGTTGAGCTCGGGATATTCAATACGAAACACGATTGGTTTAAAATGACAGAACTCGCAGAAAGAATTCTTCCACACAAATGCTCCAAAAGATGCATGATAAGAATATCAGATGGCGGGGGTCCTGAATGTTTCCAGTGCAAAAAGCCACATCCAACAGCAGGGAGGCGAGACCCTTTGGAGGATGAATTCAGAGAGACAAAATTCTCATTGAGTCCAGAATGTATGGAAATGTTGGAGCGTATTGGAGTATACAAGCCTCCTGTGGATGAGGCACTGAAGGGAACTTTTGAGAATGAATTGTTCAGACCCACACGTCATTTTGGGCGATGTGATCCAAAAGCAAAAGAGAACATGTCACCCGTTATCCCTGAACTGTTTGCTGCAACAGAGTCCATGCAGAATGCTCAAGTGATGACAACTACAAATGGTGTGGCACGCTATGTTGTGAAATACGTCACACATCGTGATCAGAATAATCAGGTTACTGTTGCTCCCAGTGTTCACAACAGCGCAAACATGCAGGTAGACACCAAATTTTTGCATAACACCAAGATTACTCGTTCTAGAATCAATGAAGATAAGGCACACCAGAAATCAAATCGTAAACATCAACCGTGCGGGAGAGCTGTTTCGTTTCCTGAAATGCAGCAGAAACTTTTGGGTCAGAACGAAGTCATGACAACACTAGCATTTGTTCACATTAACACAATGCCATTTGAACAAAGGCAAACAACAGTGGTCAAGTTGGATTCAAAAGGAGCGTTGCGTCGACCACATGAATCGAACAACGATGTTCAGTCGTCGGTGTCCACTTCAGAACTTGTTCGTCAAAGGAAGAATTTTCCCGAAGAACGTCAATTGACTTCAAGTCAACGTCTACTGTATCGTAACAATGGCGCAAAGACAATTGGGTATGACATGGTAACACAATTTGGCTTGCGTCCAGTTGAACTCCTAGAATTATTCTCAACCCTTGGAAACTATTTTCGATGGTTCCATATTGATGCAGCCCCATTGCAAGTGACCGATATGGAAAACCTTCTCTCTGCAGAGATACGTATATGTTGTTGGATTGACTGTCTCGGGCGTAGAATACGATTACGTCGTGAAGCATTCGATGAGGTGAAGGCATATTTGGATTCAATTGATACTTTGTCTATTGTCCACGTGCACTCTGATGTATTGAGAGTGTTGATTTTAGCATTCATAATGAATGATGGAGACAGAGACAGTATCTTTGTTTTCGAAGATGGGGGAAAGGATCTTCCCATACCTATCTACTCAAGCTTGACTCCACAGAGTGCAGTTGCATTTATTCTCCATATCATGTTGGTGTGCGGAAGCTTTGAGACGGAACTCGACTTGATAAGGACGTCGTCCTTGCGCGAAAGCTTAATCGTTGCAAAGTTAATTGGACTCGAGACAGACAAACTTTCTCTCCAGATGTATTCAAACAAGTTGATGTTACATGTGATAAATGATATATTGCCAAGCCAGCCAGCATCGATGCGACGTATCGATGGATACCTAGTTGCTGCAAAAAATCTTTTTGATGGTGTTTTGTTTAGCAATGATATTCCAGTGACAGAACTGCCTCCGTGCTTGTTGACCGAGTTGTTATGTAACAAAGATGTTGTTCTGCAAGCATCCTGGGATGTCAGGAAGGAAAATCAACTACGATCAATCTATTCCACCCTTCCTTCGTGCGAATTTGTTCCTTCTCGAGAGGCAATCAGAGGATGTAGTAGAGAAGCACCCACAACGTGGTTTGTGTCACCAGTTGATGCATATGTTCAGTTTGAGGGACAAAGTGATCAGTCTTACATGGAACAGAAACTTGCAGTCGAAATTGGCATTCGTTCAATTGACAAATATCTGCAGCAGTTGGGACCACGTGCTGCAACACAAACAAAGAACCTTCTAATACATGGCGTTCCTGGAAGCGGCAAGTCTTATGTGGCACAGTATCTTAATTTATACGCAATATCCAAAGGGCTTAGGCTGGTTCCAACATCGATCATGGGTGTTCGAGCGACCAATTTGGGAGGCGAACATATGCATAGGCTGTTTGGTCTCTCAACAAAGAAGATGGCAAATGTATCTCGCATGGCAGAGCTTGCAGTTGACAAGTTGAACAGAAAAAGTCAACTGTGTTATTTACACACTTTACTAACAATCGATGTATTACTTTTTGATGAATTCGGGCAAGCGTCTGCCGAACAGGTGAAGACACTGGATATTCTATTACGCAAAGTTCGCAACTCTAACATTCCGTTTGGAGGTGTCTTGCTTATTTCAACAGTTGATCCTGCTCAGTTTGGTCCTATCAAAGGACTACCGCTATTTCTGTCATCTCATATCCTCACTGACTTTGTTATCGTGGGTTTATACACTTCTGTGAGAGCACAAGGAGATGCTTTGTTTTGTGAATTACAGAATATATCACGCATGAAGCCGTCCCTACTGATAGGAAATGGGGAGATAGAGGCAAGGTTTAAACATCTGCTACGGACTTGTCTGACATTTGTGAGAACCTGGGACGAAGTCGCACCAGATGTGCAACGGATGTATGCTAAATGCAAACCTGCACAGGAAGCTTCTATCGAATATGTTGATAGCTGCCAGCATCAATTTGACATCAATGGTACTCCTTACCAAATGAGTATTTCAGAAGACTATCAAAAACCTGTTGGATCAAGAGCAGAAATGAAGCGAGCAACATCTATGAAATTGATACATCGTATCAATAGTAAGGTCAAAGAACCGCCCAAATTGATTATGTTTCGTTGGGCACAGTATGAGGCCACCGTTAATGGAGTTGGGTATGGGCAGTCACAACTACTTGTTATGTCAGATCTTCCAACTATGGCAACAATTATCGGAAAACACCCAATCGAGATGCTTGCTGCACCAAGTGGAATTACTTATCTCAATACAAGAAATGGCCCTATCGATCCTGAACATCTGCTACAAGTTGGATGGAAACGCGTCATTGTTAACTGTGCCCCAGAGAGGAATGTTACATTGCAAGGAGTTATGGGTTATCGAAAACAGTATGCTATGAGGCATATTGGCTCGGGGACAATTAACAAACAAACAGGCAATACCATCGATGGACAATGTGCAATTGAGATGTCCGAGGCATGCTGCCCGTGGGCAAAAGAACAAATTGTTGTCATGCTTAGTCGTACACGCATTGCATCTGACACAATAATCGTTGGCGAGACAAAGTTTGCAGTTGATAAAATTTGGAACCTGATCACCATTGGAACACAATGGACTGCATACATAGACCAGCTGCTGGATAGGTTATCTGTGAATGGCAATGGTGGTCCCATTCGTGATGTGGACACAGTAATAAGTTTTCCTAGCGTGTATCCATACAGGATAAGTGATATTTCATTGCCGTCGGACTCCACTGGTTTTGTATATATGCTGGTGTCAGTGAAGGACTGCTCAAGGACATATGTTGGACAAACGGAGAATATAAGTAAACGCTTATATCAACATAACAAGGGTTGGGGAGCTGTGGGCACCGCCGATCCGCAATATAGACCTTACGCTGTGGCGGCTTATATTTGCGGTATGGGACATATGAACCGTGTAGAACGTGAAGGGATAGAGAAAAAGTGGAAGATTTACAACCGTGCCATCATGCAAGAATCCAGCCATGGACGAAATGATGTGATGGACAGAATCGAACAAGGACGTCGTATTGTGGTGGAATATAATGAGGATCAACTTTATGAGGAAACGTTCATCCGTTTTGTGATAACCATCGATAGATCATCAGTAATACCATGATGGGAATCTCCATTTTCAATTGAAATATATTCAACAAGAAGGACATGAAAAAGCAAATGTACACACTAGACTCAATCATGGGCGCAACTGTTATAAATTAAGATCTATTTGCAGACCCCATTCCATTTCCTTCTGATTGTACAGTTGTGATGAAGCTGTACACACTTTTTGCAAGGTCATTGAGAATGAGCAAACCTGCACCATCAATTATCTTCAATCCGCTGTTTACAATCGGCCAAGCATAAATTGATGGTTGCCCCCAACATTTCATATTTTTCTTTGTGAGCTTTAAATGTCCATTGCCCTCCCTTGTTGGCGCCATGTTAGTTGACATGTCCACTAAAATCGCCAACCCCACTTTGCCCATTTTGCTATCACTGATATCCAGAATAGGGCAATCAAATCCCAAAATTTTGTCATTCACAAGGGTGGTGACAAGATGAAGACATTTAGAATGATGGTGTGTTGCTTCCATCGTAATGGTGCCTGTGATGTGAACTCCCCTTTTCATCTCTTCCCCATCTTTCATCTTTGTAAGAGCCTTAACTGTGGCTATGTATCTGCATGTTGCTGTGCCTGATGATTTAGCTGTAATTGCCACCATAGTATCTTGTATGGCACTTGGAGGAGGATAGATTTGGATCCTATTGCACGTGAGATATCCTAATTTTCCTGGATCACTTACTTTTCCACCAATGATAATGTTCTTGATACAATCAGCCTTGCAAGATTGTACGAGGTCTTCTACATTGTTCAGTAATTTATTTTCAAAGTTCCTGAAGCGTGATAAGTGATACAAATACAAAATCAGAAGAGAAATGATTCAACAATAATAAATTGAGCAATGTTGTTGACGTACTCATTGGTAACAATGCGTATGCAATTCGCAAACACTTTGTGCAGACTGCCATCCCTTAGTATTGCACTTCTAATCGCCAATGAATCTTTATTACTATTATCTCTGACCTCCATCTCCCTACATAATCCGATGGAGAATGGAACCAACTCGTGAAGTTTGTAGCTTATTGTACTTTCCGTTCTTCCTGTCTCAATAATCAAATCTGGATAATCCTTTACAATGTCATCATATACTCTCAATATTTCTGCGTCTACAGCCTCAATTGAAGTATTCAATGTGTGTACAGTACTAGATTCTTCATTAACACTTTGAGATGATGGAATCACAAGTAAGATTCTGTTGGATTGGCTGAACTCATAAAGTCTTCTCCTCTCTGATAAAAACAAACGACTCTTTTGCTGGTTTTTGACCGCTCTACTTTTTCTTTTTTCTCCTGATCTCGACATGGAATAGGATTCAGCAGAGCGCTGCTTCTTAGAATCTTGTCCGTATTGGTCGTCTTTGTCAGGTTTGGAGCCACCAGCGTTCTCGTGTGATTCCTCCCACTGCTCCAATTTCTTAGTCTCTGCCATTTTTGTATCTATTATTGAATGGATGAATGCTGAGCTTGTGAGGGATAATTTTGAAGTTGAATCACCTGCAGCCAACTTTGATCTATCTATTATTGTATGGTTGAATAATGAGAATAGTGGAGATGAATTACCTGCAGCCGACTTTGATCTGGTGTGTTTTTGCATGGGAGTGATAAGTTTGTATTGATTTGATGGCTCGACGCTAGCGGTGACGCTGTCGGTGATTGAGGATAAGCTGGGGGGACTATCTCCTTTGTAGGTTATATTAAAGCCAGATAGAATAGCTAGCTCTTCTTGGTAATACTGATTATATGCACCGCCGGTGGTGTCATTGACTCCTGTGCTTAAGTCGATTCTGATTCCTGTTTTTAAGTCGATTCCTGTGCTTAAGTCAGATGGTAGAGCATTTTGATCAAAAGCATAGTCCGATTTACCATCAGAGGGGTCTTCTTCTTCGTGGACGGCTGTGTCAGCACACATGAAATCTGGTAGCTTGAGGTTTGAGTTTGAGGTAGAGGTGAACAGGAATATTCTGGTGTTGTTCAGCTTACAGAGTTAATAATTGTGAGTGTACTGAAGACAAGTAAAAATCTAGAAGGAACCTGTCATCTTCTCTTGTGTTGACTTTTTGGAGGAAACGTGTCATCTGTGAGAAGGTGCCTGTCAGCTTCTGAATTCTCTGTCTACGTATTTTTACTCTCTATTATTACATATGGTACACTATTAGCTCAAAGCTCACTTTTGTTGATGTTTTGAGACAACATGCCTGTCAGCTTCTGAATTCTCTGTCTATGTACTTTTACTCTATTTTATTCAAAATATTGGTATGTATGTATGTACCGTACTAACTGATCCCTTTCTCAACCTCCATATTTTGCCTGTGGTTTCAGCATACCTCACCCCCTCTTCTCAACTTCCATCTTTCCCCACTAATCAATATAGGATCCAACAGCAATGTCTACCTAAAATGCACCTCTCTTTTCCTTTCAAACGCAGGGAACTATTCAATTGACGTATCTGTTTCCCCGTGAAGTATTTCACAACAGAGCTAGCATGCCACACCATTTGTTGTTGTAAATACTTGCTCACTGTGATTAACGGTGTTGTCGTGTCAGATAATTTGGGGATTTCCGAACATTGTGTGCCACTCCATTATTTGTAGTTGGTGTTACTACTTGTGAAAAAGGCTGCGTTGGCTGTGTGTTGGCAAACAGTTCACGGATAATGGTCGAACTATCCTCGATATTGTATTCAAAGTTTTGTACTGAACGCCAGAGATCGATCTCATCGTACTGCAAAAAATATAGACGCTGTCGGACGTCATCCAAACTGCGCTTTGTCTCGCGCACAAATTCTCTGACACACATGTATGCCGCGTTGTGGTTTCTGTAATCAGTGATGGTGCAGCATCGGGCAGCAGACTGCGCATGTGGAAGAAGAATCCTTTCAATGATTTGAATGGTCGATCTCATATCCGCTGGGTGCGGAATTCCATCACCCTGAATTGTACACACACCATCCGTGTCAAATGGCATTGCGTTCATCTGTAAAGCGGGGCGATTGGAACAGATGAGAGGAGTATGACCATCAGTATATGTTTTGAGGCGAAACCACTCCGCAAGCAGATCATTGTTGTCCACAATGAGGGCACCTAAGTGCGCTCGGATCCTATCTTCGGCATACGCAGCTCCGATTTCGGCAACGCGAATTGCCCCAGCCTCCCTTGTGTGCCGTTTTCCAGAAAGTACATAAAAGTCGTGGAGGCGGCGTCTATTGATTAATTGCAGCTGAGAAAGATAGTTCACATGCAAATGTAACAGTGGAAGTTGATCGTTGATCAAACGGAGAGTGTTGCGTATGTATGGCCTTATGTGGGATTTCGGGGTGTAGGTGTAAGGTCTCATGATGGAGTTGTACTGATAAGAATTATGGAACAAATAATGAGTATAAATCTCCTGACGAAGCATGGTCACCATCATTGGTAATTTGACATAAGGTGACAGGCACAATATCTTTGTAATGCTTGATATATTGGATATAATATCAGCCTTCTCAATGTGTAAGGTGACTGATGCCTTACATTGACGCCTGCTACTGTTGCTGTTGATTATGATCTACAACTGCACTTGCGAATGGTGACTGACCTGTCATGATAATGTTAGATTTTGTTTTGTGAAGATGACTGACGCTTTCTTATCCTGAAGCATGTGCACCTAACTCCAGCTAGCTAGTGGGATTATGACATAAATATCGCAACATGGCAGAATTATCCAATGAAAACTCGCCCTCCACAGTACCCCCCACCAGCACCAGCACCGAACCGACTGTTGAGGAGAGCATCCCTTCAAGAGAAGATGCTTCAAGAGAAGATGGAAAACGCAAACCCAACATCGGCAATCTCCCCGAGGACTGTAAAAGAATGAAAATCGTACAATATGTAACGCAGCCTTCATTTGAACAAAATGAAAGCAACATTGGCGACTCCATTACCGACAACAATGAAGTCGTCCATAAAAACGCGAATGCTAACAATGATGACTCTGGCTCAGAGTCCTTCAGTAACAGCCCCGGGTTCACCCGCCGTGAAGGGCCGCGTCCGAGTGAACTCTTTATCAATGACGGTTCAAGGGAATGTTACAACGTGAACTGGTCATACATTAATCTCGCTCAACTTCAGTCAACAGAAGATGTATGTGTGGTGAATAAAGTAATTCTTTTCCAAGTACTATACTACGTCCTTGCAAAGCAAGACAGCAAAGTTGAATACATGAACCGCAGTGGCAAAACTTCACATGCTACTTTCGAAAGGATGTTATTTGCCATGGATTTACATGCAAGGAAGGGAATGAATGTGTGCGTCTTCCTCCTAGGGAAAAAGCAAAATGCTGAAATATATTCTTCCTGTCTAGACCAGAGAGACACATCTACTTTTGGTAAGAATTACATTCATGTCTCTTGGTTATTATCGCTGCAATCAAAATCCAATCACATATACCGTTAGCTCCTGGAGCATTGTTTACAGTAGAAAATCCAGCAATTGTACAAAAGTGGATGGCCAATGGGACACTACCGTTAATCTTCACTGCCCAATCTATCAAGTCTGTTTTGCATGAAAGTGAATTATACGAAATTCCACCTGTCCCGCAATCCAAGAGTCAACATGGTTTCATCCTTAGTGGCGTGGATATCACATTGTTGAACATGCAAGTGACCAATATAAATTGTGGTGGAGCAATGTGTGATGGTCTCAACATGTACCAAAATTCAGTGACAGCAGATAGATGTCCATGCTACAATGTTCTTGACAGGGAGGGTAAGGTCTGTTTGGTTTTGTCTCTAAAAGTTTCTGATACAAAGAACAATATCACATTTTGCGTCCACAATCACACAAGCAAATCTTTGACGCAACTGTTTATGAAGCGCATTCCAAAGGGTGCGGTCGCAGCTACTATAACAGGAAATCAGAAGCACATGGGCAATCTTAGTACAAAAGTAATGGAAATGCTCGCATTGGGTAATGATTATGATGGGTTTAAGATTTCAGGATGGATCAAACGCGGCACTATTGCCGATTCAGGTGTTTTACAGCCGCCAACTGGGAGCAAATGGGATAAACCTCAGCAGGTTGACTCCGGAGGTCTGACATATCATTTAACAAAAATTGAGTATGCAAGTCCTCCTTCAGATAGGATGCTTGGCGAATATCAGTTTAATGCAGGAAGCCTTGTATAATGTCAACAACACGTTGCCAGTAATATATCAGCTTTTGAAATAGATATGCTAATTAGGGATGATACTTTATAAAGCGCCACACTTGTTGCACATGCGGCATTCTAATTTTAACACAAGATGCGTTACTTTTGTTGTTGGACGGCTTCTTGAAAATGGTACCCTTAGTTCTTTAGTTGGTTTCATACTCATAATTGAAGTAAGACGCTCTGTTAACACTTAGGAGTTGATTGAAGTAAGCTGTTCTACTAACGTGTAGTAAGAGTTGATTTGAACTCAGGAGCTAAAATTAGAGTTTCATGTGTGATAAATCAACTCTAAACACTACTAACTCCTACTTGTGAGGACTGCTGCTGACAAATTCTTAATCATTCTGTGCCATGCCCAACAGCAAGGTGACAACGCTGTCACTGTGGACTTACATACATCTCTCTTTTACAGTGACCCGCGCTCACGAAGTCCTTGCCCTCTTTGCCGCATGCCCTGCATCTTCATCCTTTCAATGTATTTACAACATTTTGGCTTCCCACACTTACACTTTGTCGCACTTTTTACGAACATATCTTTGCTTACTGCTTTCAGCTCCCAATTGTAATCAAACGTTAGCTCGTCACCACTCTTGATGTCTTTATTAGCAAAAAAACACATGCGGGGCAATCCGTGAACGGCCCATTGTTCAAGATTGCAGTTTGGCTCACACGAGTGATTCATGTATTTTGCTAGACATCCTGTGCTTTTTCTTGGGTCAATCCATAGATCCATATCAGAAATCTTCATTCCGTATACGTTGTCTTGTTCTTTATATACTATTCGTCCCACGTACTCGATGATATAATCACCTTTTTTAACATCCTCCATTGCAAACAGGCCATTCCCACTACCCTGTGTTTCCTTTGTTTCCACTTTTTTCCACAAACCTGTCTGTATTCTCTTGTTTGGGCAATTCATTCCGCCCTTACAACCCTTCTCACACTCAACTAACGTATTAAGATTTCCAGTGCAATCTGTTGTAGTTACCAAATTCTTTCCCCATTTCGAAGTCGATACAATTTGTTTTGCTTTGCCAGGAAACTTAAGTTGTTGTACACTTCGATTAATGTCAGAAGATGAAAGAAGTTCCACTTCATCAGCATTCTCATCATTATCATCATCGCTGATGTCATCCTTGATCGACAAAATGGACAAGATCATCTTCTTCCGCCACTTTCCCTGCTTGATTTGATCTTGAGTGAATGTCAGATCAAGGTCGTGCAAGATAAGTTCGCAATACAAGCAAACAAATATGCCACAATCTTTGGTATTGTCCTGTTGAGGTGCTTGGCAGAAAGAGTGCAATGTCCAAAGATATTGATCGGGTAACTCGACGGAGTGCTTGTTTAGGTGCTCATCGTTCAAATATTGAAGAAGAGCTTGTAGAATCTTCTCTTGGTTTTCTTTCTTATGAGAACATAATGCCCTAGTTCTGTCCGTGTTGAGATACGAATCGTAGTACATTATTCGTTTGTCTTGCATGTAGATTACAGCACATGTAAAGTGTTTGCCCTGGTGGATAGGTATGAAGATGTACTTGGTCTTGAAGATATCACCATCGGGTACTTTATTTCGCTTCGAATGATTCATTACATTCCTGTAGATATATTTATTGGTGCTTACATCATAGTAGTTATCGAGGAAGTACGGGAAGTAAACAGATTTTGATCTTGTTGGATCCTTTTCACATAGCTTTTCATCTTGCTGAGACAGAAATCTGGTCAGGTATACTTGAATTATGTCCATATTGATCGAGTCTTCTAGTAGTTTACTCAAGTCTTGGCTAGAAATGCCCCAGGGCAACTTTAAATCTTGATTGATTGACTGATGAATGAACTGTTCTTCTTCAGGGGTGATATCTCGCATCAATGCTTCTTGGAAGTCCCTCCTCCTTCCTTCCACCCCATCAACTTCCTTTGGTAGTCCTGGCTTCCTCAACGAAGGAGAGACTTGATATCCGTCGCACTGCTCACCCATCGCGTTGCTACTCTCTTCCAATTGGTCATCCTCATTGCCCTCATCCTCCTCATTCGCATTCCCTGCCTCCTCAACATCCTCCTCCCCCGCCCCCTCTGAAGCATCGGAGAAAACACCAAGGTTTACAACAATCGTGGAGGACACATCATTCATTCCTCCCTTTGATGAGCCGTAATCATAATGAAAATCCTCAAACCCATCCCCCATTTCTTTCTTCTTGAGGAACCATACCTCGGTAACCCGAATGTCTGGATAGATTATCTCAAAGATCTCAATGAGTTTTCTCACCTCAACCAAATCCGTGTCTTTGATATATTCTTGATTAATCTTGCGGGTCTTCTCTTGGTTCACTTTGCGTAATTGAAACATTCTAGGAGCATTGTATTTAATCTGCATGTATTTCTCCTCCCAACCTTGTTGGATGGCCTCACTGATGCTTTTCAGCACTGATAAATTATCCTCGTTGAGGTTTCCTTCCTCAAATTCTGCCACGTTATTACGCACTGTCCTTCTTTTTCCCATTGGTGCTGAAAAGAGCTGGGCGGAAAGGTATGTTTTAACACTGCCTTTCTTGTATCCTCTATGGAGACACTTGTTATTGAACTTCACGTAGCTTCCACATTCTTTCAAGCATACTTTTGTTTCAATGTCTTCAAAGTTGAAAATGAGGCCAATCTCATCCATGTCGTTCACCGGACCTTCCTCGGCACCCTCGTCGCCACTCGTGCTCATTGCACAGTCATCTGTCAACGTCGTCTCCTCCTCGCCCCACCCCAAGTTGTTGCCATCCCCCTCAAAG
>Ga0208960_1000973_pt1 | contig 15643 bp, 11 predicted proteins | sample GreLakmeON33MSRF_FD_187703 | JGI IMG/M metagenome (GOLD analysis project Ga0208960, IMG submission 187703) | Freshwater lentic microbial communities from great Laurentian Lakes, MI, USA - Great Lakes metaG ON33MSRF (SPAdes) | ecosystem: Environmental > Aquatic > Freshwater > Lake | place: Great...
GCGTTTCACCTGCGCCAGCACACCGGCGGCCTGCTCGCCACCCATCACCGCGATGCGTGCATTGGGCCACAGCCACAAAAAGCGCGGGTCGAAAGCGCGCCCGCACATGCCGTAGTTGCCCGCGCCGTAACTGCCGCCGATGATGACGGTGAATTTGGGCACGCGCGCGCACGCCACCGCCGTCACCATCTTCGCGCCGTCTTTGGCGATGCCGCCGGTTTCGGCTTTCGCGCCGACCATGAAGCCGGTGATGTTCTGCAAAAACACCAGCGGCACGTTGCGTTGGCAACACAACTCGATAAAGTGCGCGCCTTTTAACGCCGACTCGGAAAACAAAATACCGTTGTTGGCGACGATGCCCACCACCTTGCCGTTTGTTTCGGTCGTTTCATAGCCGCAAAACTGCGAGCCGTGCATCGCTTTTTTAAGTGCATCCAGCGGGCCCGAGCTAAACACCTCCGCGCGGTTGCCCGCCCCCGACCGTTGTCCGTGCGCATCCATAGACTCGCGGAAGCCTGTCCAGTCAAAGGCGCAGTTGCGCTCGGCGGCCAGCGTTTCCAAGAGTTCGGGTGGAAAGCCATACGTTGTGTACAGTTCGGCAGCATCGCTGCCGCCAACGAGCCCTGCTCCAGATCGTTCGATCGCTGTGAAAAGCTTTTCGATGCGATCGAGACCGCCGTCGATCGTCGCGAGAAATGACTCTTCTTCACGCTTGATCACGGCAGCCACACGGTCGACTGTGTCGGCTAATTCGGGGTAAGGCTTCCGCATCATCTCGGCGACTGTACCAGGGAGTTTGTGGAGGAACGGCTCCTGAATTCCCATCTGCCGACCGTCCAAGACGGCCCGGCGAAGGAGCCGCTTCACAACGTATTTTTCCTCGTTGTTACCTGGCAGCACGTTTTCGTGAATCGCAAATGTGCAGGCCCGCACGTGGTCGGCGATCCGACGCATGCGCCGGCCGTTATCGTCCCCAGGCACATAGGTCTGGTGGCACACCTCTCCCACAGCTTCAACGAGTGGCCGCAGAATATCGATGTGGAAGTTGCTGTCGACGCCCTGCAGCATCGCGCAGGTGCGCTCGAGGCCCATGCCTGTGTCGATGTTGCGGCTAGGGAGTGGGCGCAAATTGTCGGGTAGCGGGCCGACACGATTGAATTGCGTAAACACAAGGTTCCAGATTTCGACATCGCTGCCGTCGGGCATCCTGTAGAAAATCTCACTGCAGGGTCCGCACACGCCGTCTGGCCCTTGGGTCGGGGCACTTGCCGGCCAGAAATTATCGTCTTCGCCCATGCGAGTGATCTGCGTTGCAGGCAGGCCCACTTCGTCCGACCAGATGGAGTAGGCCTCGCTGTCGTCCTGATAGACAGTGATGGAAAGTTTGTCGGGGGCGATATTGAGCCACGCTCGGCTGGTCAGGAATTCCCACGCCCAAAGAATTGCCTCCCGCTTGAAGTAGTCGCCAAAGCTAAAGTTGCCCAGCATCTCAAAGAACGTGTGGTGCCGCGCGGTGCGGCCCACGTTGTCGATGTCTCCTGTGCGGAGGCATTTCTGACACGTGGTGGCTTGTGTGAACTCCAGTTTACATTTCCCGAGGAAGTGATCCTTGAACTGGTTCATGCCCGCAGGTGTGAAGAGCACCGACGGATCCCACCGTGGCACGAGCACATCGCTGGGGCGGCGGACGCACCCCTTCGACTCGAAGAACGCTAGGTACGCTTCGCGTAAATCATCGGCCTTCATGGCAAGCAGCACTCCGGTGAACAGGGGAACTAGGTGGGGAGGAACAAGGCGATCACTCTAATATCCAGCCAGAAAACAGGCCACTCCACGCAAGGTAATGAGCCTCTGGGAAGCAGCCTCTTTGCATGAACGGCGGGTTTCGATGCGTCATTCGCGGAGCGTTGTGGTGCTGCGGAGCGAAGCGACACGATCCCCAGAGCGATGCGGCGTCTCAAGCAACCCGATGCTCAGTTGTGAGGTCAGCGGTTCTACCAATGTGCCATCGGGTGTGTCCTGCGACAGCATGAGTTGGAGAGGGCGTGCGTCGGCTGCCAGCTCCTGCGCGCTGGAATCGACTTGCATCAGCGGCATGAGGCACGTTGTGTCGGGTTCGGATGCGGTTGGCTCTTGGGCAACGAAAGCATTCGAATGAAAAGGAATCCGCAAAGGTCGCGTGAGGAGGGGGGGCGAGGCCGTATCGGCAACACCGTACAGACTCAATGCCCATGCCATGCCCGCAGGGATCGCAGGGGTCTCGGGAGGGAAAGCGATTGCATTCTGATCAACGGCATAGTCGCTCTTCGCCGTAGCGGCATACGCAAGAGCGAGAGGCACCCAGCTATCTGGCGTACGACGGGCATGCTCCGGATAATCCTCGGTGGAGAGGGAGTCGTCTGTGTATAGAAAGTCATCGGCGTGGGGAACAAAGTGAATGGTTGGCAAATCGAACATGCATCGAAAATCGTCGGTGTACTGAAAATCGTCGTTTAGAAACAGATACCAATCGAAAGGGACTGGCTCGGCGGCGGGAGTGGCGAGGGCACTTTCAACCTCGTATTTGCCGGCTTCGGACTCCCACACAATCACGCAGTCGGCCTCGGTTGTGAAGTCGGGCGTGGCCGCTGCTGTGAGCATCGCGCGGCTCTCGAGTCGTTCTAGGAAAAGAGGCATGCGTGGCTGCGACTGGCGTCGAGTCCGTTGTTGGCGGGCCTGTCCACGGGCGAAGTACATGGGTGGCTCTCTTTGCGGAGAAGGGGCTCTAGGAAAGAGGTATCGACTGTGACGGCACTATCCGTGAGTCAAACGCGGCCGGCAAAGCCAAAGAGGGCCAGCAGTTTCTCCAAATACCCAGGCCCCCTAAGGACTCCCGGAGGGGCAAGCATGTGTGGTTTAAAGCCCAGAAATTCGGCCGGTTGGGTGGGCGTCTGGCCCAACTCATCCCGCAAGCAGACGCAGCTCGATCGCATTCCAATGAAAAAGCCCACGGGCAACCGCTTGGGTCGGTTACTCGTGGGCTTGGATGGAATCTCGTTTTTGTAGTCTGTGGAGAATGTGCCTTTTATTCGTCGCTCTCCGCCTCGTCGCTGCTGCCGGATGATTCGACCTCGATAGCGACGACAGCCTCTTTACTGGCCAGAACCTTGTCGCGGATTTCCAAGGCAACCGCTGGGTTGTCTTTGAGAAACTGCCTAGCTTTCTCCCGGCCGTGCCCCAGATGCACTTCGCCAAATCGCAGCCACGTGCCCGTTTTCTCGACGATCTTCGCCGTGACAGCCAGATCCAGAATGTCACCTTCGATGCTGATGCCGTTGGCGTGCATCATGTCGAATTCGGCCACGCGGAATGGCGGAGCGACCTTGTTTTTCACCACTTTCACCCGCACCCGTTGGCCCACAACATCCTCGCCGTCCTTGAGCGTGCCAATCCGTCGCACATCCACCCGGCACGATGAATAGAACTTCAGTGCCCGACCGCCCGGAGTCGTTTCGGGACTGCCGAACATCACGCCGATTTTCTCGCGGATCTGGTTGATAAAGATCACGCATGTCTTGCTCTTGGCAATCGCACCAGTGAGCTTCCGCATCGTCTGGCTCATAAGCCTTGCTTGGAGGCCAACGTGAGAGTCGCCGATCTCGCCATCGAGTTCTTTCTGCGGCACGAGCGCCGCCACCGAGTCGATCACGATAATGTCGACCGCATTGGATTTGATGAGCAGTTCTGCAATGTTCATCGCCTCTTCGCCGCTGGTGGGCTGGCTGACCAGCAGCCTCTCGAGAGAGATGCCCAGTTTTTTTGCCCAACTCGGGTCGAGCGCATGCTCGGCGTCGATGAAGGCGGCAATTCCACCACTTCCCTCGCTTGCCCCGGCCCGCTGCGCTGCCGCAATGGCATGGAGGGCAAGCGTTGTCTTGCCGCTGGACTCCGGTCCGAACACTTCGATGATACGTCCGCGAGGAAATCCCTTGCCTCCCAAGGCAATGTCCACCGATAGGCTCCCACTGGAGATGCCCTCGATCTGCGTCTGCGCATCGGCCCCCAGCGGCATGATCGAGCCTTCGCCAAATTCCTTCTCGATTTGCATCAGCGTGTTTTTTAGGGCCGGATTCTCATCTAGGAAGGAGGGCGCTGACTTGACGCTTCGTTTCTTTCGTTCGGAAGCCGTCTTGGGTTCCGCATGCTTTCCTTTTGCCATCCGACCGTTCACTCCTGTTGGTACCGTTGCTGTTGCCAAAATCATGGCGTATGCCTCCCGCGGTTCTCGGGCATCTCGTCGGGGGGGCTGCGTCGCCACCATAAATCGAGCGATTTGTCTCAGAACCGAACACTGAACACCGGTATAGTATCGGATCGCTCGGGCGTTGGCAAGAGGTTTTTTTGAACGCCCGTTCAGGTGCCAGAACTGCGTCACACTGCGGCCACAGAGGCTTTGTTTAGAATGTCAGCATCTGCCGATACTCCTGCAGCCGCCTGTCGAGGTCGTGACGGCTTAGCTTTTCCAGCCGGTCGAGGCTGAAATCTTCAACGGTGAAACTGGCTGTGACCACTCCGTAGGCGAGGGCCTCTTTGAGCGAATGTGGGTCGAAGCGGCCCAGTGATGCCAGGTGGCCCATCATGCCGCCGGCAAAACTGTCGCCGGCCCCCGTTGGATCCAGCACAAGTGGCGTGGGGTAGGCCGGCATCACATACATCTCGTGTTCGCTGAAGAACATCGCCCCGTGTTCCCCTTTTTTAATCACGACGAACTTGGGCCCCATGGCCCGCACGGCGTGGCCCGCGCGGACAAGATTTTCGTCGTTGGCCAAGAGTTTGGCCTCCGAGTCGTTGAGCACCAGGCCGTCGATCCGCTTGAGCAACGCCCCCAGCTCGTCTCGCTGGATATTGATCCAGAGATCCATCGTGTCGGCCACCGTAAGTTCGGCACCCTTTGCCTGATCCAGCACGCTGAGCTGTACGGTGGGCGAGGCGTTGCCAAGAAATAGAAATCGGCAGTCTTGATGGGTGCGATTGAGTTTGGGCTGAAACTCCCCGAGTACGTTCAGATGCACCTCGAGCGTTTCCCGGTCGTTCATGTTTGGCAGATAGCGACCGCGCCAACGGAACGTTCGACCGCCCGGAATCGTCTGCAAACCCGAGGTGTCGATTCCCTTTTTTTTGAGTAATTGGGTGTGTTGAATCGGCCAGTCTTCGCCAACAGCTCCAATGATTCGCACGGGCGAGAAGAAGCTGGCGGCATACGAAAAAAAGACGGCAGAGCCGCCCAGCACGTCGTCGCGCTTGTCTGTAGGAGTTTCAATACAGTCAAGCGCCACACTTCCGACAACAAGCAACGGCATAATACAGAGCATCTCCAGAGAACACTTGATCGCACGAACTTCCGGTAGGGGAATATATCGGCTGACGGTTTGCCGCGCCTACGTTTGTTGGTCTGGCTGCTGCCCCACGTGCGCGGCCCGACGGCGATTCAGGCGGGATGGCTAGCCGAAAGAAGCATGCCCACGCGAGGGCACCACCGAAGCCAGAAACCCCAACGGTGGGCGGAGCCAACCGTTGGGTTTTACTGGCTGTGGAGGGCGATTTCGCAACCGTTCTGCGCTTGACAGAAAGACAGCGACCAATCAGATCACCGAAGCAACTCGATTCGAATTACGGCAGAATCACCGCGTCGACTACGTGGATGACGCCGTTGGTTGCTTTGATGTCGGTCTTCACCACATTTGAAGTGCCGCTGGCTGTGCCGACTTTCACGCCGCCATCGGTTGAAATCAAAAGCGTGCCACCGCCTGCGGTCTTGGCGTCTTTGAGCTTAACGACATCAGCTGCATAGACTGATCCCGGCACCACATGGAGCAGCAGGATCGCCTTCAGCTTAGCTTTATTCTCAGGCTTGAGCAGCGTTTCAACCGTACCCTGTGGCAGCTTTGCGAAGGCTTCGTCTGTGGGAGCAAACACGGTGAACGGGCCTGGGCCCTTGAGTGTTTCAACCAGTCCGGCGGCGGCGAGGGCAGCAGCCAGCGTCTTGAACGAGCCAGCACCGACGGCGGTCTCCACGATGTCGCCTGACTTCGGTTTGGCAGTTTGCTGCGATACAGCATGGGTCGTTGTCGATTGATTACCTTTGCACGGCGGTGCGGCAATCGCCAAGGAGCCAATAAAGAGGCAGACAGTCGCGGCCAATCCCACACGTACGGCTGAAGACAGCAAAGATCCAAGTGAAAAGTTGAGCATGGTTTCGAAACTCCAAAAGTAAAAATTGCTAGAGTCACAATAGTTCCTCGAGAATCGTCGAGCGAACACTTGAATAGGTATAGACAGCCCACACCGGCCGACCAGTGGGGTTTTTGGTAGGGCAGCCGAATGGTGCAGCAGCATGGCCCGCGTGGCTGCGTGGCCACTAGCGTGCCCGCTTCCTATCCGCAGAGCGGCAATGCCCTCTGTAACCGAGCGAGAGATTCGTCGCGGCCCAGAATCGCGAGGCAGTCGTAGAGCCCTGGGCCGACCGTCTTGCCCGTGATCGCCACTCGCACCGCGTGCACGATGTCGCCGGTTTTCACGCCCGACTCCGCCACGAATTGTTTGAACGCTTCTTCCAGTGAGGCCGGTTCAAATGTGGGCAACCGGCCGATCAGAGCGGCCAACTGCTCGAGCAGATCGCGCACGCCAAGTTTGGCCAAACGTTGTTTGACAGCCGCTTCGTCCATTGGCGGCGGGTGGAGCAAGAAAAAGTCGGCATAGCCCAGAATATCCCCTGCCACCTTCAACCTGTCGCCGGAGGCTTCGATCACTTTTCGAACGGTTTCAACGGCCGCTGGCTGCGGCGTTGCAGAAATCAATTGAGCTTTCACCAGAAACGGCAGCATCATCGCCAGTTTCTGATCGGTAGAAAGCTCGTGCATGAAATGATCCTGCACGGCCCAGAGTTTCTTGGGGTCAAAACTGGCGGCCGCGGAATTGATGCGATCCAGCGAAAATCGTTCGATGAGTTCTTCACGAGTAAAAAACTCCGTCTTGTCGTCGTACGACCAGCCCAGGAGGGCTAGGTAGTTGTCGATTGCCCACGGCAGGTAGCCCACTTCCCGATAGAAATCCACGATGACGGGGTTAAACGTGTCGGCCTCGGGAGCCAAGCCGATTCGGGCAGCAATTTTCTCGCCGTGTTCGGCAATCTGCTTGAAGTCTGTGTTCTTGAGATACTGTGCCAACTTGCGTTTGCTGAGCTTGGTGCGACTGCCAGGCTCAGCCACCAGCGGAAGATGGGCATAGGACGGCAATGCGTAGCCCAACGACATCGCAAGAAAGGCTTGACGCGGCGTATTGGAAAGGTGTTCCTCCGCCCGGATCACGTGTGTAATCTCGAGGTCGTGATCGTCCACCACACTGGCGAGGTGATACAGGCAGGAACCGTCGGCCCGTTGAATGACGTGATCCTGCTCGCGATCCCACGCAAACTCCACCCGCCCTCGCACGGCGTCATCAATGACAAGCGAGCCTTCTCGCGGCATCTTCAGTCGGACGACGCTGGAGCGTCCCTCGGATGTCAGTTTCTGGGCGTCGGCTTGGGTCCACGCTGCCCATTGCCTGCTGTATAAAAACGGCTGCCCTGCAGCCTGCGAAGCTTTTCGCTCCGCGTCGAGTTCTTCGGGTTTGGCAAAATCCCGGTAGGCATGGCCAGAGGCCAGCAACCGCTCGGCTGCGGCGCGGTGCCTGTCGGCGCGCTGCGACTGAAAGTAGGGGGCGTGCGGTCCGCCAACGCCAGGGCCTTCATCCCAGTCGATCCCGAGCCAGCGGAGCCCCGAGAGAATTGGCTCCAGCGACTCCTCTAGATTACGGGCTCCGTCGGTGTCATCGATCCGCAGAATGAAAGCCCCGCCATGCTTTCTGGCGAAGAGCCAATTGAAGAGGGCGGTGCGCACGCCCCCAATGTGGAGGTAGCCGGTGGGGCTCGGAGCAAATCGGGTGCGAACGGTCATCGGGTGAAAGCAGTCCAGGTGAAACCAGTCGGACGATGGGTCACGCCACCCGGCTGATACGGGCCAGCTTTTTCATCCGCTTGCGTTCGGCCTTGGAGAGGTACCGTGTTTCGCGGTCATCCTCCGAGTCGGTCGAATCAGTGTAGCTTGGGACGCTCGATTCGTGCGATTCTCCTGCCGTGGCGTCAGTTTCCTGTGCGAATTCCTCTTCCTGCCAACCACTCGCAGGCTGCGATGCTTGAGGGGGCGTTGCACAAGCGAAAAGCTTTCCAGACGTTTTTTCTGACTGCTCAGAATTTGCAGGAGAGACCCTGTTGCGGCATTCGCCGCGAACTTCGCGGATGACCGACCTGGCCGCGGCCAGCATGGCCACGGCCACCAATCCGCTGCCAACGGCCCACGTTGCGTTGGCGGCAATCGCCACCGTCTCGCGACCGTTACCGATCCAGACGCAACAGGCCGAGGCTCCCCAAGCGGCCAACCCCAGAGCCAGCCAGATCGCCGTGGCCGATCGCTCGTGCAGCGGCAAGACGGCCCATAGCGAAACGACACCCAGCAGCGTTGTGGATAGCACCACCCACCACCCATATCCCTGCGGCCCCAAAGGGATGCCGGTGGCGTCGGCAACGAGCGTTCCCAGAAGGCTTCCCAGCGGCATGTGCGAACCACACGACGCGATACAAAATAGACCAGCCAGCCAACCCCAAGCCCGGTAGCGTCCGCGATAGTCGTCCCGTCGGTGGCGACGCATCAGACGCACCACCATGGCCACCACGCCGGAGCCCACAAGAAGGATCTGGCTGATCCATCCAGCCAGCGTGGCTCCCGACCTCGCATCCACGCACGTGCGCACAGCCGCCAGGGTGGGCGCAAATCGGTCGCCCACGGCCCGCCCGGCCTCCCGCTGCAATGGCTCGTATGCGCCCACTCCGATTGCCAATCCTACCAGCGTGAGGATCGTGGCTGCGACCAGCGAGAAGCTCCCGAGGCCGGTGGGTAGGAGCGTGGCAATCGCGGGTTGACGTTCGGGCAAGGCCTCAGGGGCGTAGTCGGCGAGCGTCCGAGGCGGCAGGGTTGCCGAATCGGACGAGGCCGTCTGGGATCGATTCCAAGAGACCAGCAGTCGGCGGCGTTGGTCGCGCCGTTGGCTTCCTTGCAGGGACATGGGGAGTTACGGATCCATCCGAGGGTTCTCACTGCAGTTCCGGAACCCGGCATGCCGAATCCAGGATGTGCCTATGGCGGCATCCTGCCCACCTTTTAACGGCACACCGTTGGGATCGACATATTTCTAGGTCGAGATTGAGCCCACACCTCTGCGATCAACCAAGACGCACGCCCGGCAGGTTCGGCAGGGTCAGAACGTTGGCCACCTTCCCTAGAATCGATTCTGCCCTCAGAGTCGCGAAGTGGGCGGCCACCCGCTGGCCATTTGCCGCCGCGTCGGCCGTGGGGTACGATCCGGCCTCCTACTCAAAAAACCCGGAGAAGAAATCTCATGGCCTACACGCTGCCCGCTCTGCCCTACGCCTTCGACGCTCTGGAGCCTTTCATCGATGCTCGCACGATGGAGATCCACCACGACAAACACCACGCTGCCTATATCACGAACGTCAACAAGGCTCTGGAGGGCAATGCCCTCGGCGATCTGCCCATAGACAAGCTCATTGCCGATTTAGAAAAAGTGCCAGAGGCCATTCGTACTGCCGTTCGCAATAACGGTGGCGGGCATGCCAACCACACGATGTTTTGGGAGTCGATGGGCAAGGGCAAGGGCGGCGAACCTGCCAGTCATCTGGCCGAGGCCGTGCGGAGTGTATTCGGCGGCTTCGACAAACTGAAGGAAGAACTCACGAAGTCGGCGATGACTCGGTTCGGCAGCGGATGGGCGTGGCTCTCGGCGGATCCAAAAGGCAAGTTGCTCATTGAAAGCACGGCCAACCAAGACAGCCCGATCATGCACGGCAACGTGCCGCTGGTGGGCATCGATGTGTGGGAGCACGCCTATTACCTGCTCTATCAAAACCGTCGTGCCGACTACGTCAGCGCATTTTTTAACATCATCGACTGGGATACTGTCGGCAAGCGATTTGCGGCCGTAAAGAAATAGGCAGCCCCGAACGAGAGACCGTTCTGCCGGACCAAAACCCCCCGAATTGCCCAAGTGCCGGAGAGCGGCCATATGCTCTACGGCACTTGTTTTTTGGTTTTGACTTGTCTGGTGTGACGACGAAGTGTGGCTCCTACCTTGGGCCGTGGTGGGGCCTCCGGATGGCGTTGACTCCGCATACCAAAAAAATCTATTTCCCACTCCACAAGAACCCATCGCGTGGTGGGCCACAGGCGTGCAGAGCAGTGGCGGCCGGGAGATTTTTCACATGGATATGTATCCAGAGCGTATGAACGATGGTGATCGCAGCAGTGGCAGGCGGCGCACTTCCCGCCTTTTAAAAGCCAGCCTGTCGGCTCTCCTCGTCGCGATGAGCAGTTTTGCGGCGGGCTGTCGGGGCGGTGCCACCTCATTTGCCGCACCGTCGTGGTGGTCGCTTGGCGGTACGAACCTAGCCGATGCTGCAAAGCTCACAGCCGCACCGCCTTTCGAGGGCAAAGCTGGCGCCATTGAAAAACCATCTGTCTCAGCTACTCCCTACCCGACGACAACAACGCCGACCAGCTATGACGTTGCCGATTTGGCAAAAGGATCCGCTGGGGCAACACCACCACCGGCTCTGGTCGTCGCCGCCGAGCAGCAGCCGGTCATTTATGGAACGACTCCGCCGCCGCAGGCAGCACAGCCAGCGGCTGTGGCTGGCAACCCAATCCCGCCAAAAGTTGGCGAGGCTCAGGTGGGCCCCTACGCGAGCCTGTCCGGTCAGCCAGCCTCGAGCACTCCACCGATGGCTCCCGCAACAGCCTCTGCGCCGCTCTCTGCGCCGATGACGCAGAGCAAAGAGCCGCAGGCGGCCAGTGCAGGCAGTGCGTTTCCAGCCACAGCTGGGTACGAGCCCGCAGTGACCAGAGTGGCCGACAGTCGAGGTGCCGATCCCTACCGCTTACCTGCAGGTCCGTCGGATGCGTTGCCAGCAGATGCCGACCCCTCCCGGTATTCTAACAGCAGCCGTTTTGGGGGCGGACAGAACCCAGCCGTTTCTGCCGCGCCGTCAACTGTGCCATTTACGCCGATGGCAGCGCCAACTGCGCCGATAGCCGCGCCAACTGCGCCGATGGCAGCGCCAACTGCACCGATGGCCGCGCCAACTGCACCGCCTGTCAGGCGTCCTGATCCGGGGTACCGGCCGGCCAGCACGTCCAGCTACCGACCCTCAGAAGCGATCTTCGTTGAGAGCGCCCCTGCGTCGCCTCCCTCGGCGGTGCGAACCGCAGCGTACGAAGTGCCTGCGCTGCCAGAGCGGTAGCAGTGGGTTTCAAACCCGTTGAAGGTCTGGGGCGGCTTACCAGCCCATGACCATATTCGACTCAATCACTTTTCGTGCGCGGTCCAGATCGTCGCCTGTCTCGTGCATGTACAGCCGAATGGCATGCAGTTTGTCGCCCGACGCCTTGGAGAGGCATTCCCTCGCCGTACTGCACGGATTATTCAGCGTTGTGGTGAGACCCAACGCCGATTTTGAAATCACCCACGTGTCTCGCGGACGTCGGGTGAGTCGCACAACTTTTTCACCAGGATAGGCGTCTTCCACAACGGCTGCCGCGCCCTGCTCATCGGCTGCCCACGAGATAATAATGTGGGCGAGGGTCTCGATTTCATAGAGTGGCATCGCGTTGGGTTCCTATAGGAAATAGCGGCTCGGCAGCTGGCTTCAGATCACTGAGACCTTACGCCACATCCCCCATGGGAGTCAATTGTTGCGCGGGTGACGTGCGAACTCGGGGTGTGTGGACTACGATAGGGTGATTTGGCTCACCGCGGAGGTGTCTTGCAATGCGTTACGACCGAAATGGTTTTCCGATTCCACCTGACTTTGGCGTGCCATACGCGGGTGTGCCCGATGCCGGTTCGCCCGATGAAGCGATGCCTCGCCGTGGCGTAGGTTCACGAAAGCGATTGGTGGTGCTGGCGATGGTGGCTGTTGGGCTGGCGGTGGTCGTGGTGCCGGAGATGATGCCCACGGTGCGGCAGATGGTCGTAGAATGGTCGCTGGAGCGGGCTGGAGCGTGCGAGGCACGCAACGACTTGGGTGGAGCGATCGCCGACATGAGCCGCGCGATCCGTTGGCACGGCGACGATGTCGACTTGCTCTGCATGCGTGCGATGCTGCGATTGGAAGACCGGGATGCCAGAGGCGCCCTGATGGATGCCACACACGCCGCTGAAATCGCTCCGACAGCGGTGCAGCCGTTGCGTGTGCGGGCGCTTGTTCATGCGGTGCTGGGGCAAGGGGATGAGGCAATTGCCGATGCGGAAATGGTTGTTGCTTTAGCCGCACCGGGCGATTCAGAGACGCTCAACCACCGAGCTTATATTCGCGCCATCGTTGGCCGCGAACTGCCGGCCGCCCTTCGCGATATCGATGCGGCGATCGGATCGCTTGGCAAATCATCGCCTGAGTTGCTTGACACACGCGGGTTTCTGCTCCATCTTTTGGGCCGTCACCAAGAGGCAATAGATCAACTTAACCTAGCCATTGACGGCATGCAGCAACAGCGACGACAGTTGGGCCTGCTGGCTGGTCGCATGGATCGTGGTGAACTGACTCGCAGGCTGCGGGCGCTCGACCACGGCTTGGCCGTGATGCTCCAGCATAGGGCGATGGCCTGTCAGGAAGCGGGCCTCGCCGAGCAGTCCAAACAGGATTTTGAACTCGCGAGAAAGAAGGGATTCGACCCAAGTCGGGGCATCTTTTAGGAAGAGTGGCCCGCCCTTATTGTCTCCGCCCTTTTTTGAGCGTGAAAAGCCGCTATACTCAAATCTGTTGCGAGGCGGTAACCCGTTGTCGCTGGAGAGTCGGTGCATGCGGCGTTGGGTTGCGTGCAAAGGTTTCCGGCTTCCCACGGGGGTGTAGCTCAGTTGGTTAGAGCGCCAGCCTGTCACGTTGGAGGCCGCGGGTTCGAGTCCCGTCACCCTCGCTTTTCGCCTCGCCACTGGGATTGTTCTCTACGGAGCGTGCTCTGTGAGGGCCAGTCCTGTCAGTCCTTTGAAAAACTCCGTGTCTTCTGTCGAGCCAGCGGGCGCGTCGGTTGCGATCGTGCATGGGTGCGGCAGCTAGGATTTTACTCGAGGTTTTCCAGCCACGCCCGGATCTCGTTTTCGTATTCGCTGGCCAGACCGCCCACAATCAGTTGACGGTGGAAACTGGCGGCCCCCTCCTTCACCAGATCGGCATCTTCGGCGCTCAGGAATCGCCGCAAAGGATCGGCGGCGATGAGTCCTCGCAAAAAATTCATCAGCAGTTCGTTGCAGGTCACCTCTGATGGCAACAACTGTGGAAGGCGATGTACGAGCGAACGCTTTGCCTCGAGCAGATCGCGGTACGACTGCAGACCTGCAAACGGCGGCTGGCCAGAGAGCATCTCGATGAGCACGTAGCCCAGGCTTGCCAGATCGGAACGAGGAGTTGTTTCCCTTCCCTCCAGCACCTCGGGGGCCGCATAGGCCGGTGTGCATGTGCGGTTGGGAGGGATGTCGTCAAGCTCCAAAGCCGATCCAATGTCGATGATTTTTGCGTTGCCGGTGCGTTTCACCATGATGTTGGAGCTCTTGATATCGCCATGAACGATGCCTTCGCGATGCAGTGCTGCGAGGGCCGCGAGGCATTCTCGCATGATAGCAATCGCCACTCCCGGCTTGAGACGAGACTGTTTCGGGCCCGCTGTCACGATCACGTTGTTGAGGTATGCCCATCGCTCGGGGCTTACGCTCGCACGGGTTTGTGCCAGCAGGTCGGCCGCAAGGAGGCGAGAAAGATCGTAGCCATCAATCCACTCCATCTCCATCATCCGAATCCGTCGTTGCTCCACAAAATTTTGCACATCCAAAAGGTTGTCTTGCTGGATCTGTGCCACGCGTGCCGACACCTTGGCGATGCGGGCCATGCCCTCGTCGTAGAGTGCCTCTGACTCGTACCGTTCAGGGGAAAAAATCTTGAGAGCCACAGGCAGTGTGAATCCGTCGGAGCCTAGGCGGCTCGTCAAAAAGACAACGCCCTGCCCTCCTGCGCCGAGCCGTCGAACGAGGTTGTGGCCTTCGGTCCAGCTGAGGTGGCCCACCTCGAGCAGATCGCTGTACCGGGCGAGGAGTTCCTCCGGGCAGCGGCTGCCTGTTTCGCCAGAGGAGGCAATCGTAGGCCTCCCTTCTTGATAAATCGTCGTGGTCATAATGGAGGGTGCTGGAAGTGGTTAAAGGTTCCTTGATCGTGTGACAGAAAACCGCAGCGTGGCGCGACGTTTAGGCAACCGATGACGGCTCCGGAAAGCCCAGCCGCTTGTCAACTTGGTTGGAGAGCGGTGCTCCGGCAATGTACCGCTTGAGATTGTTGCAGAAAAAGTGAGTCATTGCATCGATTCGGTGTGCGGATTGTCCAGCCACGTGGGGCGTGATCAAAAGCCGAGGGGCGTTCCAGAGCCGGCTGGTGGGAGGCGGTGGCTCCTGCGGCGTGACATCCAGTGCAGCAGAATCGAGGTGGCCACTTTGGAGCGCATCGACCAAGGCGTCTTCCACGACAAGCGGGCCCCTGGCCATGTTGATGAGAATCGAGCCTCGCTTCATCAAGGCCAGAGCCTCGGCGTTGATCATGCCTCGTGACAGCGGCGTGAGTGGAACGCAAAGAAAGAGAATGTCGGCCTCCCGAAGCACCTGCGTGAGCGTGTCGGGCCCACCAAGGAATTCGACGCGTTCTGGCTTCTCAACGGGAAAAAAGTCGGTGGCTAGGATACGAACCCGAAAGGGTGAGAGCACCTCAACGAGCCTGCGGCCAACGCCCCCGAGCCCCACGATCCCCACCGTAGCACCGGTCAGATCGCGTGTGGGTCGACGCACAAACTCCTTGAGATGCTGCTGCTCTAGAAAAAGAGGCAGCCGCCGCATGCAGGCGATTGCGAGCCCGAGCGCGTGTTCGGCCACCTGATCGGCCAACACCCCAGAGGCGCTCGTCACGATGATGTCTGAATCGATCACCGACGGCACGAGGCAGTGGTCGAGGCCTGCTGCCGACGACTGAATCCAACGGAGACGCTCTCCGTCCACCACGTCGTTCCACCGCACCGGTACTTTTGGATGGCCGCAAAAGAGATCGGCCGAAAGAAGTTCTTCCGCCACTCGCTCCTGACCGGCATCGATGAGCGCGGCCGTTGGCACCACGGCTTGAATCTGCCGGAGGTGCTTGGATTCGACTGGATAGCAGAGGACAATGCGCATTCCTACTTTTTCGCACGTTGGGCACACAAATGGCAAGCCGGGTCGGGGGTCGCTCTGGCAGACCATCGTCGAATTCGTCGCCTAAGAAAAGCAAAAGCGATGCTGAGCCTCGCGGCAAAACGATTCCACCCAGTAAAACTCAGGCCAGAAAGTTGACGGGGCTGTCAATTTCACTTGCAGTGGACGTTTTTCGTGGTTCAAATAGAATTAGACGAGTGGTAGTGGTTCAGCTGAACGCTCAGCGACCCCGAGATTCCTTTCGCCAGTGTCCGGATGACGGTTTCTTTTTTTAGGC
>Ga0208960_1000976_pt1 | contig 15627 bp, 11 predicted proteins | sample GreLakmeON33MSRF_FD_187703 | JGI IMG/M metagenome (GOLD analysis project Ga0208960, IMG submission 187703) | Freshwater lentic microbial communities from great Laurentian Lakes, MI, USA - Great Lakes metaG ON33MSRF (SPAdes) | ecosystem: Environmental > Aquatic > Freshwater > Lake | place: Great...
CTATATCACAGGCTATTTTGAAGACTCATTAAAATTTGGCACCACTACCTTATTCAGTTCAGGCATCAATCCATTTGTTAGTAATATTTTTATAGCAAAATATGATATCAATGGTAATTTTGTATGGGCCCAAAAAGCTGGTGGTAATAATTATGATTATGGAACAGGGATAGCTACCGACGCTGTTGGAAATGTATATGTAACAGGTTATTCCATTGGGGCATTGGGGGGGTATAATTTTGTTACCATAAAATACAATAGCAGTGGCGTACAACAGTGGCTTGCAAGCTACAATGGTTCAGGAAATGGTAACGACCAAGCTCGGTCTATTGCACTTGATATTAGTGGAAATGTTTATGTAACAGGCTATGTTCAGGGCACCGTTGGCGGTCAAAATTTTGGCACCGTAAAATACAATAACAGTGGTGTACAGCAATGGGTGACAGAATACAATGGCACAGGAAACGCTGCTGATGTGCCTCAGGGGATTTCCATTGAAAAAAACGGAAATGTATATGTTGCGGGCTATTCAATTGGTGCAACTGGAGGCAATAATTATGCTGTGTTGAAATACAATAACAGCGGTATTCAACAATGGGCAACTACCTACAATGGAATAGGCAACAGTGACGATTTTGTTATGGCATTTGCAATAGATACAAATGGAAACTCTTTTGTTACAGGCTATTCAATTGGGCTTGTTGGGGCAAATAATATTACAACACTAATGTTAAATACAAGTGGTGTTCAGCAATGGGTAACGGAGTACAATGGAACTGGAAACAGCAACGACTATCCATTAGCACTTGCTTTGGATATGCAAGGAAACAGTTTTGTTACCGGCTACTCTTATGGTGCAACCGGACTTAATAACTACGCAACATTGAAAATTGACAATGCCGGAAACCAACAATGGGTTTCCTTGTATAACGGAGCAGGAAATAATGATGATTATGCTTACGCAATTGCAATCGATACAATTGGAAATACATACGTTACAGGAACTGCCGTAGGGGCTTTCGGGTTAAATAATTATGCAACCGTAAAGTATAATAACAGTGGTGTTCAACAATGGGTTGCAGAATACAATGGTACAGGAAGTGCATTAGATTACGGACAATCTATTACAATAGATTTAATTGGAAATGTATATGTAACGGGATATGTTGCTGGGGCTACCGGTCAGCAAAATTATGCTACACTAAAATATTGTAATAATGCCGCGAATGCCGGAGCAATTACCGGCATAAACTCTGTTTGTGAAGGACAGTCAGGTTTTAGTTACAGCGTTCCATCCATTGCAAATGCAACAGGATACAATTGGGTTTTGCCTGCAGGAGCAATAATTGTAGCAGGCGCAAATACGAATAGTATTTCAGTGAATTTCCCTATTGGTTCAATAAGTGGAAACATAACTGTTCAAGGAACAAATGCCTGTACCAATGGTGGCATATCTACCTTTGGGCTTGTTGTAAATCAATTGCCCATTCCTGCGAATAATGTGATGGGTGCAGATACTGTTTGTCAAGGCGCAAGCTGGATTGCTTATTATATTTCAAGTATTAGCAACGCAACAGGATATGTGTGGACATTGCCTGTTGGGGCTTCAATCATTTCGGGTGCCAACACAAACAGCATAAATGTAAATTTTGCCAACAATGCTATGGGTGGTAATATTACTGTTATGGGAACTAACAGTTGTGGTAATGGAATTGTTTCAAGCAATTTTTCTTTAACAGTAAATCCTTTACCTATTGCTGCAGGAGTTATAATAGGGGCGGATACCGTATGCGAAGGACAGATGGCTAATGTCTATTCTGTGCCTTCTGTTGCCAATGCGAGTAGTTATAATTGGACTGTTCCTGCTGGAGCATCCTATGTTACAAATGCGGGGGGCGATAGTATTACAGTTGATTTTACAAATGGGGTAATGAGTGGCAACATAACGGTTGAAGGAATAAATACTTGTGGTGTAGGTGCAAGTGCCATATTTGCTGTTGTTGTAAATTCTTTACCGGGAGCGGCAGGAACTATAACCGGAATGAATTTTCTGTGTGATGGACTATCGAATGTTTCTTATGCTGTTTCATCTATTTTAAATGCTACAGGATATAACTGGACAGTACCCAATGGTGCTATTATAGTATTAGGTAATAATACCAACTCTATCACTGTTGATTTCCCGACCGGAGCCTTGAGTGGCAATGTCACTGTTACTGGTACTAATACTTGTGGGAATGGAACAACAGCAAGTTTAGCTGTTACCGTTTTGCCCTTACCTGCAGTAACTCTTACTCTTAGCCCGTTCTTAGATACGATATGTTTGAGTGCTCCAGGTGTTGCTCTGTCAGGTGGTATGCCAGCAGGAGGGACCTATACTGGCTTGGGTGTAATAAATGGAAATTTTTATGCTTCTCAAGCAGGAGTTGGAACACATCAAATAATATATTATTATAGTCCGGTAAACTGTTTGAATTGTGGTTGTGAAAATTCCGATACTGCATATATAGTAGTGGATGCCTGTACAGGCATAAATGAAATGGCTAACATTCACTCAATGCGTGTGTATCCAAATCCAACTACAAATGCATTTTTTATTGAAGCAAGTTTAAGCAAAAACGAAAATGTGCAAATAGAAATATTGGATTTAATTGGACAAACTATTTTTGTGAGCGATGAAAATGCTGCCGCAGGAACATTTAAAAAGCAAATAAACACTGAAAATTTCTCAAAAGGAATTTATTTTGTGAGCTTTAAAACAACCGAAGGCAGAAGGGTTCAGAAAATTGTAGTGGAGTAGTATTTTTTGTAGTATAGATAAAAACTTTCTGTCGTATTTAAAACTGCCGTTTATTCCCTAAAATGGAAACACCTTAAGGGTGCTCATTGTACAATTGGTGTAAAGTGTATTCTGGATATGGCGTAGATGGATTAATACTACCTAGGCGTACCTCTAATAAATAATGGAACACAATCACAATCACAAAAAACTTGGTTGGAGGATTTGCTTTAGAGTATCCAGATTTATCATTAACCCTACTCTGTTTTTTTTGATTCTGTGATTGTCATTATACTTAGTTCCAGTTTAACCCTGATTTTTCATTTTTACCATTGTTAATATGGTAGCTACTGCAACTGTTTCTCCTGTCTCATCGAATACGTCTACCAACCATTTTACTATTCCTTTGGCGATATCATTTTCGTCCTTTTTTTCTTGCTCTGCTTTTTCTTTACAAGTAAAGCGAACAGCAATAGTGCTGCCCGGATAAACAGGTTTTGTAAACCGACATTCATCAATTCCGTAATTCAATAAAACAGGCCCTTTGGGCGCATCCACAAACAATCCGGCTGCTCGTGATAAAATAAAATACCCATGAGCAACACGACCTGTAAAAATTGTCCCTTCTAATGATTTTGCATCCATATGTGCGTAAAATTTATCCCCGCTTAACTCAGCAAATTTTTCAATATCCTCTAATGTAACTAAATGAGTTTTGGTAATCAATGTTTCTCCAATTTCTAGTTCTTCGAAATACCGTTTAAAGGGATGCGTATCTTTTTCAATATATTTTCCTCCGTATTGATACTGATTGGTAACCATTGTAAGAGTTGTAGGAGAACCTTGAATTGCTGTGCGCTGTAGATAATGAAACACACCTCGTTTTCCGCCCATTTCTTCACCACCACCGGCCCTTCCGGGTCCACCATGAACAAGCATTGGCATTGGTGATCCATGACCGGTACTTTCCTTTGCACAATCAGCATTTAAAATTAAAATACGTCCGTGCATTGAGGCGGCACCTAAAACATATTTTTTTGCAATGGTATCATCGCCAGTTATGATTGAACTTACCAATGACCCTTTCCCCATCTTGCTTAACTCTATTGCTTCGTCAATATTTTTATAGGGCATAATTGTACTTACAGGACCAAATGCCTCAACACTATGGCAGTCGGTATATTTGAAAGGGCTCTCGTTTAAGAACAAAATGGGCGATATAAATGAGCCTTTGGTTTTGTCGGCACCCTGTACTTCAAAATTAGTTAAACTTCCAAATACAATTTTTTGTGTTTTTGAAAGTAGCTCTACTTTTTCAATCACTTCTTTTAATTGTGCAGGACCTGCCAATGCCCCCATTCTTACTCCCTCCACATTTGGGTCACCAATTATGGTACTAGCCAACCGTTTCCCCAAGGCTATTTGAACATCTTCTACCATATTTTCGGGAACAATAATTCTGCGAATTGCGGTACATTTTTGCCCTGCTTTTGTAGTCATTTCGCGTTGAATTTCTTTTATAAAAATATCAAACTCTACAGAGCCTACTTTTACATCAGAGCCCAATACAGAACAGTTTAGCGAATCAGCTTCCATATTAAAACGAACTGCTTCTTCTAATAAACGAGGATGGGCTTTTAACATTTTTCCGGTTGATGCAGAACCTGTAAACGTAACAACATCTTGTGATTGTACTTGATCTAGAATGCCGTTGGCGCTTCCACAAATTAATTGCAAAGATCCTTCAGGTAAAATACCAGAGGCAATAATTTCCTTTACAACAGCTTCCGTTAAAAAGGAAGTAACCGTTGCCGGTTTTACAATTGCCGGAACTCCAGCTAGCCAGTTAACAGCAACCTTTTCTAACATTCCCCAAATAGGAAAATTAAATGCATTAATATGAATAGCTACGCCCTCTTTCGGAACACAAATGTGCTGTCCAATAAAAGTCCCTTCTTTAGAAAGTTTTACTAAATCTCCTTCGACACAAAATATTTCATTGGGAAATTGTCTTCTCAAACTGGCATAAGCAAATAAATTTCCAATACCACCTTCTATGTCTACCCAACTATCGGATCGTGTGGCACCCGTTGCCCAACTTATTTTATAAAACTCTTCCTTTTTTGATTGTAAATGAAATGCCAATGCCTTCAGCATTCTGCCTCTTTCATGAAAAGTAAATTTTCGTAATTTTGGCCCGCCTATTTTGCGAGCATAATTAAGCATAGCTGCAAAATCGAGACCTTTGCTACTGGCGGTATAAATAGTTGCTCCTGTAATTGCATTAAATAAATTTTGACCATCACCTTCTCCTGAAATCCATTGGCCAAGAGAATAATTTTGAAGTTTCATATAGTGTGTTGTTTATTAAAAAATAAAAATAAGAAAAATGTTTGCAGATTATTGATAAACAGAAGGAAAATATGTGTCTAGTACTTCAATATTCCTTACTTCGTAAGTTTTTGAAATACATCCTCTAAACTTTGCTCTTCACGCTGCATAGTAAGTACTGAAAGGTTATTTGCCACAGCCCAGTTGAAAAGTGTGCTTCGGATATCCTTACCATCAGCTGATGCAATCTTCCAAGTATTTTCGGAAGTGTTTTGAGCTGAAAGAAGTCCTTCTATGTTTTTTAAATCATCAACTCGCACTGCTTTATCAAATTCAACAGTAACAATTGTTTCGGAGCGGCCTTGCTGTTGCAATACTGCGGTTGTTTCATTGGCAACTATCTCCCCCTTGTTTATGATAATTACACGATCGCAAATTGCTTTTACTTCTTGCATAATATGAGTTGAAAGCATCACAGTTTTTTCTTTTCCTACACTACGAATTAATTCGCGAATTTCAGTCAACTGATTGGGGTCTAAGCCTGTTGTTGGCTCATCTAAAATCAACACATTCGGATTGTGTATTAACGCTTGCGCTAAGCCAACGCGTTGCTTATATCCTTTTGATAATGCACCAATTTTTTTGTTTTGTTCCATTTGTAAGCCCACACTTGAAATCATTTCAGGAATTCTTTTTGAAAGTTTATTGTTCGACATTTTGTGCAAGCCTCCAATAAAATGGAGATACTCCTTCACGTACATGTCAAGATACAAAGGATTGTGTTCCGGTAAATAACCTACATTTTTTCTAACTTCAATGGATTGCTCTACAACATCATAGCCACAAACAGATACAGAGCCTTCTGTTTGAGGAATAAAACACGTAATAATTTTCATCATTGTTGATTTTCCGGCACCATTTGGACCTAAAAAACCTATAATTTCACCATTTGATACTTCAAAAGAAACTTTATTGAGGGCCTTTTGTGTACCGTATACTTTGCTAATATCTGTTACTTTAATCGACACAGTAAAAATTTATTTTACAAAGATATAGTTTTGCAGCAGTTACGCGCAATGAATTTATTATGCCCATATAGCACTTCCTTCTGAACAATTTGAACAGATATCGATTTCTTTGCGGGAGCGTAATACCGATGCACGAAATTTATCATACCCTTTACCTTTCCAAATTTGTTTGAATGGAGTTTCTTTTAAATCGCCTAAACGATGTTGTGCGTCTTTATCAAAACAACAAGGAACAACTAAGCCATCCCAGCTTATTACACACGAATGCCACAGTTTCCAACAGTGGTTGAGTAGCTTATTTTTTAATTCAAATTTCCCTACTCTGTTTTTATGATACCGTGCATATTTTTTATTGGAGGGAATTAATGGATTACCATTCTCGTATTCATATACTTGTGCTGTTTTTAACCGAACTTCATCTACTCCTAAATTTTTTCCAAGCTGTAGAATGTCTTTAATTTGATGCTCATTGGGCGCAACTACTAAAAACTGAAATACAATATGAGGGGTATTTGATTTCAACTTTTTTTTCCATTTTATAATATTTTTTGTCCCTTCAAGTACCTTTTGTAAATTACCGCCTACCCTGTATTGCTTATAGGTGTCTTGTGTTGTACCGTCAATTGAAATAATCAGCCTATCTAAGCCACTTTCAATTGTTTTACGTGCATTGTCATCATTTAAATAATGGGCATTTGTAGATGTTGCTGTATAAATTCCATTTTTTGAAGCATAGGAAACCATTTCTAAAAAAGATGGATTTAAATACGGCTCACCTTGAAAATAAAAAATTAAGTATACTAATTCGTTTTTCAATGCATCTATCGTTGTTCTAAAAAAATGAGAGTCAAGCATCCCTGTGGGCCTTGTAAATTCTCTTTTACCGCTAGGGCATTCCGGGCAACGTAAATTACAAGAAGTTGTTGGTTCTATTGAAATGCTAACGGGCATACCCCATTGTATCGGTTTTCTAGTGATTTTTGAAAAATAATAACTACCGAGTACACCTAATCCATTCAATAGCCTCGGCAAGGTTAATTTAGATAAAAAATTAATGCCGTCTGTAATTCTAGTAGTCATTGTTCATATATATTGTGAGATAAAGATACTTTTTAAAAGGTCCTTATTCTCGATATACTTATCAAAGGGTTAGTGCAAATAAATTCAATTTTAGTTTGGTTAAATATTTGGCCGTATTTCCTTTACTTCAGTTAAAGGGTTAAATAAATAGGCCCTATTTGTAGATGTTTCAATGCATTTATAACGTTTTCTAAGGCGAATTCCTTTTTTAAAAAATCTATTTTCATTGTATGTAAATAACGCTCCTTCCGACAATTGCTCCAAATGCACGAATGAATTTAGTTTATCATATTTCTTCAATGCATATTGTAAATGACTATCTGAACAGCTTGATGCGGCAGGATTGTCCATATATTTTTTCAAAACAAGTTCAATATCTTCCGGAAAAATATTGAAACGGAAAAACACCTGCATCAGTATTTTATATTCTTCTTTCCATTGTATTCCATGCGGTTTAACCTTATCCTTGTGTTTATTCCAAGTCGTTAAATGTGCAATTTCGTGAACCAAGGTTATTAAAAATGCAAACTTATTGAGGTTGTGATTAATGGTAATAAAGTGTCTTTTGTGATATATTGGGGCTCTATAATCACCTAATTTCGTATTGCGGCTTTCTGTAATTTTTAGGTTAAAATCGTATAAAATAAGCCATTCAGCAATTATATCAAGTGCCTTTTCAGGAATATAGGGCACTAAAGCACTCTTGTAATGTTCTTTTGCTCCAATCATGAGTACAAAGATAAATACATTTACTAGTGCAATACTGTTTTGTAAATAAATTTGCGAATTTTGCGGGGTGAAAAAAAGTGTCTGCCTATTTATTTTTTTAAGCTTCCTTTTTAACTTAAAAGGCTATTCTGAAACTACAAATGATGTGCCTGACCTAAAGCAAAAAAGTTATGCAATTTTTAATGCCTTGTATTGTTTTAAATTTCAAACAGCCGATTCGCTTATAAAACAGACAAAAAAGGCGTATCCCGACCAGTCTTTATCCTTCTTACTCTCGGTGAATTATTATTGGTGGCTCATTATAAGTGGCGAAGATAATTTTGAAAACAGGAAATTGTTTTATCTGAATTTATCCTCTGCTCAACAAAAGACAAGCAAAGGCAAACAAAAACTGTCAAATGAAGATATATATACATTTATTAATATTTATTCGTACAAAGCTCGAATTGAGGGGTTAAACAAGAATTATTTGAAAGCTGTTTCACATACCAACTCTTGTGTAGATTATTTAAAAATGTCGTTTGGAAAAGAAAAGGAATACGAATATTTTTACCTCACCTCTGGTTTGTATAATTACTATATTAATACTTTAGACGATGAATACCCAATACTAAAACCTTATTTGCTAATTTATCCCAAAGGAAACTTTAAAATAGGCATAGAGCAACTAACAATTGCTTCGCAATCGAATGATTTTGCACTTAGTACAGAGGCGAATTACTTTTTGTCAAAAATATATCTGAAACAAAAAAATTATGTTCTTGCAAATAATTCTTGCAAAATTTTAACCAAGAGATTCGGCACTAATTTGCTTTATTTATACTATGAGTTTAAAAGTCACTTAGATAATAATGAAAAGGAAAAGGCCTTGGTTATTTTAAAACAACTTAATGTGCAATCCATCATTAACAAGCAATTAAGCGAGAAACAAAAAAGTCATTTTATTAATTTGGCTCAAAAACGATTAGAAAAATATTACAAGAATAATCCTACAAAGTAGAATCCTATTGTTTTAAAACAGTTATCTTTTTAAATTGTTGTTGCCCTTCTTTTTCAAGCGACACAATATATGCTCCAGAAGCAATACTGCTCAATGAATAACTATGGCAGCTACTTTGTTGTACAACTATATTTCCCAACAAATCATAAATAAAGAATTTTTCAGCATCCGTGTATAAAATGTTATCGTTGACAATGCATTTAACTTCGTGCTTTATATTCTTTTTTATTCCAACATATTGCCCTAAACCTGCTGCAATAAGGTTACTTTGCTGCCACAAAGGGAAACGGGTTGGGTGCTGTAATGCAGCAATCATAGCAGTTATCTGTCCTTGAGTATACATTTTGTAGCAACTTGCATTGTAATCCATATAGTTTTCCCCGTTTATGTTTCCTCCACAATGATTGGCATTAGGACCACAGCCACCTCCGGCAACGTCACTGGGTGGGGTATCTGCTATTCCATCGGCATCATTGCAGTTTCCTCCAAATGTATGACCAAGTCCAAGCCAATGTCCGTACTCGTGTGTAAGTACCGACTGAAACTCCCCATCTGCTATCGAAGACCCTGTGTTACCCAAATACCAATAATTATAAACTATCCGATCTACTTTATTGTCAGAATTCCAAGTGTTTGGGGGATATGCTATTCCGGAATTATTATTTACTCCATCTCCAAAAAGATCAAGCATTATATAAATGTTCATATACTTGTAATTATCCCAAGCGTATTGGGTAATAATATTGTCCATAACCTGATATGATCCAAATCCTGAATCAACTGGATGATAGTTTACCCCAGTGGTAGGATTTCCATTTATATCCTTTTGTGCAAGCACAAAATTTATTTTTAAGGACGAAGCTAATGGGGCAAACTCCGGGTCAATGGTGTTTAAGTCTGCATTCCAAGCATTAAAATCTTCGTTTATTTTATCTAAGCCGGATTGACATTGGTTAACTGGGACTAAAGCCTGTGCATTGTTAGCAAAAACATGAAATACGACTGGTATAATATAAGTAGCATTCGTAGCCTCTGCTAATTTTTGTGGATTCTGAATAAAACTATTTTTGACAGAATCAATAATTAAAATGTCTCCTTTTGCAACATTATTATTGCGAAAATTGCTATTTGGAATATTTGAATTTCCACATTTTACTTGGAGCTGCGCCAAACAAGAAAGGTAAAACGAAGTGCTTAAAATTATTGAGAGGAGGATTTTTTTCATAAAACAAAAATAGTCCTTTTTCAAAATTAAACAAGCGTATTTTTTATATAATTGAGATTCTATCTCATTTTATTGCTTAATCGGCCTTCCATACAACCTTTTTATTGCGGGCTTCTTTTTCAAAAAGTACACCTTTACATTTCATATTACCCGAAATTCCACCTAATAAACAAAAGTTGTTGCAGTTTTCATCTATTACTTGTGTTCCCCCATCGGCAATACAAATTCCATTATCAAATACATATACTTTTGCGCCTTGAAAATCATAACTACACACATTGCCCGAACCCTTACAAGCAGTTTTTTTAAATTCAATTATTCTTATTGAAATACAGCGAGGGAGCTCTGATTGTATGTTTTTTTTATGGCAAGAAACAAAAATTGCGGAAATGAGCATCAGAAATGGAACTATTTTTTTCATTATGTTGTTTTAGAATTACAATTTGTTGTTAAAACGATATAAGACTACCTTTATTGTCATTAATTTATGAATGTGACCTATCCCTTTTCTGAAATCTTGAAAGCATTGCCCGAAAAACCGGGCATCTACCAATATTTTGACAAAGAAGATAAAATAATTTATGTTGGCAAAGCTAAAAATTTAAAAAAAAGAGTTTCCTTTTATTTTAATCGTGAAGTATTTGAAAATAAAAAAACTTCAATACTGGTTAAGAACATAGTTGATATAAAATTTATACTAGTAGAAACGGAGATGGATGCGTTGCTGCTGGAAAACAGCTTGATAAAAAAACATCAACCCAAATACAATGTTTTACTAAAGGATGACAAAACCTATCCTTGGATTTGTATTAAAAAGGAACTTTTTCCAAGAGTGTTTTATACACGTAAATACATTAAAGACGGATCTATGTATTTTGGTCCGTACGCATCAGTTAAAGTAGTCATTACACTGTTGGAGCTGATTAAAAAACTATATCCATTACGAACCTGTAACTACAATTTAACGCAGAAAACCATTGAGGCAGGGAAGTTTAAATTGTGCTTAGAATACCATTTGGGAAATTGTAAGGCTCCTTGTGTAAGCAAGCAATCACTTGCAGATTACGACACTTCAATTTTACACATCAAGGAGATTATTAAAGGCAATTTATCTTCGGTTACAGCACTTTTAAAACAACAAATGCTAGAACATTCTACCAAATATGAATTTGAATTAGCACAAGTTGTAAAGGAAAAAATTGAGCTGCTTGAAAAATATCAAAGTAAGTCAACTATAGTTAGTTTAACTATTGATAATCTAGATGTGTTTTCAATAATAAGTGATGAAAATAATGGGTATGTAAATTATTTAAAAGTAGTAAACGGTACTATTATACAAGGATTTACAATGGAACTAAAAAAAAAACTGGATGAACCAGACGCGGAGTTGTTGTCGTTGGCAATAGTAGATATATTGAGTAGGCACAACAACAATGTTAAAGAGGTAATAGTTCCTTTTGAGATAGTCCTGGCAATGCCTTATTCTATAATTGTTCCGCAACGTGGAGATAAAAAAAAGCTGTTGGAATTATCGTTACGAAATGCAGATTATTTTAGAAAAGATAAGCAAAAGCAAGCAGACTTAATAGACCCAGAAAGGCATACAAAGCGTATTTTGCAGCAAATGATGAAAGATTTACGTTTGCAAGAAGAGCCGCGCCACATTGAATGTTTTGATAATTCAAACATACAGGGCGCTTATCCGGTAGCAGCTATGGCAGTATTTAAGGATGTAAAACCAAGCAAAAAAGATTACCGCCATTTTAATATTAAAACAGTAGAGGGGCCGAATGATTTTGCTTCAATGGAAGAGGTAATTTATAGGCGGTACAAAAGAATGTTGGGTGATAGTCAACCTGTCCCTCAACTTATAGTAATTGATGGAGGAAAGGGACAGCTTAGTAGCGCGCTTAGTAGTTTAGAAAAATTAGGATTACGAGGAAAAATTGGAATTATTAGTATTGCTAAAAAGTTGGAAGAAATTTATTATCCGGGCGATTTTTTACCAATGTATTTGGACAAAACAGGGGAAACATTAAAAACACTGCAAAATATACGAGATGAAGCACATCGTTTTGGAATAACGCATCACCGATCAAGAAGGGAAAAGGGAACTATAAAATCGGTGTTGACAGAAATTAAAGGTGTTAGTGACACTACTACACAAAAATTATTGCTTGCATTTAAGTCGGTAAAAAAGGTTAAAGAAGCAACGGTGATGCAGTTAACTGAAGTTGTAGGAAAGGCAAAAGCTAGACTTGTATTCAATTATTTTAGTAAATAGGACTCAAATGCAGTTTGTAAATACACCCTTTTGGCTAAGATTCATTTTTCCGAAAATTGTATGGAGTATGCCTTCCAACAAAAAAAAAATTTACCTCACTTTTGACGATGGCCCGCATCCTGAAGCGACAAATACTGTATTAGACGAGTTAAAAAAGTATAAAGCGAAAGCAACTTTTTTTTGTGTTGGAAAAAACATAGAATTATATCCAATTATTTTTGAACGTATTATTTCAGAAGGGCACACAATAGGTAATCACACATATACTCATATAAACGGATACAAAACAAAAAGCGATAATTATTTTGAAGAAATTGATCGATGCCGTTCATTAACGAAAAGTAACCTGTTTAGACCACCCTACGGGAAATTAACTTTTACTCAATACCGGTATTTAAAAAACAAGTATAAAATAGTGTTGTGGAGTATCTTGAGTTATGACTTTGATAAAAATACAACTCTTGAAAAATGCCTTAACAATGTAATGAATAATGTTAAAAATGGCTCTATAATTGTGTTTCACGACAGTGAAAAGGCAAAAAATAATTTATTATCTAGTTTACCACGAGTTCTAGATTATTATTCAAAGCAAGGTTATTTGTTTGAAGCGATTACTTTATGAATTTTATCTTAAAATACCAACCACTGGCTATAAAGTGAGGCATTAGTTGAGCAAAACAGTTGTCGATTTTGCTAATTGTTTTTAGCGGAATAAAAGGCAAATATGTTTCAAATATAGGCGCTAAGATGAATGCGCTTTTAATTTCTGTGATTTCTAGCCCATAAGCCTTTAACTCTCTTCGTAATCGAGGAATGGTAAAAAAATTAACGTGAGGGGTATCGTAGTTTTGTGAGTAGGGTTCCTTTTTTCCAAACAATCGTTTTACTTTCCAAATAAAATTGTTCATTCCCATTTTTCTCATCAAATACAAGGGCAACATACCAAATTCAAATGGGCCAAAACCGTTCGGAATAGTTATTTGCAGTTCAAAATTTTTATTCGCATTTTTTGAAGCATGTTCAAAAATAATTTCTTTGTATCCGGGTATATGTTCCAGCACTTCTGTTAATACGATGTAATCGAATTCTTTAATATCACATTCCTGAAAATATTGAAAGCGAAAAGATACATTCTCAAATGAGTTTCGGGCAATAGAAATATCTAAATTGCCTTGGTGTACATCAATCCCTAAAATGCTTGAATTAGGAATTAAACCAAGAGGGATAGTAACATTTCCAGTGCCGCAACCTACATCCAATACTTTTACTATACGGACTTGTTCGCGAGTGTTTAATATACTTTCGTAAATCCATTTTAATCGTTCAAAATGACATGGGAAATCAACGTATTCAGTATGGTTTTTTATGTCGGCCATTAAATTTTTATTCCTAGTTTTTTAAACGTGGCTTTAATATTGTTTTTTAACGTTTCCTTCACATTTGTTTTAATTTTTTTAAAGGCTCCTTCTTCGGGTCTTGCCTTAAAAACAGTATCATGGTATTTGGTAGATTTGTCGTGTATGTCAGTATAGTAATAGCAATAGAACGATTTTCGTGATTCATTCTCAGGAATTGTAATTTTAGAATACCCATGATAGGATATTTCATTTGTTTCAAAAATCACACAGCGGTTAAAGGACGGCAAATATGCTTGTATACACTTTGAAACATCACCGTTCCACATTTCTGCTTTCCCCCCGTATTCCTCTTTCCAATTTTTATTTAAAAAGATAAGCAGATTAAACCTACGGTGAATGTTTTTTTCATAGTGAATATTAAAATCAATATGAACATCTAAGTAGCTGCCATTTGTACCTTGGTGAATGCCTGCACCTAAATTATCATCGGTAGAATATAAATCGGTAACACCTGTCATTTCTTCCAACCACTTTCTTGCTTCTATGCTGTTTAATGCTGCACGCAGTTCGCTGTATGCTGGATGAAAAGTATTAAAATCAGAGCCTTCCGATTTTTTTTCATTTAATCCTTGATAATGCTTGGATAGTTTATCCATTGTTGGGAAATGCTCGTATAGGGTATTTGCAAAATCTTCATGCAGAAAATTCTCAATGACCATATGCTTGTAGGGCTTGGATGTATTAAAATTCTCCGACTGTTGTTTAATAAAAGCAGGGTCAAAAAGTTGCTTGTTAAAGATAGTATTCATTTGAAAAATAATTAGGGAAGTAAAAGTAGCGTATTTCCTTTTTAAATCAAATAAAGATTTTTTCCTAAAAAACGTATTCCAAGCCCAATCCGGGCGACAATGCTCTTACTTTATAGGTTCCTGAAAATTGTGTTTCTAGGGCTGCACCACTTCTTTTTAATCCCTCAATCCATAAAAAGGAAGCGTCTATTTTTAAGCGCTGACCCAACCTAACAGATGTCCCTAGAGTAAAGCCTATTTTATTCATATCGGGCGATTCGGGAGAAACAAAACCATTTTTAACAGGCGATTGATCAAAATAGGCTCCTGTTCGAACAGTAAATTTTTTAGTTATAGTATACTCTGCACCAAGTCTGTAAATAAATGAATTCGAATAACTTCTGGCAGAATTTACATCAGCTAATTTATCCGTGTTTGCAGCAAAATCAATAGATAATGTATCATACGAGCTCCATTCGACATAATTGATATCGCTCGCTATTTTAATTTTGTCAGTTAGCAGGTAAGATGCCCCAACCGTTGTAGCCGAAGGTAATGTTAGCTGAGTAGTAAAAGTTGTATTTGCAAAATAGGACGAAAGCGATGATGGAATATTTTCAAACAATGCTTCTCCCGATGAGATGTTTAATGTAACTGCCGAACGATAATCAATACCAAACGTTAATTTTTTTGTACAAGCATAATACAACCCAATATTATACCCCCCTTTGCTTTCTGCTTTCCCGCTTAGAGTGACTTCTCCATAATTTCCATCCATATTTTGAACAGGAACACCTTTGCGCAAATAAAAATAACCAGTTGCAAAAACATAAGCTCCGCCTATACCAAGTTTCTCATTTATTTTATATGAAAAAGTTGGTTGAATAAAAAAAGAACGCAACTCTATTTCACGAATTATAAATTGCCCTTTCCAGCCATCTTCCCATTGGGCGTGACTTCCAAATGGTGTGTAAATTCCAACTCCTGCATTCCATTTCGATTTTTTTTTAAATTTGAATGCTGCA
>Ga0208960_1000979_pt1 | contig 15584 bp, 11 predicted proteins | sample GreLakmeON33MSRF_FD_187703 | JGI IMG/M metagenome (GOLD analysis project Ga0208960, IMG submission 187703) | Freshwater lentic microbial communities from great Laurentian Lakes, MI, USA - Great Lakes metaG ON33MSRF (SPAdes) | ecosystem: Environmental > Aquatic > Freshwater > Lake | place: Great...
TGCTCCCACAGGGTAGTGATGCCATGGGCTTCACTGCCCAGTAGGATCGCTACGCCTTCGCTGACATTCGCCTCATGCCAGAGGCGGGTGCCACCTGGCATTGCCGCGACAACTCGTCGGTTGTTGGCCTTGCACCAGGCTATCGTTTGCGTGGCGGTTGCCACGGCCAGCGGCACCGAGAACACTGTGCCGAGGCTGGCGCGGATGACGGCTGGATTGGCGGGGTCGGTGCGGCCGTCGCACACGATCACGCCGCCGCTGCCAGTGGCATCGGCTGTGCGTACAATCGCGCCCAGGTTCCCAGGTTTTTCAATCCCTTCCACAATCAAGACCGGCCTGTCGGGTGCAGCAGTGAAATGCTCCAGCGGTTGTCCCGCAAAGCGAACCACCCCCACACACCCTTCGTTGCGGCTTCCGAAGGCGAGCTTTTCAAAGGCCTTCCGAGAGAGCATCGTCAGCCGTGTGCTTGGCAATGCACAGTCGGCACGCCAAGCATGAATCAGGGCTTCTTCGGTCGCTGGATCGGTGAAAGGAGATGGATCTGGAAAACGATTGCCACCAGCGGCCGTCCCGGGAGCCATGCTGTGCAGTGTCTCGGCATCCAGAAACACCTCCACGATTACCACGCCAGCGGCAGCCGCACGAGAGAGTTCGCGGCGGCCGTCCACGAGCGTGAGGCCCGTTGCCCGCCGAGCATCGGCTTCCCGCAAGAGTGAGGCTTCTCGCACGCGAGGGTTCGAGGCGCTGGTGATGTTCTCGTGCGGGGTCATGGGATGGGGCATTGCCTTGCGTAGCTGCCCATTTCGAGGGTTCGGCCTGCGGCATCTGTGCAGGTGAGTGGACCAGATTCGATGCGGCCACGAGGCAGCACCGTTGCAAGTGTGTCGTGCAATCGGCTGGGATGCCAGCCGGTCGAGTGGCACGTGAGCAGAACGGGGCCCGTGCGGGCCTGACCGTTGCCAACGCCAAGCAATCTGCCGATATCTCCCAGCAGTGGCAGGAGGTCGCGATCGATTGCGAAGGCCTGCCCCTTGGGCCCGTGGCCCCACGAGGGCGGGTCCAGAACGGCCCCATCGAAATGCATTCCCCGACGCAATTGACGCGAGATAAATGTGCGGGCATCCTCACACACCCAGCGGATGGATGCCGCTGCTAATCCAGAAGCCTCAGCGTTGCGTCGGGCCAGTGCGATGGCTGGTTTGGACGCATCCACGTGGACGACCGTGGCCCCTGCCGCAGCCATAGCCAGCGTGGCCGCCCCAGAGTGGGCAAAGAGCGAGAGCACCACGCAGCCCCGGAGCGTCACGCGTTGCAACCATTGCCACTGCGCGAGCTGCTCTAAGAAAATACCGATCTGTCCCGACGGAGCCGGCCGCACCTCCAGCCGCAGGGTTGCGGCCTCCAGCGGCAGTTCCACGCACCAAGGCTGGGGCAGGTCGGACTTGAGCTCCCACTCCCCGGCGGATCTAGCCAGCCTAATGGCCCCCCTGTGTCCGCGTGCCCCGTCCACGCCTTGTAATCCACCGGGGCCATCGTGCAGAGCAACCGTTGCGTGGGAAGCCCGCGGTCGGTAGACGGCCCCGGCCTCTCCCCAGATCGCTGGAAATGCGCACCGTAGGCCGGCTTGCGGCAGTGGCCGATCGACCAGCACTCCACCGAGTTGCTCCAACCTGCGGCCCCCACCACAATCCACCAGTGACGGGTCGCGAAACTTTTTTTCAGTTGGGGCGTTCATAGGCTGTATAGGATACGCTCTTTTCCTTGTCTTCCCCAGCTGCTGATTCCCAGCCGACGATCAAGATTCGTTCATCATCTAGGAGAGTTTTATGAGTTTCATACAGGCAAAAAATCGTACGAGTTTCGCCAGCAGCCCGCTCTTTTTTGTCTGTATGAGCTGTCTTTGGGTGGCGTTAATGACCATGACGTCTGGATGGCAGTCGGCGGTGGCCGGAGAGCCTGGCATCTTCCAATACACGGCTGAAGCTTGGATGGGTGTTGTATCGTTGGTCAGCGATCAATCCGAAGACGACGCTGCTGGCAACAGCGACGACGAACTGGACGAAGAGGACGATGAACTGGACGACGATGAAGACGATGATGCCCAAGCTAAAAAGTCTGGCCGCAAACACCGCAAGCATAAGCAGCGACCACACGGGCCATCGATAGACGAGCACGGACGAGGCCCCGAGAGAGAGCACGGGCGACGCCCCGAGGGCAGGATGCCCCCTCCTCCGCCGCACGATATGCGGAAGGTTGTGATGGATCGACTAGATGACGTGATCGCCACACTTTCGCGGATCGAAAATCAGTTGGGGAGCCGAGAAGGCGATCGCCGCTCGCCTGGCGACGCGCGTGGTGGGCCACGGGGTGGTTCCGAGGATATGCATAGGCGCATACCCGACGGCAACCAGATGCCCGACGGTATGCGACGCATGATTGAAGAACGCATGCAAGAGGGTCGCAAGAGAATGGAAGAGGGGCAGCGTCGCATGGAAGAAGCACGCAAGCAATTCAAGCAGATGCAGCAACGGATCGAGAAACTCGAAGCCGAGGTTCAGCAACTCAAACGAGAAAAAACGTAAGCGTTCTCTCTCGTTTGCAGGAGTGAGGCAGTCACAGCCCCATACTTCACTTCGATCCGTCGCGACGGGGGCCGGAGCTTACCGGCGTCGTTTGGCTTTTTTCTTTTTTTCGATTGGCGAAGCTTTCGTCGCGGTTGCTGCACCCGGCGCTTCCTGCGATACGATGATGCAGTTGTCGCCAAGATCCAGGTCATCTTCCTCGTTGATCGGCTTGCCGCTGTCGTTGAGTTGAACATCGGCTTCGGCTGTTTTTCGCTTGGCAACGGCCAAGAGTTGTTCGTAGAGCTTTGTGCGATCGACTCCATTGATCACCGAAACAGCACCGGCTACCTCGCCTAGATACCTGAGGAAAATGCTTCGACGCTGACCTTCCTGCGCCACGCGCAGTCGCCGGCGTAAATACATGCCGAGCTTGCGGCCGACGGCTTGGAGTGCCAGCCGAATTTCTTTCTGGATCTCAGGATACGACGCGATAGCCTCCTTCGATTCGCTCGTGAATGGCACCCACACACTCGCGACGTGCACCATCACCGTCACCGGGGCGCTCGGCAGGCTGCCTCTGGATTGCGAGAGGCCATACGACCTCCAGTTGGTTCCTAAAATCATCTGCGTGACGGCGCAGGCGGCAGGCTGAAACTGGAGCGGTACTCGGTTGGCATAGCGAAGCACTGTCATGCTTTGCCCCTCATCGAGATTCACATGCTGCATTGCTGTGTGGAGACCTGCGAGCGTGTCTTTCTTGAGCTTGGAGGGCGATTGTCGGCTGGCGAGCCGTGCCTCTTCTAAAATTCTGTCGGCCGCCTCGCCGCCTAGGCCAGCGAATGTCGTCGTCAGAAACTGCCGCAGACTTCGCGAGTCACTTTCGCCAGCCAGTTCGGAAAGGGTTTCCAACGACACCTTTTGGGCTGCCGGACCTCCTCCGTACGCGAGGGCCGCCTCGATGACAAATGGGTTGCCGCGATAGACCCCAGGCGGACGCGTGGCGGCCACAAAGAATTCACCCGGCACCACCTGTCTCAACCCCGCGAGGAGCCGCTGCTCTCCGATCGGCACCACGCAGTCGGTGGCTGGCGGAGGAATCTTTGTGTCTTGGATCGCCTTGTAGAGCGCATCGGCCTCGCCGCGGCCCAGTTTTGCACTGGTGACGCGTGTGGAGAGCTTGGCCGCATCGCACAGACGCTTGGCGACCCCCGGTGAAACGCGAGAAAACGAACTGGTTAAAAACTGCGATAAGGTCAGTTTTGGATTTTCCTGGAGCATCGTTACCAGTCGGCCAAGCTCGATGCCGTAGGGATGCGGCTTGATTTCGCGAGGCTCCGGCGGGAGATCGTGGCTGGATCGTTCGAGGATTCGCTCGGGCGCGTCTGGACCTTGAAAATGCAGCTGGGCATGTGGATTGGCAATCGCCGTTTGTTCGAGATATTCCTCGACGCTGCCCTTGCCACGTTGAAACTTGGCCTCCATTTCAATCGTCACGCGAGTGCCGTGGTCGATTGGCTCGCCGCGATCGTTGATTCCCACCCACTCAATGCCATGCTTTTTCATCAAATCCGCACCGTTCTTGCCGGCTGGAATATCAACTCCCGCCCCCTTGCCATTGAGGATTTCCGGCTCGTTTGTTTTCGTGTCGATGCGGAGTTCGTAGTAGTGCGACGGCTCCTTGGCAGAAATCTTTGAGATGATCTTTACAGGTTTGCCCGTCGTCAGCACGCCATACATGCCTGCTGCCGAGATCCCGATTCCCTGTTGGCCGCGGCTCATTCGCAGACGGTGAAACTTCGAGCCGTAGAGCAACTTTCCGAAAATGAGAGGGATTTGCTTCCGCACAATACCCGGGCCGTTGTCTTGCACGCCCATTCGATAGCGGTTGCCCGTCTCGCCGACCTGTTCGATGTGCACCCAGATTTCAGGCAGGATGCCAGCTTCCTCGCACGCGTCCAGTGAGTTATCCACCGCCTCCTTGACGCTGGTGAGCAGGGCCTTGCGAGGCGAGTCGAATCCCAGCAGGTGGCGATTTTTTGCAAAGAACTCGCTGACTGAGATGTCTCGCTGGCCGGCGGCGAGCGTCTGGGCACTGGCGCGGCGTTTGGTGGGTGCGTGGCCGTTGCTTCGGGGCAAAGCCTCCGGCGAGGGGGCCGCAGCGGACTGTGGCGAAACGGTGGCAGCGGATTTTGAACGAAGGGTTTTTGTGGTCATACGGAGAGTAAAAAAGAGAAAGGGCGAGGGTCCAATGCGACCGAAAAGACTCTGATTCCATCGACAGCCTGTGGCAAGAGGGGCAAAGTATAGCGGTTAGAGCGGCAGCCGTGTGGGGGATGGGATCGACTGGCAACAGCAGACCTTGCTTGCTGCGCAGGGGCGGCAGAGGCCGCATCTTCGGAGTCATGGGGTGAATCGGCATCTGCCGAAAAAGATGCCAGTCGGAGCCATCCTCTGGCCACGAGCAACGCCCTCAAGCATTGCTCAGAGAAACGTATGCAGGCAGAAGGTGTTTCGAAATGAGGCGCCGGGAACGAGGAGAAAAGGGCATGAATTCCAAGACGACCACAATGATCCATTCAATGTGCCACAGGATGCGACGGCCCCTGTTTGGGATGCTTGTTGCAATGGAATTCATTCACGCGGCCTGTGCCTTTGCAGTGCCCATCAACGGCGGCATCGACGCACCTACTCCCGACGTCTTCTATAATTTTTATGCGCCTCCCGTGCCGGCAGGATCTGCGCCAGGCTTCGGTGCTCAACTCTATGTCTCGCCGAGGCCAGTGCCTCCGCGCGTTGGACACACGTGGAACACGTATCCGCCATTGATGCCGCACGAGTTTCTCTACAAACATCGCCGCCGCTATATCCGTCCGGCAGGGGCGATGGGCATGAAGACAACCGTGCATGCCTACTGGTATTGAAAAGATGGGAACATGTTGCATCGGCTTTTGATTGAGCCGAATCCTTTGACTCAGCAGGAACATTTTATGAACCCCATGAACCGCTTCGTTCGCACAGGCAATTCCCTCACCATCCGCAACTGGCTCATTGCCGCAGTGCTTGGTGGCTGCGCGGTCGGCATGGTGTCGGCGGCCATGGCGGGCGGAAGCCGGGCAACGGAGAAACGGTATTTTCTGCGCAGCAAAGGAAAGAGCTGGCACAGCACCTGGTACGACCCCTCCGTGGGCCGACCGATGGCCCTTGTGGTGCCGCCCACGGCAGAGTTCATCTCTGAATATTCATGGGGCGTGCCAAGTTCGCGGACGATGCCGCTCTACCAGCAGTTTTACAGGCCGTATCCGGGGCCGGGGGCTGTGCCAGGGCAATCGGGGCTTTTGCCAACGCCCAACCAGCCCAGCGACACCGTCCAGTTTGGCGTTCACAGCGTGCGAGGGCCGTGGTGAGCCAACGGCCTTGGAGTCAACGGCTTTCGGCGAGCCGTGCTCTGGCCGCTGCAGCCCATGGGCTTTCTGGAGCGATCGCTAAAAATGCCTGCAGGTGGCGGCGTGCGTCGGCTGGCCGTCCAACATCCACCAGCACGCCTGCCATGTGCCAGTGGGCATCGGCGTAGTCGGGCTGTTGCCGAAGCACGCCATCCAATGCGGCCATAGCCAGTTCGTGATCTCCAAGCTCGGCAAGCACGCAGCCGAGGTTGGTACGCGCCTCCAGATGGTCTGCGTCCAGTTCGACGGCGGCGTAGTAGCGTTCGCGTGCGGCAGTCAGATCACCCGAACGGTAGAGCAATTCCGCCAGCATGAATGCCACCTTTGCAGACGGACCGTCCGCTTGGAGCACCGCGCGAAGTGCTTCGCCAGCTTCGATAAACTCGCCTGCGGCTTCCAGATCTGCCGCAAGGTCGAGCAGTTCCGCCACGCCGTTGACGTCGTCGGCATCGACAGAAGTTTCGATGCTCCATGCGATCGGCGGCTGGATCGGTGCAGAAGCCTCGTCGATGGGCTGCAAGCCATCAGTGTAAAAAGAAAATTGCAACTGGCCGTGCGCGCCCACCAGCCGATTGCCACGCCGGATGCTCAGGCGACGGCCATCAGTGACGATCCGTTCTGCCATGCCTGCGGCTTTGGCAGCACCGCCCGGGGTGAGAACTGAAAGTTTGGCATCGATTTCGCGGAGGGAAAGCCCAGATGCAAGGAGTCGCACCAACCGCCTTCCCACCACGAGTTGCTGAAAATCAAACCAAGCCAGCGAGCCGGAGCGACGCGTGGGTTCGAGCAATCCGCCGCGAAGCCAGTGACGCACAGCCGCCAGCGGCACATCCAATACATCGGCGATCATCGCCACCGTATAGAGACGGCTGACACCGGGCTGGCTTGTGCCGATATCGTCGTCAAAGAGTTCGGTCATCCCTGTCATGGATAGAACTCGCGAGCGAGACTGTCGCGCAACACTTTTCTTTGCTTCGCGATTGGACGGTGTTATTTTGGACTTGGGATGGTCGTCCGTGACCTTGCTCGGCATAGAAAAGGTTCCCTGAGTGTGCGGCACACTCTACTCGATCGTTGTGCACAAGTCGATGGTTGTGCACGAGCCAACGGTCACCCCCCCCTCATCCTCGCTCGCACAGTGTGAATGCGACGACAGCCAGAAAGCCAGCAAGGGGGCGTTATTACTACGCCGTTGGTGGTCCTATGCTCATGTCGAGCGGTCGGCGTGAGAAACCTCAACCCGCGACGAGCGTCCGGTTGTCTCCGCAGCCGGCACGTCCCTCGCATCGGCAGCCGGGGGAGCTGGCTCGACTGCTGGACCTCGCTGCAAATCCCTGACAGGGCCAACCGGTGCAATGGTTGGCTCTTGCGGTACCACAAGCGATGGCGGCAACACCGTACCTGGTGGAGTCGGGATAGTCTCAGCGGTACCCAGATCGGCACCCAGATCGACTGGACGAGGATTCCCCTCGCGGGCTGCTGGCTTCTGAGTTCGTATCGGATTGTCCGTGTGTGCATCGGCCCGGCCATTGCCAGACTCACTTGAATCAGCGGATGTTTTTGCAGGATCAATATGTTGAAGGCCCGAACCCTTCCAGCCTTCGTCGCCCTTTGCCGGCACGTCGGCGGGTTTGTCGCTATACGTTTTTGTGGGACCAGCCTTCTCAGCAACAGGTTCGGTTGACGAGAGGGAAGGAGCCACGGCCGCGGCCGACTGGGTTGCCACCTGGGGTGTCGCTGTGCTGCGAGCTGCCGAGACAGGCACGGACTGCAGTCCTGCCGACTGTGGGGTAGCCAAAGCCATCGGGAGCGGGTTACCACAGGAATCCAAAGGCACCCGCATGACAACGGTGCGTGGCGAACGCACCGTGTACTCATACGGCACTCGCTTTTCAACCACGCGAGGTACCTGCGTGGTCCGCTGCTCGGTCACATACTTGCACACTTGCGTTGTCACAGGCTCCACGCGTTCTTCGCTCACCATACGGCAGACTTGTACGGGCACCTGTCGCACTTGCTCTTCGGCCACCATTCGCACTGTCTGCACCGGCACTTTATTTTCCACGCGTTCGACGACCTTGCGAACGGTCTGTACGGGCACCTGTCGCACCTGCTCTTCGGCCACCATGCGCATCGTCTGGACAGGCACCTGCTGCACGACCTGTTCATCGACATACCGCATGGTTTGCACCGGCACTCGACGTGTCATCACGCGGTTGACCGTCGTTGTTTCAGGCACCTGCACAGGCACCACGTTGGGCTGGTACACGCGATTGACTTGGTTCATTGCAACGCCTGGCGTGACCGTCCACGCGTAGCCCCCACGCTGCCACGAGGCAAGGCCGTTGGTGGGGTTCACCGCCCAACCGCTTGGCACCCAGTTGAGTTGTGTTGTGCCTGGGGCCACCATTGGCGTGACCGTGTCGACGTATCCGCCTTGGTCGGCGTAGGTCGTACGCATCGTAGTGACCTGCTCGGCGACGCTATACGCCTCCTCGCGTTCGGAGGTTTCGTACACCGGACGACGCACGAGGCTCGTCTGCTGTTGTATCGCGGTTTCGTAGACAGGCTTCATGACAGTGAATCGTTCTTCACGGGCACTGGTTTCAACAACATCGCGAGTGACGTCGTAGCTCATGTCTCGCACCTGTGTTTCATACACGGGCTTCATGACGGTGAATCGTTCCTCGCGGGAAGCCGTTTCCCAGACGGGGCGCTGTACCGTGTAGCGACGTTCGGTGGTTTGCGTTTCCCACACAGGCTTTGTGACGGTGTAAACGCGCGCATCGTAGACCGTTTCGTACGAGACACGGTAGGCAGTCATTCGCTGCTCGTCGTATACGGTTTGAAAATCGAGTCTGTAGGTTTGCGTCGGCATCGGCGTTGCGACGACCGAAGCAACCGAATCTCCGCAGCACTGAGCGTCGGCCAAGCGAGGTGCCAGCGATGCGCCCAAGGCTCCAACAACAAAGAAAGCACGAAGGAAAGAAAACAGTTTGGACAGAGTCATAATTCTTCTCCTGAATAAAGACCCTCTGAGACTAATCCCCCCAACGCTGGCTTCAAGCGATTTGTTCACTTTTTTTGCGATTTTTTTAGAAAAAAATGGCTGGCTCCCCTTACCAACGGTGCAATTGATGCATTGTACGGCTGCGGAAAAGCGTGCTGGAAGTCTAGGAAAACAGGGGCAGAAAGGGGGTTGCTCGATCCGGTCAATGGCAATCCCTGCCTTTCCGCGTGGGATCCAATGCGTGGCGGTCGGATGGGCATCGGCTTCACGAACGCTGCCGGCGAGTACAAACGCTTCTCTATCAAGTACCCGCAGTCCATATTCGGCGCCAAGGTTCGGCTGCAGTTTGGTGTCTGGTTTCGGTGCAGTGAATCCATGCCGGCTTTGCGAGGCTTTCCCATTGTCTTGCGTGCCCCCGTGCACGCTACAGACTTTTCTCAAAGCGGCGTCGGCTGTCGGGATCGAGATCCAGCGCGTTTGGGATGCGGTACCGCACGCCAAACGTGTCTGTGATGAAGGCGCCTGAGTCGGACTGGCGAAGAATGTCGTCGGCGTGGGCTACCTTGAATCGAGTCGCGCCACGATCGGTTATTACATGCCATTCTGTGGGTTCACCGTCCGATACAGACTCAATGCTTCTGATCACCGGCAGGAATTCTCGCGAGGCAAGCTCAGCCTCGAGCATGGCCCGCACTGCTGGATCGATCACAGTGAGCGTTTCTATCCAGGCCAGTTCGCTGCCGTCGGCGGCAAGAAGAGCCACGGCATCGTTCGGTGCCGAAATGGGAAAGGCTCGCAGCACTTCGACATCGGCATGGCGTTGTCCGAGAGCATCGATGCAGTCCAGTCTTCCGTGTGACTTTCGCTCCAGTCGCCATTGGAGCGTTGTCGGCAAGTCCGTTGTCTCGGGTTCAATCTTCGTGGGTAGTTCCATACAGAATCCTTGTGTTGCTCGCCGCCTTAGGCACCGGCAGCTGCTTGCTCGGCGGCTTTTGTTTGGGCGTTGTAAAGCCTGGCATAGGCACCGTTGGCGGCCAAGAGTTCATCGTGCGTGCCGATTTCAATGATGCGTCCAGCATCCAGTACGACGAGCCGATCGGCACGCCGCAGCGTGGAGAGTCGATGGGCAATAGCGATTGTCGTACGGCCTGCAACGAGCCTGTCGATGGCCGACTGAATGATTGCCTCTGTCTCCGCATCGACGCTCGAGGTGGCCTCATCCAGAACCAAGATGGCCGGATCGACCAACAGTGCCCGAGCGATCGAGAGCCGCTGTCGCTCGCCCCCCGAGAGCGAGCCACCCCTCTCGCCGACTCGTGAATCGTAGGCGGCAGGCAATGCCAATATGAATTCGTGAGCGCCAGCGGCACGGGCTGCCGAGACGATCTGGGCTCGCGATGCGTCGGGCCGTCCGTAGGCGATGTTTTCGGCAACGGTTCCGAAAAACAAAAAAGGCTCCTGTAACACACAGCCCAGATTACGTCGATATTCTGGGATCGATAGTTGTTTGAGGTCGATACCATCAACCGAGATGAAGCCGCTGGAAGGGTCGTAGAATCGGCAGACAAGGTTGGCAAGCGTGGTCTTGCCTGAGCCGCTTGTGCCCACCAAGCCAATCATCTCGCCCGGTTCGACCGTGAGGTCGATGCCGTGCAAGATTTCTCGCGGTCCATAACGGAAGTGCACGCCCGCAATCTCGATTCGCCCTTTGACTCGGCCTGGATTCAGCGGGTGCGGCACCTCGGCGACCGTAGGCGTGCAGTCCAGGATCTCGAAAATGCGTTGGGCGCTCGCTGCGGCTCGTTGCGTGGCCGGCACCATGCGGATCATCGACTCCACTCGTCCGTAGAAGCGCGAGATGTAAGCAAGGAAAGCCGTCAGGGCGCCCACCGTCACCGATCCGCCAAACACCAGCCATGCTCCAGCCGCCCAGACAACGAGTAAGCCCACTTCGCTGAATAGGCTGACCAATGGCCCAAAGAATGCCCAGACAACGTTGACGCGGTCGTTGGCCTCGAGCACCCGGTCGTTCGTCGCACGAAAGCGGTCGATTTCTCTGGATTCCTGTGCGAAGGCCTTCACCACGCGGATGCCAGGGATGGTGTCGGCCAAGGCGCTCGTCATGTCGGCCCAGGCCACGCTGGAACGGGCAAATCCGCGACGGAGCCGTTCTCGCACCGCATAGACCAGCCACACGACCAGCGGAAACGGCGCCAGCGTCACGATTGCCAGCGTTGGGCTAATCGCAGTCAGTACGCCAGCCGTGAGCAGGACGAGCATCACGTTGGATGAAAATTCGATCAGGTGTACGGATAGAAAGGTGTTGATCCGATCGGTATCGCTGCCCACTCGCGACATCAGGTCGCCTGTGCGTTTACCGGAAAAGAAGTCGAGAGAGAGCGATTGCATGTGCGAGTAGGTGCGCACCCGCAGATCGGCCGCGACTCGTTCGCCGACCCACGCAAGCGTCCACGACTGCGCCCACGACAGCAACCAAGCGGCGAGAGCCGCAATGGCCAAGCCTGCGAGATACCACCAGACATGTTCAAACGGCACCGGCTGTCCGGCCTGCCGCGGAATGAGCACTTGGTCGACGAGTGGCATTGTGAGATAGGGAGGCACAAGTGCTGCGGCGGTTCCCGCTAGCGAGAGCACCCCACCGAGCACGGCGACAGCAGCATGCGGCCTCGCAAACGTAACCAGGCGCCCCAGCGCTCGCCAACTGGCCTCGCTGCTGTCCTTGGAGAAAGAAGGTTCATCGTCGTCGCTGGATTTGGCTGACACAATCGGCGTGGGATTGGTCTGCTCCACTGGCTTTTTTGGAGAATCATTGTGAGTGCCATTGCCAGGCGTCCTCAGAGCGATTGTGGACTGTCCATGCAGCCTCTGATCGAACACATCCTCCAGCGAGTGGATTGCCTTGGCACGAGCTGGCGTAAAGAGCCATCGAGCAATCACCCGATGATCCTGCGAGAGTTCAATGCGGCCAACGCCAGTGCGCAAACGCACGTCGAGTTGTGTGAGGGCATCCAGCGGCCAAGCCCGGAGGGCCTCAGCGGTGCTATGCTCGCCATCCGCCGAGGCTGGTAGGTCGGCCAAGAGCCGCCTGTCGGTCAGCACGATCCAGCCGTCTGTAAAGTTGAGCGACGCATCCAGATCAAAACGGCAGGCCGCGAGGACCACTTCACCAGCCTCCAGGCCAAGGCGGCCTAGGGGCAACCCAGCACCTGCAGCGTGTAGATCGGCTGGATTATGATGAGAAAAGGTGCTGGGTAAGGGGTGCATAGGGGTGGCCATAGGGGGTGGCTAGAACCGCTCATTCTGATGTAAATAGTGCCTTAAACACATGTTTTTTCTCTTTTTTGGCTGTGTGGGTGCCGGTTCAAAGGGCGTTTCGAGCCCGCCAACAGAATCTTGCGTGGTCTTCCGAAGATCCCTAGATTAACGTTGTTGGAATAAAACAGGAAACGCCGAAAGCCGCTCACAGGCAGCAACCCTCAACAGTGGGCGCGTGGTGGGCGGGCTGGAGTTTGGAAAAAATACCTGTCCACCGCCAGCGACTGCACGATTTTGCAATGAGCGATCCCAGAATTGTCATCCCTTCCATGAATCCCAACCAAGGCCTTCCCACTCAGGCCTTTTTTTCTGGACGACCACCAGCGGCCTTGGGCGTTGATGATCGTTGGCATGGAATGTGCATCCTCCAAGAGAGGATCAAAAAATGTTCGCATTTTGTTTCGGACATTGTAAACTGCGTGAATCGCCGTGCGACGTCGGGCTTCTTGAGTGAGCTTGGATCGCTACGGCAGGAGATTTCTGAATCGATTTGGTTTGTGATTGGTTGGATTCGTGGTGCTGGCAGGATCGGGCATCGCCTTCCATCGAGCGTCCGCGTGGCGTTCGACGGTGCACACTGGCCTGCTGGTAATGGAAAATTTTCGACCCATGGCTCTCATGCCAGGCATGTCACGCATGCCAGGTTCGTTGTGCGTTGGGAATCGTATTTCCCCCTCGTTTTTTTGCCTGCCTGCGAAGCCGTGCTTCGGCAGAGGCATCTCTCCAGCAGCCCCAGATTGTTGGCCGCCATGACGTCCAAAGACGTCCGTTCTGCTTTGACATGCCCGGCATGTCTGGCATCGAAAGGTGTCCGTTTTCAGCAGATGTCTGGTCGGGTTCAAAGGGCTTTTCGGGCGACGCGCCCGTTCAGCCGGTCAGTAAGAAGTGCAGCCTCGTTTCCTACAATGTCTGCCGGAATGTCCGGTGACTGGAAGAGTCGCACACAACCCCAGCCCACGCACGCGTCTGCGTTTGGGTAAGAGAGCACGCTTTCCGTCCATGGAGATCAAATCGCTCAAGGTCCTTCGCGGTCCCAATCAGTGGGCGTCGTTTCCTGTTTTAGAAGTGTGGGTTGATCTCGGTCATCTCGAAGACCATCCCTCCCACACGCTTCCCGGCTTCAACGACCGACTCATGCAATGGCTGCCGAGCATGATCGAACACCGTTGTTCGATTGGTGAACGCGGCGGCTTCTTTCAGCGGCTTCGCGCCGGCACTTGGATGGGTCACATCCTGGAGCACGTAACGCTCGAACTGCAATCGCTCGCGGGCACAACCGTGGGGTTCGGAAGAGCCAGAGAAACGTCCACTCGCGGTGTCTACAGGGTGGCGATTGAATATAAGGAAGAGAAGTTTGCGGTGGAGTGCTTGCACACAGCGCACCGGCTCTTGCTGTCGGCCATAGCAAACGATCCATTTGAGGTGGCTTGCGAGATCAAGCGGCTCAGGAAAGTGTTGCTCGATGAGCAACTCGGCCCCAGCACCCGTTCGATCGTAGAGGCGGCCAAGGCTCGGGGCATTCCGGCACGCAGGTTGAGCGATGGTTCGCTGGTGCGCCTAGGTCAGGGATCGAAGCAGAGGCGGATCATTGCTGCTGAAACCGATCGTACCGCCGCCGTCGCCGAGTCAATTGCCCAGGACAAGGAACTCACCCGCACTCTCTTGTCGGAGGCCGGCATTCCAGTGCCCGAAGGCCGCCCGGCGGTGGATGCCTCCGATGCCTGGGCCGCAGCAGAAGAAATTGGTGGGCCGGTTGTGGTGAAGCCACGGTACGGCAATCAAGGTCGCGGTGTGTCTGTTAACCTTTCAACGCGCGAAGAAGTTGAGCGGGCTTGGCACGTCGCTCGCGAGCAAGATGCAGCGGTTGTCGTTGAACGCTTTGTGAGCGGTGACGATTACCGGCTCCTGGTGGTTGGTGGGGCAGTGGTTGCTGCCGCGCGGCGGCATCCGCCCACCGTACGGGCCGACGGGAGTTCCACGGTTCAAGAGTTAATCGATCGCGTCAATGAGGACCCCCGTCGATGCGGAGACCACGCAACGTCTCTGAGTCCTGTGGTCATCGACGAGGTGGCAATGGCCGTCTTGGCAGAGCAGGGGCTTTCTCCAGAAAGCGTGCCATGCTTGGATCGGATCGTCCTGCTGCGGCAAAATGCCAACCTGAGCACCGGTGGCACGTCCGAAGATGTGACCGATCACGTGCACCCAGATGTGGCATCGCGGGCCGTCGAGGCTGCCAGGATCATCGGCCTGGATATCGCAGGCATTGATGTTGTTACGACTGATATTCGGCATCCGCTTGAAACCCAGCGTGGTGTTGTGGTTGAGGTGAACGCTGGACCAGGGCTACGGATGCATCTGGAGCCTACGGTTGGCACACCGCGTAATGTTGGCGCTGCGATCGTCGATACGCTGTTTGCTCCTGCTGACAATGGCCGGATTCCCGTGGCTGCCGTTACGGGTACCAACGGGAAAACAACCGTGGTGCGGTTGCTTGCCCATCTGGCGGCCACCGGTGGTGCGACTGTGGGGACGACATGCACAGAGGGAGTTTGGATTGGTGCACGACAGATTGAGGGAGGTGATTGCAGTGGGCCGGTGAGTGCGCGGCGCGTGCTTGCCAATCCGTCGGTTACGACCGCTGTGCTGGAGACCGCCCGCGGCGGCATTCTGCGCGAGGGTTGTGGATTCGACACCTGCGATGTTGCCGTTGTTACGAATATCGGTTCGGGAGACCATCTCGGTCTTGGCGAAATCGACACGCCCGAACGGTTGGCGTGGGTGAAGGGCGCGATTGTTGCCGCCGTTGCAAAGCAGGGGTCTGCTGTCCTCAATGCTGCCGATCCACTGGTCGTGGATATGAAAAAATGGTGCAAGGGGCAGGTCGTCTATTTTGCACTCGACCCGGCCAATCCTGTTATTGTCGAGCATCTGGCCACGGGAGGCTTGGCCGCGACGGTGCGGGACGGCTGGATTGTGCTCTGTGACGGTCCTCGTGAGACGCGGTTGGCCAACCTCGACCGGGTGCCGCTCGTGCACCGCGGCATGATCGGCTTTCAAGTAGAGAATGTGCTGGCCAGTGCCGCTGCGGCCTGGTGTTTGGGAGTGCCGCTGGAGTTGGTACGAGTGGGTCTGGAAAGTTTTTCGTGCGGCAGTGCTGGCTCGCCAGGACGGTTCAACCTGCTCGATCTTGAGGGTACGGCAATCGTCGTCGATTACGGGCACAACCCCGCT
>Ga0208960_1000980_pt1 | contig 15583 bp, 13 predicted proteins | sample GreLakmeON33MSRF_FD_187703 | JGI IMG/M metagenome (GOLD analysis project Ga0208960, IMG submission 187703) | Freshwater lentic microbial communities from great Laurentian Lakes, MI, USA - Great Lakes metaG ON33MSRF (SPAdes) | ecosystem: Environmental > Aquatic > Freshwater > Lake | place: Great...
CCGACCAGCGGGTGAGCCAGCTCAAAGTGCAGACCGGGCGGCGAGTCGGCGAACGAGTCGAGTTGCTCGATGGCGTTGGCGCCGAGAGCTCGCTGGTTGCCAGCGGCGCGGGCTTTTTAAATGATGGCGACTTGGTCAAGGTGGCGCCAGCTGCTGCGCTCAAATAATACCCAGCAGCCATGAACTTCTCCTCGCTGTCGATCAAGAATCCGGTGCCGGCCATCATGCTGTTTGTGCTGCTGACGCTGGCTGGCCTGCTGGCCTACCGGGCCAGTGTGGTGCAGGATTTCCCCGATATCGAGCTGCCAATCGTCACCATCAGCGCCTCGCTGGCCGGGGCGGCGCCAGCCCAGTTGGAAACCGAGGTGGCGCGCAAGCTCGAGAACGCCGTGGCCACGCTGCAAGGCGTTAAAAACATTTACGCCAAGGTACTCGACGGCGAGGTCCAGGTGACCGTGGAGTTTGTGCTTGAAAAAGCCATCGCCGAGGCGGTCAATGATGTGCGGGATGCAGTGGCCAGGGTGCGCGCCGACCTGCCCGGCGAGATGCGCGACCCCTCCGTCACCAAAGCCTCGACCGCCGGGCGTGTGGTGCTGACCTTTACCGCCACTGCCGCCAACACCGCGCTTGACGCGCAAGACCTGAGCTGGTTCATCGACAACACGGTGAGCAAACGGCTGCTGGCTGTGCCCGGAGTGGGCGCAGTCAAACGCATGGGCGGGGTGAACCGCGAAATCCGGGTCGAGCTTGACAGCGCGCGCATGGCCGCACTGCAGGTCTCGGCGATCGATGTTTCGCGCCGCCTGCGTCTGGTGCAGCAAGAGACCCCCGGCGGGCGCGGTGATGTCAGCGGCGCCGAGCAATCGGTGCGCACCATTGCCACCGTCAAAACAGCCGATGAGCTGGCTCTGCTTGAGATCGCCCTGGCCGATGGCCGGCGCATCCGCCTGGGCGACGTGGCACAGGTTCGCGACACTGTGGCCGAGCCGCGTGCCTTGGCCATGCTCAACGGCGTCGAGGTGGTTGGTTTCGAAATATTCCGCACCAAGGGAGCCAGCGACATTACGGTGGCAAGTGGTGTACGGCTGGCAGTGGCCGAGCTGCAGGCACGCTTTCCGCAAATCAGCCTGACGCAGGCCATTGACAATGCCGAACCGGTGGCGCAGAACTTTCGCGGCTCGATGGAGTTGCTGTACGAGGGCGCACTGCTCGCCGTGCTGGTGGTGTGGTGGTTTTTGCGCGACTGGCGCGCCACCCTGGTGGCCGCGGCCGCCCTGCCCCTGTCGGTGATCCCGACATTTTTGGGTCTGCAATACTTTGGCTACACGCTCAACACCGTCACCCTGCTGTCGCTGGCCCTGGTGGTGGGGGTGCTGGTGGACGACGCGATTGTCGAGATTGAGAACATCGCACGCCACCTGCGCATGGGCAAGACCCCCTACCAGGCCTCGATGGAGGCGGCCGACGAGATTGGTATGGCCGTCATTGCCACCACTTTTGCGCTGGTGGCGGTGTTTTTGCCCACCGCCTTCATGGGCGGCGTGCCGGGCCTGTTCTTCAAACAATTTGGCTGGACCGCGGTGCTGGCCATCCTGGCCTCGCTGATGGTGGCCAGGCTGCTCACACCCATGATGGCGGCTTACCTGCTCAAACCCCATGTTCAGCCAAGCTCGGCAGATGGCACGGCGGCCCCGCTCGGCGAGCCGCCCGACGGCTGGCTGATGGCGCGCTACATGGACACCATGCGCTGGTGCCTCAAACACCGCGGCCTGACCATGCTTGGCTCAGGCCTGTTTTTCGTCGGCTCCATCGCCCTGGTTCCGCTGCTGCCAACCGGCTTTGTGCCAGCCGCAGACCGCGGCCAGACCCAGATCAAGCTCGAGCTCCCCCCAGGCAGCACCCTGGCCGAAACCCGGGCGGTCGCCGAGCAGGCCCGGCTGGCGGCGCTTGCACTGACCGAGGTCAAAAGCGTATTCAGCTCGATAGGCGGGGGCTCCAGCGGCGACGCCTTTGCTCCCGGCGCAGCCCCAGAAGCCAGGAGCGCCGTGCTGACCCTGAGCACCAGCCACCGCGACGAGCGCAGCATCACCATGGCCGGCATCGAAGCCCAGCTGCGCCGCCAATTGAGCGACATTGCCGGTGCCCGCTTTACCGTTGGCCCGCCCGACACCGGCGTCAAAATGCAACTGGTGCTGCAAAGCGAGGACTCGGTGGCGCTGCTCGCCACCGCTCAGGGGGTTGAACGAGAACTGCGCGGCATCAGGGGGGTGGGAAATGTGCAGTCCAGCGCCTCGCTGGTGCGCCCCGAGATCATCGTGCGGCCCGACCCGGCGCGCGCCGCCGACCTCGGCGTGACAGCCGCTGCCATCGGCGAGACAGTGCGGGTCGCCACTGCCGGCGATTACGACACCAGCCTGTCCAAACTCAACCTGTCGGAGCGCCAGGTGCCGATCCGGGTCAAACTGCCCGACGCAGTTCGCGCCGACCTGGCTGCCCTGGCGCGCCTGAGCGTTCCGGGCAAGCAGGGCCCAGTGCCCCTGGGCCATGTGGCAAGCATCAGCATGGACAGCGGACCAGCCCAGATCGACCGGCTCAACCGCAGTCGCAACGTTACCTTTGACGTCGAACTTGGCAGCCGCCAGCTCGGCGAGGTCAATACCGAGGCCCGTGCCCTGCCCAGCCTCAAAAACCTGCCGCCGGGCGTGAAGATCGCAGAGCTTGGCGACGCTCAGGAGATGCAGGCGCTGTTTGCCAGCTTCGGTATCGCCATGCTGATTGGCGTGCTGTGCATCTACGGCGTGCTGGTGCTGCTGTTCAAGGACTTCATGCAGCCGGTCACCATTTTGGCGGCGTTGCCGCTGAGCATGGGCGGCGCCTTTGTGGCGCTGCTGCTGACCGGGCGCGCCCTCTCTATGCCCTCGATGATCGGGCTGATCATGCTGATGGGCATCGTCACCAAGAATTCGATTTTGCTGGTGGACTACGCGATTTTGGCGCGCCAGGCCGGCCTGGACCGCTTTGAGGCGCTGGTGGACGCCTGCCACAAGCGCAGCCGGCCCATCGTCATGACCACCATCGCCATGGGGGCTGGCATGATGCCGCTGGCGCTGGGCTGGGGTGCCGACCCGAGCTTTCGCTCACCCATGGCGATTGCCGTCATTGGCGGGCTGATCACCTCTACGCTCCTGAGCCTGCTGGTGGTGCCTGCCGTGTTCACCTACATCGACGACCTGGAGCACCTGCTGCTGCGCTTCATGCGTTGGCTGCGGCGTACGCCCAGCACCGCGAAGCCAGCCCCCGCAAGAGCTTGATCGCCCTTGCTGTTGCGCCTCCCTCAGCTTGACCGGGGATCCAGACAGCCCTGGAAGGCAGTTACCGCTGCAAGGACGAAACCGGCTTGGTGAAGCCCCGCCTGGTGGGCGCCTATTGGCGGATTTTCCGCACCAGAGCGGTAGTGGAATAACCGTCAACAAAGGGCAGGGCCAGGGCGCGTGCACCATAGGCCTCCACAACCCGGGTTTCGGCGAGTTTTTGCATGTCGTAGTCACCGCCCTTGACCAGTATGTCCGGGCGCACCAAGGTGATGAGTTGCAATGGCGTGTCTTCGTCAAACCAGCTCACCAGCGTGGTCGAAGCCAGTCCGGCCAGAACCACGGCGCGATCATCCTCGGGGTTGAGCGGACGCTCCGGGCCCTTGCCCAGGCGGCGGGCCGAGGCGTCGGTGTTGATTGCCACCAACAGGCTCGCACCCAGCGCGCGGGCCTGTTCCAGATACTGCACATGGCCTCGATGCAGCACGTCAAACACGCCGTTGGTAAACACCAAGGGCCGGGGCAACCGGGTCAGGCATTCGACCAGGTCGCGCGGGTCGCAAATTTTGTCGTAAAGCGGAGAAAAGGGGTTCAAACCGGACATTTGTTGCATGCTAACAAAAACCAATCAGCGCTAGGATTCGACTCTTCGTGTGCCAAAATAATCTCCCCATGGCAACATCCAGATGAGACGGGTTAGTCTTAGCTTTGAACATATTCGCGTCGGCGAGCCTTTGGCTTTCGCTGTCTGGGACGCCAATGGCCTGATGGTTGCGGGTCGCGGCCATGTGTTGGCCAGCCAGCGTGAATACGATGTCATGCTCAGCAAGCGCAACGACCTGTTTGTTGACGCCTTGGAGTACCACCGGTTCAAAGAGGCCTTTGAGCGCCGGCTCAACCAAATGGTCAACAGCAACCAGTCGCTGGACAAAATCAACAGCGCCAAGCTCACTGACATGGGCGCTTTGCTGCTCAAAGATGCGCGCGGTAGTACCGGCCTCAACCAGACGGGCGGCGCCGGCCGGGCACTTGCCACGGGCCCCCAGTTCAGCCAGGCCGCGGCCACCGCGCCAGTGCTCGAAACCCATGTCGACTGGCTGGATTTGATAGACGAGGCCAACAACACCCTGCAAGCTGACACAGCCGAGGTATTTGGTCGCCAGCTCGAGCGCTTGTATGCGCGTGTGGTCCAGCAAAGCAACTCGGGGGCCGACAGCGCTCTGCTGATGCTGGTGTTTCTTTCCTCCAAATCGCCCGAGCAGTACAGCGCCACCCATGCCCTGTTGGTCGCTTTCATCTGCCACATCGCGGCACGCGATGTCTTGAAGTGGTCAGATGCGCAACAGGCAACCCTGGTCAGGGCGGCGCTCACCATGAACATCAGCATGCTCAAGTTACAAGACCGGCTGGCCCAGACAGAGGGCAGGCCGAGCATCGCGCAAAGGAAAGAAATTGCGCAACACGCCGCGCTATCGGTTGAAAAACTGCGCGCGCTCGGCGTTTCTGATGCTGATTGGCTCGAAACCGTTCGCGACCACCACACCGCGGGTGCCAAACCCTTTTCCGCATGTACGCCAGCCCAAGCCATGGCCCGGCTGGTCCAGCGAGTCGATGCTTGCACCGCCGGCCTGGCGCCTCGCCGTTCCCGTAAAGCGCGACACACCAGTGCCGCACTCAAGTCGATCTACTTCAATGAGGCAAGCCAAGCCGACGATGCTGGCGTGGCCATCATCAAGTCCATCGGGGCTTATCCACCCGGGTCTTTTGTCCGCTTGGCCAACCATGAAATCGGTGTCGTGATCCGCCGCGGCTCCAATATCAGCATGCCGCGGGTAGCCGTTTTTCTGAGCTCCCATGGCCAGGCCACCAGCGTACTCAAGACCCGTGAAAGCAGCCTGAGCGAGTACCGCATCGTGGAGGGCTTGGCAGCAACCGACCAAAAGACCGGCGTCAAGCTCGATCAACTCCTCAAACTCAGCAGAATTGCCAACGCCACTCTGGGCGAGTAGTGTGCGACCACCCGCACTGCTTGCTTTTTCTCAGCCAGGTCCAAGCCCATGCATTTAGTCCCATGCCAAATTAGCTCCCTGTTGCTGGGGGAGCCCACCACTTTCGACCTGTTCAGCCAAGACGGCTCACTGCTTGCCAAAAAGGGGCATCGGTTTGAAAGCGGCCGAGAGTTGGCTCGCCTGACCAAGGACGGTGCTGATGTTTTCATCAGGTTCGAGGATTCCAAGGCCGGCCAAGAAGCTGAAATGAGAAAAATGATGCTGGCCTTGGTCAGTGAACCGGCTGACTCGGGCGACAAATCACAGGCAAGCGGGTCTCCTGCCGGGGCCAAGAGCAGGGCTGTCAAAGAAACTAAAAGCGCCGACCAGATTCGCGCTGAACTGGACAGCGAGCCCGATTGGCCCTACCTTCAAGAGCAGGCCCATGCGATTCTCAGTAAAAGGACAAATGATTTATTTTTGCGGCAAATCGACCGGCTTGTCGACAAGCTGAGCCACTACAGCCAGGCCAATCCGGATGGAACGCTGCTGGTTTTGATCCACCTGACATCCAAGGATCTGGAACGCTACAGCGCCAACCATGCGGTGTTGGTCAGTGTGTTGTGCAATATTGCAGCCAAGGAGGTTTTGCTTTGGCCAGATGACCTGCGAAAAAAACTTTGCTGCGCTGCCATGACGATGAATGTTGCCATGACAACCCTGCAGGATCAGCTTGCGCTTCAGCCCAATCCCCTGACCGAACTGCAACGAGAGTCGATTGACCTGCATGCCCACCAAGGCGCCGAATTGCTTGAGAAATATGGCCTGCAGGACAAGGAGTGGATTGAGACTGTCAGGGGCCACCACATGCAACCGGCCGGACCGCTGGCCCAACGCAGCTTGGTCGAGCGGTTCAGCCGCCTGATTCAGCGGGCCGACCAGTTCGCAGCGGCGATCTCCCCGCGCGCCACGCGCAAGCCGATCACGCCAAGCCTTGCCATGAAGGCCCTTTACTTTGATGAACAAAAGCAGGTCGACGAAGCCGGCGCTGCCATCATCAAGGCAGTTGGCATTTACTCACCCGGCTCTTATGTGCGGCTGGGATCGAACGAAACCGCTGTTGTGGTCCGCCGCGGGGCCAACACCGCCAGCCCCTTGGTTGCGGTGGTTCTTAACCGCTACAACCAACCCCACAACGAGCTGACCCTGCGCGACACCTCCAAGCCTGAGTTCCGGGTGCTCAACAGCTTAGCGCCACAAGACGTCGGTGCCAGGCTCAATATTCAGCGGCTGATGGCGCTGACCAAGACCCGAGCGACAGCCTGAGGGCCAGGCCCCGCCCGCAGGTCAAGCCGGTGCAAGGCCAGCACTGCACCTGCTAATGTGCTAAATTACCGTTCGGTCACAAAGTTACTTACCCGTTTCATGTTGCGTTTCACGTTCTTTCCCGCGCCCAGAGCGCCCGCTTTGCGGGCTGAGCCCTGCTCACCCTGTGCCCAGCCGTGAAACTCGCCATCGTCGGTTCTGGCATTTCTGGCTTGGCTGTGGCCCACAGCCTGAAGGGTCAAGCAGACATCACACTGTTTGAGGCGGCGGACTACTTTGGCGGCCATACCAACACGGTCGAGCTGACCCTAGACGGCCCGAATGGGCCTTTGACGCACGGCGTGGACACCGGCTTTTTGGTGTTCAACGAGCGCACCTACCCTGCATTGATACGCCTTTTTTCAGAGCTCGCCGTGCCGACTGCGCGCTCAGATATGTCGTTTTCGGTGCAGGTGCCCCAAGCCGGTTTCGGCACGCCCCTGGAATGGAGCGGCGCTTCGCTCAGCAGCGTTTTTTCGCAGCGCCGCAACCTGTTTCGCCCGCGTTTTTTGCGGATGTTGTTCGATGTCTTGCGCTTCAACCGCCTGGCCACCGGCCTGGCCAGAAACGGTCAAGAAACCGAGATGATGCAGCCCTTGGGCGATTTTTTGCTTCAGCATCGTTTCTCCTCAGAGTTTCGGGACTGGTATTTTTTGCCGATGCTGGGCTGTATCTGGAGTTGCCCGACCGACCAGATGCTGCGATTCCCGGTGGCCACGATGGTGCGGTTTTGCCATAACCACGGACTGATTCAGATAAGCCAGCGGCCGCAGTGGTGGACAGTGCCGGGCGGCGCGCGCCAGTATGTCGACAAAATCACCGCTGGGATCGCCGACAAACGCCTGCGCTCCCCGGTACTGCAGATCCGCCGCGATGCGCTGGGCGTGGTCATCAACACCGACGGCCAGACTGAACGCTTTGACAAAGTGGTGCTGGCCTGTCACAGCGACCAGGCGCTGGCTCTGCTGGGGGATGCCAGCGGGTCCGAGCAACGCACCTTGGGTGCCATCCGCTACCAGGCCAACCGCGCCCTGCTGCACACCGATGTCTCGGTGCTGCCGCGCCAGCGGCGCGCCTGGGCGGCCTGGAACTACGAGCGCGCAGACGCCGGCACTGATGCCAACCAAGTCTGCCTGCACTACCTGCTCAATCTGCTGCAGCCACTGCCGTTTGCACAAACCGTGCTGGTCTCACTCAACCCCTTGCGCGAAATCGACCCGAGCCATGTGCATGCCAGCTTTGACTACGCCCATCCGGTTTTCGACCTGGCGGCCATCCGAGCGCAACGCCAGGTTGCGGCCTTGCAGGGGCGGCGGCACAGCTATTTTTGTGGCGCCTGGACTGGTTACGGCTTTCACGAAGACGGGCTCAAGTCTGGCCTAGCGGTGGCCGCACAAATTAAAGCCCTGCCAGGTCAGGACTGGGGGACGCTGCAATGATCCCAAGCGCTTACCCCAAGGCGCTGATCGGCTTTGGCCAGGTGCGTCACACGCGGCTCAAGCCGGTGCGCAACGCTTTTGTCTACCCGACCTATTTTTTGATGCTGCCCATGCGCAGCCTGCGTCGCCACGGCGCGGGCGCGCTGCCTGTGAATCGCTGGGGCGCATTGAGCTTTTACGATGCTGACCACGGCGACGCCCGCTCGGGCGCGCAGGGAGGCGCCCTGGCCTGGCTTGACGAGTTGCTGCAGCAACACGGCATCGCCGGCGCCGATGGCGAGGTCTGGCTGCAGTGCTACCCCAGGGTGTTGGGGCACACCTTCAAACCAGTGAGCTTTTGGTATTGCCACGGCGCAGACGGCAACCTTCGCGCGATTGTGGTGGAGGTGAACAACACCTTTGGCGAGCGCCACTGCTACCTTCTTGATGCTCCGCGCTATGGCGTGGAGCAGGGGGCGGCCAAGGTGTTTCATGTGTCGCCTTTTTGTCCCGTCGAGGGCGGCTACCGGTTTCGCTTCATGGTTGATTCGGCGCGCCAGCGCACCGTGGGCCGCATCGATTTTGACGACGCCAGCGGGCCTCTGATCCAGACCAGCGTGAGCGGCAGCCTGGTTCCGCTGGACGCCTACAGCATGCGCCGGGCACTTTGGCGCTACCCGGCCATGACGCTGGGTGTGGTGCTGCGCATCCATTGGCAGGCGATCAGGCTGTTTGTCAAGCGCACGCCTTTTTTCACCAAACCACCTCCCCCCGCCGTGCTGACCACACGCTGAGACCACGCCCTTCATGAACACCAGCACCGCCAACCCGTTTTCCATCCCACAAGGCACGCCCGCAGCGGGGCGGGCCGTGCTCAAGGTGTTGCAGCGCCTGCAACACGGCAGCTTGACGCTGCAACTCCCCGACGGCTCCATGCAGCGTTTTGGCGGCGAAGCACTGCCCCATGCCGCACTGCACTTGCACAATTGGAAGCCCTGCTCGGCAGCACTCAAATCAGGTGACATCGGTTTTGCCGAAAGCTTCATTGCGGGCGACTGGAGCACGCCCAACTTGACCGAATTGCTGCGGGTTTTGGTGAAAAACCGCGCCCAGGTCGACGCCGTGATTTTCGGCTCCTGGGCTGGCCGCTTGCTCTACCGGCTCAAACATCTGCTTAACCGCAACACCCGTACCAACAGCCAAAAAAATATCCACGCCCACTACGACCTGGGCAACAGCTTCTACCGGCTCTGGCTCGATGAGACCATGAACTACTCCTCAGCAATCTTCGCCGGAGATCTGAACCAGCCCCTGGCTCAGGCGCAAAAGGCCAAGGTAGGCCGGGCGCTGGCAGCCTGCCAACTCAAGGCCGGGGAACGCTTGCTCGAGGTAGGCTGCGGCTGGGGCGCCTTGGCTGAAATGTGCACCACGGAACTGGGGGCCACGCTGGTCGGCGTGACCTTGAGCACCGAGCAACTCGGCTTTGCTCGCGAACGCGTTGAGCGCCTGGGCATGTCCGAGCGCGCTGACCTGCGGCTGCAAGACTACCGGGATATTCAAGACGAGCCCTTTGACGCCATTTGTTCCATCGAGATGATTGAGGCTGTGGGGCAATCATATTGGCCCACCTACTTTGCCACGCTGGCGCGCCTGCTCAAGCCGGGAGGACGGGCCTGCGTGCAAAGCATCGTGATCGACGACCGCCTTTTTGAGCGCTATGTGCGCAGCACCGACTTCATCCAGCAGTATATTTTTCCCGGTGGCTGCCTGCCCTGCCCAAGCGAATTTCGGACCCACGCCCGGGCAGCGGGCTTTGAGGTGGTGGACGAATACGCCTTTGGACTGGATTACGCTGAAACCCTGAGGCGCTGGCGCGAGGCTTTTTTAGCGGCACGGGCACAGGTGTTGCAGGGCGGGTTTGACGAGCGTTTCGTGCGTATTTGGGAGTTTTACTTGGCCTACTGCGAGGCCGCCTTCACCGAGGGCGATATTGACGTGGTGCAATACACCCTGCAAAAGGCACACCCCTGAGCCTGCCTGAAGCTCCCGCTCAAGCCAGCCCGCACACCATGCCAAGCCGCCGTCAACTGCTGAGCCGCATCTGCTTTGGCCTGCTCGCCGGCCGAATCACTGGCCTGGCCTTGGCGCAGGCTCAACCGGCTGCGCCGCCGGCGGAGGTTCTGGCCAGCATGCCCGATGCCCGCTGGATTGGGGGCGCGCGGCTTCGCTATTTTGGTTGGAGCGTCTATGACGCCAGTCTGTGGGCTGGGCCCGGCTTCTACGCAAACGGCTACGCCAGCCAGCGCTTTGCACTCAGCCTCTTGTACCTGCGGGCGTTTAGCGGCAAAGAGATTGCGCTGCGCTCCATGCAAGAAATCCGGCGGGTGGCCAAACTGCCAGCCGAAACCGACCTGATTTGGCTCGACGCCCTGCAAGACGTCCTGCCTGAGGTAGCGGCTGGCGAACGCCTCACCGGCCTGCATGGGCCGGGCAGCCTGGCGCTGTGGCACCAGGGCCGGGCGCTTGCGACGGTTAGCGACGCGCAACTCGCCGCCCGGTTTTTTGGCATCTGGCTAGACCCGGCAACCAGCGAGCCCCGCTTGCGCCAGGCCCTGCTGGCTGGCGCCATACCATGAGCGCAGCCCAGCACAGCAGTGCTGGCTTTGACTGGCAGCAGGGTTGGCGCTACGGCCTGATGGGCCTGCCACTGGCCTTCGTCGCATTACCTCTGTATGTGCTGCTGCCCAACCACTATGCCCGCAGCTTTGGCGTGCCGCTGGCCGCGCTGGGTGCTTTGCTGTTGGGAACACGCCTGTTTGACGCCCTGATCGACCCCTTGCTCGGGCGCTTGAGCGACCGGCTCTTTGCCCGCTCACCCCGCGCCGTGCTGGGCGCTGCCGGCCTGGCCGCGCTGCTTTTGGCGCTGGGTTTTGTGCTGCTGTTTTTCCCGCCGCTTCGCTCCAGCGACGAGCTTTTGCTGTGGGCCGGCGCAAGCCTGCTGCTCACCTACGCGGCCTTCAGCGCTTTGAGCGTGATGCACCAATCCTGGGGCGCCATGCTCGGTGGCGACGAGGTGCAACGCAGCCGCATCGTTGCCTGGCGCGAGGGTCTAGGACTGGCCGGCGTGATTCTGGCCTCGATCACGCCAAGCGTCCTGGGGTTGCCAGCCACGACCGCGATTTTTGTGCTGGCGCTGGTGCTGGCTTGGCTGGCCTGGTCCAGCGCCCGCCCGCCCCAGACTGCACTGGGCGGTGAAAGAGCACTACCAAACCAAGCCAGCAGCCTATGGCTGCCGTTCTCGAGACCGGCCTTTCGGTCGCTGCTGCTGGTTTTTATCGTCAATGGCATTGCCAGCGCAGTGCCGGCCACGCTGCTGCTGTTTTTTATACAAGATTGTCTGCAAGCGCCAGAGGCCATGCAGCCGCTGTTTTTGGGCAGTTACTTTTTCTGTGCCGCCTTGTCGATTCCGCTCTGGTTGCGTTTGGTAGGCCGCTATGGGTTAGCCAGGACCTGGGGGTTGGGCATGCTGCTCTCGCTGGGTGTGTTTGTATTTGCTGCCAGGCTGGGCGCCGGCGATATCGCCGCCTTTGTGCTGGTGTGCGCCCTGTCGGGTGTGGGTCTGGGCGCCGACCTGGCCCTGCCCGGGGCGATGCTGGCCGGCGGCATCGCCAACAGCGGCGACCGCGGTCGCTTCGAAGGGGCTTATTTTGGCTGGTGGAACTTTGCCAGCAAACTCAATCTGGCCCTGGCAGCCGGCCTGGCCCTGCCCGCCCTAGGAGCCCTGGGCTATGTGCCGGGCAGCCGGGATGCGCAGGCGCTCGACATGCTGTCGGCCGCCTATTGCCTGCTGCCCTGTGCGCTCAAATTGCTGGCTGCCACCCTGCTCTACACCTTGATCATCCGGAGAAACCCATGAAAAGACGCCTATTGCTTGCCTCGGCGGCTGTCCCAGGCTCACTGCTGTTAGGCGCTTGCGCCTCGCAGCAAATAGACAGCTATGCCCAGGACAAACCCCTGCTCGACTTGCGACAGTATTTCAATGGCACGCTGGATGCCTATGGCGTTTTTACCGACCGCTCGGGCACTGTGGTCAAGCGCTTCACGGTGGTCATGGCCTGCAGTTGGAACGGCGACGAGGGGCTGCTTGACGAAGATTTTTTATACGCTGACGGCAGCACCCAAAAACGCATCTGGCGCCTGCGCCGGCTCGCCGACGGCCGCTACAGCGGCCGCGCTGATGATGTGGTGGGTGAGGCGCTCGGACAGACCCGCGGCAACACCTTCCAGTGGAACTACACCCTGAACCTGCCGGTCAACGGCTGGGTTGTTGAGGTTCAGTTCGACGACTGGATGTATCTGATGACCGACAAGGTCATGCTCAACAAGGCCACCATGAGCAAGTTTGGCCTGCGCCTGGGCGAGGTGACCCTGTCCTTTGTGAAGCGCTGAGGGTAGTCCATGCCACTCTTTGCCCCACTCAACCCACCCCTGCGGGACTGGCGTGGCCAGAACGTCTGGGTTATTGGCGCGTCCACCGGTATTGGCCGCGCCACTGCTGCAGCCCTGCACCAGGCTGGCGCGCGGGTCAGCGTGTCTGCCCGCAAAGCCGCAGCCCTGGCCGAATTTGTGCAACAGCATCCGGGCAGCCAGGCCTTGCCACTCGACGCCGGCGAGCCAAACGCCCTTCAGCAGGCCACACAGCAATTGCTGGCCCAAGGTCCGCTAGACCATGTGCTGTACTGCGCAGGCCACTACCAAGCCATGCGAGCCAGCAGCCTCGATCTGGCCGACATGCAAGAGCATCTGAAGATCAACTACCTGGGCGCGCTGTACCTGCTCGAGGCTTTGTTGCCGGCACTGCTGGCGCGCGGAAGCGGCCATATCAGCTTGGTGGGCAGTGTGGCGGGCTACCGCGGCCTGCCCAACAGCCTGGCCTACGGGCCGACCAAGGCGGCGCTGATCAACCTGGCCGAAACCCTGTACCTGGACTTGCACCCGAAGGGCATCGGGGTGTCACTGGTGAACCCGGGCTTTGTGAAAACTCCATTGACCGCTGGCAACGCCTTCGACATGCCGGCTCTGATCAGTCCCGAGGAGGCCGCGCAGGCCATGTTGCAGGGCTGGGCGCGGGGCGACTTTGAATTGCATTTCCCCAAGCGTTTCACGCTGTGGATGAAGGCCCTGCGCTTGCTGCCCAACCGGCTGTTTTTCTCTTTGGTCGGCCGGGTCGCCCAATGAGCAGCCCCACGCCTGCCGCCGAGGCGGCCAAGCGGCTGGTGGCCTTTTTTGAGGGGCTGCAACCCGCCAGCCTAAGCCAACTCGGGCAGATTTACGCCGCCCAGGCCCGCTTCAAAGACCCCTTCAATGAGGTCATCGGTTTACCCGCCATCGAGCGTGTTTTTAAGCACATGTTCGATTCCCTGCACGAGCCGAGATTTGTCGTCACACAGCAGGTTTTGCAGGGCGAGCAGTGTTTCTTGACCTGGGAATTCCACTTTCGCTTCAAAAGCCATCAGGCCGAAAAAAACCAGCTGATATTGGGCGCAACCCACCTGGTTTTTGCAGCCGATGGGCTGGTCACGCTGCACCGCGACTATTGGGACGCGGCAGAAGAGTTGTACGAAAAGTTGCCCCTGCTAGGCAGCCTGATGCGCTGGCTCAAGGGCCGCGCCAAGCGTTAAGCCCTGTGCTCAGGGCGGCGCTGTTTCGGCAAAACTGGGGCGCTGCATGAGCTTCTCATAAAGCCGCAGCAGGTTGGCATGCTCGCTGCGCCAGTCGATCTGGGGAAAACGAAAATCCAGATAACCCAGGGCGCAGCCCACGCAAATGTCGGCCAGGCCAAAGTGCACACCCGCGCAAAAGTTTTTGTCCGCCAAGCCCCGGCCCATGGCCCGCAACGCCATGTCAATCTTGCCCAGTTGCCGATCGATCCAGGCCTGGCTGCGCTGTGCATCGGTGCGTCCGGACCAGGTGGCCTCCATGCGGGCAAGCAGGGCTGCGTCCAACAGCCCGTCAGCCAGGGCCTCCCAGGTCTTGATCTCTGCGCGCTCCCGCCCGACTGATGGAATCAGCTTGCCCACAGGTGACAGGGTGTCGAGGTATTCGACAATGACGCGCGAATCAAACAGGGCCTCAGAGCCCTCCATCACCAGGCACGGCACCTTGCCCAGGGGGTTGGCTTCGCCCATGCTGGTTTGCGCTGACCACACGTCTTCGAGGACAAGGTTGTAGTCCAATTTTTTTTCTGCCATGACCACCCGCACCTTGCGGACATAGGGACTGGACAGGGAACCGATTAATTTCATGGGTGAACTATTAACACAGGGCTGGTCATTTTAGCCGCTCGGCCACACCGGCCAAAGTCGCTGGTGGCATCACTGGTGGCAACAGCCGTGTGACAGCGGGTCGGCACCTACAATCCCGCCATGATGTTTTCAGCCCTGAGCGCCCTCTCGCCACTGGATGGACGCTACGCCCCACGGCTTGCGGCCCTGCGCCCAATCATGAGCGAATTCGGCTACATGAAGCGCCGCGTGCAAGTTGAAATAGCCTGGTTGATTGCCTTGAGCGACTGCGGTCTTGAGCAGTTCGCACCGCTAACGCCCAATGCGCGACGCTACCTCGGGCAGCTGGTGGACGATTTTTCAGAAACTGACGGCGCGGCCATCAAGACCATTGAAAAAACCACCAACCATGATGTCAAGGCGGTAGAGTACTGGATCAAGAGTCGGCTGGTGGGGCAAGCCGAGTTGCTTGCGGCCAGCGAATTTGTGCACTTTGCCTGCACCAGCGAGGACATCAACAACACCAGCCATGCCCTGCAACTCAAGGCCGGACGCGATCAAGTACTGCTGCCCGCGCTAGACAGCATCATTTCGCAAATGCGTGACATGGCGCACGCCTTTGCCGGCGTGCCCATGCTGAGCCGCACCCACGGCCAAACCGCCAGCCCGAGCACCGTGGGCAAAGAAATTGCCAACGTGGTGGCGCGCTTGGACGGCGCGCGCAGCCGCATTGCTGGCGTATGCCTGCTGGCCAAAATGAATGGCGCAGTCGGCAACTACAACGCCCACCTTGCCGCCTGGCCTGGGTTTGATTGGGAGGCTTTTAGCCGGCGGGTGGTGGAAACGCCAGAACCGCAAGGCCTGGGGCTGAGCTTTCAGGCTTACAGCATTCAAATTGAGCCGCACGACTACATGGCCGAACTGTTTGACGCCGTGGCCCGCGCCAACACCATCCTGATTGACTGGTCGCGCGATGTCTGGGGCTATGTCTCGTTGGGTTATTTCAAGCAAAAATTACGCGCTGGCGAGGTCGGCTCCAGCACCATGCCGCACAAGGTGAACCCGATCGATTTCGAGAACGCCGAGGGCAACCTGGGCCTGGCCAATGCGCTGCTGCGCCATCTGAGCGAAAAGTTGCCAATCTCGCGCTGGCAGCGTGACCTGAGCGACTCCACCGTGCTGCGCAACATCGGCGTGGCGCTGGGCCATGCCGTGCT
>Ga0208960_1000983_pt1 | contig 15551 bp, 12 predicted proteins | sample GreLakmeON33MSRF_FD_187703 | JGI IMG/M metagenome (GOLD analysis project Ga0208960, IMG submission 187703) | Freshwater lentic microbial communities from great Laurentian Lakes, MI, USA - Great Lakes metaG ON33MSRF (SPAdes) | ecosystem: Environmental > Aquatic > Freshwater > Lake | place: Great...
ACGTACCGAATCCCCGGAACGGTGAGGGAGGTCTCTGCCACATTGGTGGTCAGAATGATCCTTCTTGAGCCCCCGGTCTTGAAAACACGCTCCTGCTCAGCGAATGAAAGCCTCGCGAATAGAGGTAGGATTTCCGTGCCGGCTGGGTGGTGTTTACGTAGCGATTCGGCAGTCTCACGGATCTCACGCTCACCCGGGAGGAATACCAATACATCCCCAAGGCCTGAACGAGTGGTCTCGTCCACGGCATCGAGTATGGCCTGATCGATATCAAGATCCTCCTCACCCTCAGACGATATTGGTCGATACCGCATCTCGACCGGGTACATCCGGCCAGACACCTCTATCACAGGAGCCTGATTGAAATGTTCAGAGAATCGATCGGCATCGATTGTGGCAGAGGTGACGATGATCTTGAGGTCGGGTCTCCTTGGGAGGAGTTGCTTCAAATAACCCAGTAAAAAATCAATATTGAGGCTCCGTTCATGAGCCTCATCGATAATGATTGTGTCGTAGGATGAGAGGGTATGATCTCCCTGAATCTCGGCCAATAAAATGCCATCGGTCATGATCTTGATATAGGTACCCTGACTCACCTTGTCTGAGAATCGGACCTTATAACCGACCGCCTGTCCTAATGGGGTATTGAGTTCTGATGCGATACGAGCCGCGACCGTACGTGCAGCGATCCGTCTTGGTTGTGTATGCCCGATCATTCCATTCACACCACGCTTCAAATCGAGACAGATCTTCGGGAGTTGGGTCGTCTTGCCAGACCCCGTCTCTCCGCACACGATCACCACTTGATTGGCTTCAATCGCGCGTGCGATCTCCGCCCGGCGTGCGACCACCGGTAGATCCTCTGCATAACTTGGTTTGGGTAGGTTCGCGAGACGACAAGCAATGTCGGTGGGTGAGTACTTTTTCATTGGTACATCGATTTGAGCGAGGGCCTCATTTTACCGTGATAGAACTTCTGTCGGCTTGACTATCGCGTTCATGAAAGGTAATCAGCATGACGGAGTCACTCTTCATGGACGCTATTAGGCTCAAATCCTGTATCATGAGCGCTTCAAAATTATGTCCTATCCTCCATGAAAATTACCTTCCTGGATTTCGAACAGCCCATCTCCGAGATCGAGACCAAGATCGAGGAGTTGCGATTCGCCCAGGATGACTCTGCTCTGGATATTTCGGCAGAGATCACACGCCTTCAAAAGAAGAGCCTATCCTTAACCAATGGGATATATGCGAAGCTCACCCCATGGCAGATTTCACAGGTCGCACGTCACCCCCAACGGCCCTACACACTCGACTACGCTCAGCATCTATTTACCGATTTTGAGGAGCTCCACGGGGACCGAAATTTTGCCGATGATCCTGCCATCGTGGGGGGTCTCGCTCGTTTCGATGGTCAGACGGTGATGATCATCGGTCACCAGAAGGGTCGCGATACCAAGGATAAGATCTACCGTAATTTCGGCATGCCAAAGCCTGAGGGCTATCGCAAGGCATTGCGGTTGATGCGTCTTGCAGAAAAGTTTGAGATTCCTCTCCTCACCTTCATAGATACCCCGGGTGCTTACCCCGGGATTGATGCCGAGGAGAGAGGTCAGTCCGAGGCCATCGGTCGCAACCTCTATGTACTAGCAGAACTTAAGGTGCCCGTTATCTGCACCATCATCGGGGAAGGTGGTTCTGGTGGTGCTCTGGCGGTTGCGGTGGGTGATACGGTTCAGATGCTGCAATATGCAACATACTCAGTCATCTCACCCGAGGGTTGTGCATCGATTCTATGGAAGAGCGCGGACAAGGCCCCTGATGCTGCTGAGATCATGGGGATTACAGCTCACCGACTGAAGACCATGGGATTAATTGACAAGATCATCAACGAGCCATCCGGCGGCTCTCACCGCAATTACCCGCTCATTATGCAGTCCGTAAAGAAGTCCCTCCAGGAGTCTCTCAAGCAGTTGCAGGGATACTCAACGGAGATACTGTTGCAAAAACGCTTCGAGCGGTTAATGGGATATGGCAAGTTCAAGGAAGTCAAAGTTAAGTAGCCTCCCCATTCGCGTAGAAGAAATACTGCGCGGACAAATCGAGCTGGGGAATCACCTGATAGTGGCACTGAGCGGCGGGATGGACTCGGTCGTGCTGATCGATCTGTTGTCTAAGCTCTCTGCCAAGATGCAATTCACTCTCTCGGCTGTGCATATTGATCACGGCATCAGCGTCAATTCAAATGGTTGGGCCCAATTCAATCGTAAGCTCTGCCGATCCCTCAGCATCCCATTAAAAACCACCAAACTCAAACTTAAAAGAGAGCCAGGGGTTAACTTGGAGGCGGTTGCGCGGAATGCCCGTTATCAAGTATTCAGCAGTCTCAGGGCCGATTACGTGGTCCTTGCTCAACATCTGGACGATCAAGCCGAGACTCTTCTGCTGCAACTGTTACGTGGATCGGGGGCACGGGGACTGAGTGCGATGCCGATGGTGAGGAGTCAACCCACGGGTATCGGGGATCATGCATCGATCCCCTCCCCACGGATACTTCGGCCGCTACTGGAAATCCCTCAAAGCGAGATTGAGTCCTATGCAGAGGAGCATCAATTAAGCTGGATCACCGATGAGAGCAATGCCGATACCTCTTTCGATCGGAATTTTTTGCGGCATGAAATTCTCCCAATACTGGGCGAACGCTTCCCTTCCTACCGTACGACATTTCTGCGCACCAGTCGCCACCTGTCAGAGGCTTCATCACTGATGGATGAGTTGGCTGAATCAGATAGCGAGAGATGTGTGCTCTCAGGAAAGATCCAAGTCGAGAGGTTGCGCACGTTAAGTCTCCCGCGAGCGAAGAACCTATTACGTTATACCTTGGGAGAGATGGGTGCGATCTTGCCCAGCACATTGAAACTGGATGAAATACTACGGCAATTATGCTCCTCCCATCCCAATACTAAACTCCATCTTACTTTTGGAACGACTGAGATTCGCTGTTTCAAGGGGGCAATCCATATTAGGCCACTGTCTGCGGTAGCTGACACTGAGTGGCAACTCTCATGGAATGGTGAAAAGAAATTGATCATCCCAGAACGGGGAGGCACCATTAGTTTTTCGCGGCGAAAGAGCGCAGGGATCAGCCTATCTAAGCTAATGACTAAAGAGTCCGTCACGATCCGCCCGCGTCGAGGGGGGGAGCGACTTTGTCCAGACCGCAACCGACCAAGCCGTAGTCTCAAGAATCTATTGCAGGAGGCTTCACTCCCGCCATGGGAGCGGTCAATCTTGCCACTTCTATTCTGTGGAGAGAGTCTGGTATGGGCACCCGGGATTGGTATCGACTGCGATTTTCAGGCGACTGCGGGTGAGATGGGATTGGTGGTACAGTGGGACCGAGAGTAACGTCCACTATCCCTATACTTAATCAATTTCTGTATTCACCCCATGGCCAAATCAAAATCCACTTACTCCTGCAATGAATGCGGCGGACAGACCCTGAAGTGGCAGGGACAGTGCCCCCACTGCCAGGCATGGAATACTTTGATCGAGACCGTCTCCGAAAAATCCACATCACGCTTCACACCAGTCTCTGAGACTAGCCATGTTCAGAGCTTAAGCATGGTCGATGATGGGGAGGAGGAACGGTACTCGACCGGCGTGACCGAGTTCGATCGGGTTCTGGGTGGTGGATTGGTCCATGGAGGGGTGGTTCTACTCGGTGGTGACCCCGGTATCGGTAAGTCGACTCTGCTCCTACAGACACTGTGCCATATGTCCTCTACCCATAATGTGCTCTACGTCAGTGGAGAGGAGTCAGCCCGTCAGGTTGCACTTCGTGCGAAACGATTGGCCCTAGATGCAAGTGCAGTTCATATGCTAGCTGAGATTCAGTTGGAGAAAATCCAGTCTGTGCTGAGTGAGCGTAAGCCCGATATCGCGGTCATTGATTCGATCCAGACCGTTTACTCTGAAGCATTACAGTCAGCACCGGGTTCGGTTGCTCAGGTGAGAGAGTGCGCTGCACAATTGACTCGGCTGGCTAAAGCAAGTGGCACCTGCATCATCCTTGTGGGACATGTAACCAAGGAGGGTGCTCTGGCAGGCCCTAGAGTGCTTGAGCATATGGTTGACACGGTGCTTTATTTTGAAGGGGATACGCACTCTAGCTTTCGCTTAATACGCGCCTTCAAGAATCGTTTCGGAGCAGTGAACGAGATTGGTGTATTCGCAATGAGCGAGAGAGGTTTACGAGAGGTGACCAATCCATCGGCACTTTTTCTGTCTCACCATGACTCACAGGTTGCAGGATCCTGCGTGATGGTGACACAGGAGGGAACACGACCCCTTCTGGTTGAAATCCAAGCCTTGGTGGATGAGGCTCACGCACCCAATCCACGGCGACTCAGCGTGGGACTTGAACAGAATAGACTGGCGATGCTACTAGCGGTACTGCACCGACATGCCGGTATCCCCTGCTTCGATCAGGATGTATTTGTTAATGCCGTTGGGGGAGTAAAGATTACCGAGCCGGGGGCCGATCTTGCGGTCCTGCTTGCAATCGTTTCTTCCTTTAAGAACAAGCCATTAACAGAAAATATGGTTGTATTTGGTGAGGTCGGTCTGGCGGGTGAAGTAAGACCCGTTCAGCGCGGACAAGAACGTTTAAAGGAGGCCGCTAAGCTAGGATTTACCTCTGCCATCATACCCAAGGCTAACAAGCCCAAGCAGTCGATCCCGGGGATTGAAATTATCGCGGTGGAGAGGGTAGAAGAAGCGGTCTCAAGGATGCGCTGACACACACTCAAAACTAGAGTGGTTGCCTCTTGACGCTTAGAAAAATTAATCAGGGGTCACTAAATTGATGGCCCCTGATCAGACCTCACTTAGTTCTGGCGTAGGGACTCTGGGTGCTGCTAACCCTGAATGAATTTCCCCGATTATCATTGACAAAAGAACGTCCACGGCTATTATCCCGATTCCCATTCGCACTATTGGCACTACGGCCGCCAGCACCATTTGACCAGGTACGGCTCCGCTTATGGGCAACGTTGGGGGTTCCTCTAGGAGCACCACCGCCACCAGGACGAGGCTTGAAACGTGGCTCCAGACCCGGAACTACGTGGGATGCGATCTGCTGGCCGGTGAAACGTTCGATCTTCTTCAGGTTGACTCCATCCTTACCAGAAGCAAATGAAACTGCGATACCTGCAGCGCCGGCACGTCCGGTACGGCCGATACGATGTACATAATCTTCAGCAAACTTAGGCAGATCAAAGTTAATGACGTGGGTAATCCCGACCACATCGATACCCCTCGCCGCAACGTCGGTTGCAACCAGTACCCGTAACCCACCATGACGAAGCTTGGTCAGTGTGCGGGTGCGATCACGCTGGCTCATATCTCCATGCAGAGCAGCGGCCTCATGACCCTGAGACGCGAGGTTGTCAGCCAAGGTATCAGCATCACGCTTAGTTGCAGTGAAAACGATCGCCTGTTTTAAGGCCATATCGCGAAGCAGATGATCTAATAGACGGTTCTTGTGGGAGAGATCATCCACATAATGGAGACGCTGTTCGATATTGTCGAGCCTCGCCTGTTGGGCAGCAATCTGGATCCGTTTAGGTATCTTTAGTAGACGTAATGCCACCTTGTCGATTGCACCATCCAGTGTGGCTGAGAATAGCAACGTCTGGCGGTTGGCCGGTGTGGCTGAGGCGATCCTCTCCACATCGTCGATGAATCCCATGTCGAGCATACGATCAGCCTCATCTAAGACCATCATCTCTAGACGCGAGAAGTCGATACGCCCTCGCTGGATATGATCAATCAGACGTCCTGGTGTTGCTACAAGAATATCAACAGGCTGAGATAATAACTTGTTCTGTAGTGGGTAAGGCATTCCACCCAGAATGCTCACAACCTTAACACGGGGTAGGTGCTTGCCATACTTGGCAGCAGCCTCTGAGACCTGTAAGGCGAGCTCTCTCGTCGGTGTCAGGACCAGTACTCGGGGTCCTCTGCTATGAACCTTGGGAGGTGTCGCGAGCTTGTGAAGTGCCGGCAGCATGAATGCGGCAGTCTTGCCGGTCCCGGTCTGTGCCGAGGCCATGATATCGTGTCCCGCGAGTAACTCAGGGATGGCTTGTTCTTGGATTGGAGTCGGATTGGTGTAACCAGAGTCGACGATGGCTTTGAGGATGAGGGGATGCAGATTTAGATTTTCAAATGACACGTTATTTTCCTAAAAAGTAAAAAATAAACGCGCAAGCAGGGAATGACTGCCGGAGATTACGGGCAAAGTACCGCTAGCGCAAACGCAAAACATCGCCGCTAACCAGGGTACTGCGCAATTTCCGGAGGAATCTTGAAAATCGAAGAGAGGTCAGGAACGATGAACTCGAGAAAAAGGCATGAGCCCTTTCATCGATGCGCGGAGTATACAGCAGTCGTGTTGATTGTCGAGGTTATTTTTGTAGCAACCGTAAACTATTAAGGTCAATCGATTCAATCGGAGGGGTGGATTCATTTAGAATTGCTCGCTTTAGGATCGCGATCTGAGGTTGATTTAGAGTCTCAGTCTTAAGTAATTCGTCTGCAGTTCGGTCGAGTAGTTCACGATTCATCTGGAGGATGGCGATAGCATGTTCGAATGCTTGGTCGATGAGTTTACGCACGGAGACATCCACCTCTCGAGCAGTCTGTTCACTATAGTCACGGCTCTGAGAGATCGGCATACCAGGTTCTAGGAAGGTGGCCCGTTCTCGGTCATAGGTGACATTACCCAGAGACTCGCTCATTCCATACCGAAGTACCATCGCACGTGCAATGTCGGTAGCACGGGCAAGATCATCCGCTGCACCGGTCGAGATTTCATCGAAGACCACCCTCTCAGCTGCACGACCGCCCATCAGAATGGCCATCTTGTGCTCCAGTTCAGTCCTCGTCATAAGGAATCGGTCCTCGGTCGGACGTTGGATCGTATACCCCAGTGCGCTGACCCCTCGTGGGATGATCGATATCTTGTGAACCTCATCTGTACCGGGTAGGGAGAGCGCAACCATCGCATGACCCAGCTCGTGAAAAGCAACCACCCGTCGCTCCTTCGGGTTAAGAAGGCGGTTTCGCTTCTCAAGACCTGCGATGATGCGTTCGATGGCATTGTTAAAGTCATCCATCGTGACCGATGTAGCGCGACGACGGGTAGCAAGGAGTGTTGCCTCATTAATCAAGTTAGCCAAGTCTGCGCCTGTGAATCCCGGTGTCAGTGCAGCCACTTGCTCTGGATTAACATCCAGATCGAGTTTGACCTTCTTGAGATGCACCGCGAGGATTTGTTCGCGACCAATCTTGTCTGGCCTATCCACCAAGACTTGGCGGTCAAACCGCCCTGCACGAAGCAGTGCCGGGTCAAGGATCTCTGGGCGGTTTGTGGCAGCCAGTAGAACCACCCCACTCTTTGGATCAAACCCATCCAGTTCTGCGAGTAGCTGATTCAGTGTTTGCTCCTTCTCGTCGTGTCCGCCGATTCCATATGCACCGCGGGCTCGTCCGAGTGAGTCCAACTCGTCGATGAAGATGATCGCGGGAGCGACCTGACGAACCTGCTCGAATAGATCACGCACCCGAGCGGCACCAACACCGACAAACATCTCAACAAATTCAGAACCAGAGATCGAAAAGAAGGGCACCCCCGCCTCACCGGCCACCGCTCGTGCTAATAGTGTTTTTCCAGTTCCGGGTGGGCCGATCAATAGGATGCCCTTAGGTGATCGCCCACCGAGACGGCTATACCCTTCAGTATCTTTAAGGAAATTTACAATCTCGATTAGCTCATCCTTGGCCTCATCGACACCGGCCACATCCGCGAAGGTGACCTTGATCTCCTTCTCAACAAATACCTTTGCTCGGCTCTTGCCGATCGACATCAGCCCGCCACTCATTCCACCACCCATCCGTCGAATTGCATACATCCAGATCGCGATGAAGATCGCAGTCGGCAGTATCCAGGATAGAAGGTCGTGGAACCAGGTGCTTGGTATCACCCCTGTATAGGTGACGTTATGCCGATCAAGCTTGTCGGCAAGTTCAGGCTCCACTCTTGTTGTGACAAAGTCCTTCCCCTCATCAGATCCAGCCCCCCTGAACTTGCCATAGATGTAGTCGTGTGTGACCGCGATCTCGACGATCGGGCCTTGCTCAAGAAGGGCTTGAAAACGGCTGTATGGGATCGGCTCGACCTTGCTGTATTTCTCGTACTGGCTCTGAACGAATAAAATTCCGACCAATGCAATGATCACGTACCAGAAATTGATCTGAGTCTTCTTATCTATTGAATTCTCCATTGGCACCTCTATATTGGTGACAGTTCAGTGATAATTCAGCATAGCACACGGCCCAGACGGTTCCGATCAGCGGGTATAGGGGTCGTCGTCGAAATACAGTTCCGATACAGGCCATGACGAGTGCTTTAAAATTATTCCAGAACAACCGGATATAAGGTTAGCAGTGTCACTGACTGACTGGTATAATGCCGCCCTTTTGTCGTTCCCAGAACAAGGATTCACAATGTCCCGTTCCATTCGTAATATCGCTATCATCGCCCACGTTGATCACGGCAAGACCACACTGGTGGACAAGCTGTTGCATCAAGCAGGATCCTTCGCAGCTCACCAACACATCGCAGAGCGAGTGATGGATTCAAATGATATCGAGCGTGAACGGGGTATCACCATTCTTGCCAAGAATTGTGCGGTTGATTACGATGGGGTACACATTAATATTGTGGACACACCGGGACATGCTGACTTCGGTGGTGAGGTCGAGCGAGTCCTGTCGATGGTCGATGGGGTCCTTCTGCTGGTGGATGCGGTTGAGGGGCCGATGCCTCAGACACGGTTTGTCACCAAGAAGGCGCTGGCGCTGGGATTACGGCCCATCGTTGTGATCAACAAGGTTGATCGGGATGGGGCTCGCCCTGATTGGGTGGTGAACCGTACCTTTGAATTATTCGATAAGCTCGGTGCGACTGAAGAACAGTTAGACTTTCCGGTAGTCTATGCATCTGCACTGAATGGCTATGCCATGCTCGACCTAAAGCAAACCAGCACTGACATGCGCCCTCTATTTGATGCTGTTCTGAAGTATGTCCATGCACCGGTCGGTGATCCTGATGAGGCGCTACAACTACAAATCAGCGCATTAGATTACTCCAGCTTTGTAGGACGTATCGGTATCGGACGAATCTCTCGTGGACGCCTCAAACCGGGTCAGGAGGTGATGGTGCTGGCAGGGAATAATGTCATCAAAAAGGCCAAGGTCAATCAAATACTCGGCTTTCGCGGGATCGAACGGATACAGCTGGACGAAGCACTTGCGGGTGATATCGTACTTGTCAATGGTATTGAGGAGCTTTGTATCGGTGCCACACTGGCAGATGTCAATCAGCCAGAAGGTCTGCCGATGCCGGCCGTGGATGAGCCTACCCTGACAATGAACTTTCAGGTGAATACCTCACCCTTCGCAGGAAAGGAAGGAAAGTTCGTCACCAGCCGACAGCTGAAGGAACGTCTGGAGAGAGAGCTACTGACCAATGTCGCAATGAAACTTGAAGATACCGGTGATACGGACTCATTTCTGGTCTCTGGTCGAGGTGAGTTGCATCTGACTATTCTGCTAGAGAGTATGAGACGTGAGGGGTATGAGCTTGCTGTATCGCGCCCACATGTTGTTATTCGTGAGATTGATGGAGCCAAGTGTGAGCCATTTGAAATGCTTACCGTCGATGTCGAAGAGGCCAATCAGGGTGCTGTGATGGAGGCACTGGGTGCGCGTCGTGGTGATCTGCAGGATATGGTCTCTGATGAGCGCGGACGTGTCCGCTTGGATTACCGTATTCCAGCACGTGGACTGATCGGCTTTCAATCTGATTTCATGACCATGACTCGCGGTACCGGCATCATGAGTCACGTCTTCGATGAGTATGGCCCGGTCCGACCCGAGATCGCATCGCGTCGGAATGGAGTTCTGATCTCCGCCGAGCAGGGTGAGGCGGTTGCATACGCGTTGTGGAAGTTGCAAGAGCGTGGCCGCATGTTCGTGAGTCCAGGAGACCGTCTCTACGAGGGGATGGTGATCGGTATACATAGCCGTGATAATGACCTAGTCGTGAACCCAATCAAGGGCAAACAACTGACCAATGTACGCGCATCTGGAACTGATGAGGCCGTTACCTTGACGCCACCAATTTTACTAACGTTAGAGTCTGCGATCGAGTTCATTTCTGATGATGAACTGGTAGAGATTACTCCCAAAACAATCCGGGTCAGGAAGCGTTATCTGCAAGAGCACGACCGCAAGAAGGCATCACGGGTCGCAGCCTAGTCAATTCCTCATACCGATACATGAGGCAATACCGGCTTAACCGGCGCTGCCTCCCCCCGCTCTCTTCCCATCGGCTGAATCTGGCCGGATGAAGGTGATCCATCATGACCGGAAAGACTCTCTGGTATCTCGCCGATCCCATGTGCTCCTGGTGTTGGGGCTTCGCACCAGTGATCGATATGATCCGCGATGATTACTCAGACCAGCTCAGTACGGAGCTATTACTCGGCGGATTAAGACCCGGAACCAAGTTGCCGATGGAGCCCTCCCAGCGGGAAGAGATACTGAACCATTGGCATGCTGTTCACCGTAAGACCGGGCAGTTATTCCTCTTTGAGGGTGCAATGCCCCCCGGTTTCATCTACGATACTGAGCCTGCGAGTCGGGCGATTGTGTCCACGTCAATGATTAACCCGAGTGTAACCTTCTCACTATTAAAGGCCATTCAGTCGGCCTTCTATCTTGATCAGTCAGATGTCACCAAGACCGAAGTCCTGTCATCACTCGCATCTACCGTGGGGATTAATTCACATCAGTTTATCCCTCTATTTGAATCGGATGAGATGCGCTCTCAGACCCTCGCCCAATTTAATAAATCACGCGAGTTTGGTGTTCATGGATTCCCAAGCTTAATCCTTCAGGATGAGGGGGGTTATAGTCCACTCAGCAGCGGTTACGCCACAATGGATCAACTCCGCCCCAAGATCGACGCTTTGCTTGCGAGATCATGAACCCGATATTGGATGCCTTATCACGTGGCCTTCGAGATCTGTTTCAGTTGAGAGTGTTGTGGATCGTGATCTGGCCGATTGTATTGGCAACCATGGCATGGTTAGTCTTGGGGGCAATCTTCTGGGATACCTTCTCCGGATGGATCGCTACCGGCCTCACCGGTATCGGCATTCAGAACTGGCTCGAAGGTGTGGAACCGCGCTGGGTTGCGTATGCAATCCAGGCAACGGCTCATCTTATCTTGTTCGTTCCACTGGTATTCATCACCGCTCTGGTGATCACCTCACTATTCGCAATGCCTGCCCTGATCCGTCTGGTGGAGATAGATTATCCGGTACGTGATCGCCACATTGGTAGCAATGGCGGCAGCCTAGGTGGGAGCCTTAAAAACTCTCTCATTGCGATTGGTGTCTTTACCGGCATCTGGTTCTTGACCTCCCCGCTCTGGTTAGTCGGGGTGGGAGCGCTTGTTCCATTCATGGCGGCGACCTATCTGAACCAGCGTTTATTTCGATATGATGCCCTGTCAGAGCATACTAACCCAGAGGAGATGAAGACTCTGATCAAGACATACCGATCATCATGGTGGGCATTAGGGTTTCTGACCGGTCTGATTCAGTTCGTCCCAATACTGAATCTGTTCGCACCGGTACTGACGGGACTGACATTCATTCACTTCGGATTAGCACGATTGTCTGAACTACGTAATTTGACAGCGGTCAAAAATAATTTAAATGCGTCCTAACCTAAGTGATGAATTCTCTGGATAAATGGAGTGTTTATATGGTCCGATGCTTGGACGGGAGTCTTTATACCGGGATTGCTAAGGATGTATCACGACGTGTGTCAGAACATAATTCGGATGATGCCCTAGCCGCTAACTATACCCGTAGCAGACGTCCTGTCATCCTCGTCTATCAGGAGAGACGGAGAACACGATCCTCTGCCAGTAAACGCGAGTACGCAATCAAGCAGATGAGTAGACAAGAGAAGTTAGCACTGATCGATGCTTCAATCTTAGCCCCGTAACAACTTACACCTTCAAATCAACCGCAGTATACTTACCTACATGAGCCCCGAGATCCTTCTGATCGCTATTGCCGCCGCAGTCATGATCGCCATGACATTCCTCGTGATCAGGATGGGTATTCTCTCGGCTGTGATCCGTAACATGTTCTCCCAACAGGCAAAGCTGATCGAGGATAAGCACCGAGAGATGATCAAGGACTCGAATGAGGGTCTAACTAAGCAGGGTGATCGATTATCCGAGATGCTGGCTAAGACCTCCGATCAGTTGCGGGTCGTGGTCGAGGGGAGACTCGATCAAATTAGCGGTAGAGTGACAGAGCGTCTTGATGAGGGATTCAAAAAGACCAATGACACTTTCATCAATGTGATGACACGTCTTGCGACCATTGATGAGGCACAGAAGAAGATCGACGGTCTCACCACCAATATGATGAGCCTCCAAGAACTGCTCGGTGATAAGCGCTCTCGTGGGGCATTCGGTGAAGTTCAGTTAGATGCGCTGGTAAGGAATATCTTACCGGCCGGCGCTTATGCGATGCAGCACACCCTCTCAAACAATAACAGAGTCGATTGCGTGCTCCATCTTCCCCCCCCTACCGGTATGGTGGCGGTTGATTCTAAATTTCCGCTGGAGAATTATCATCGGATGTTTGATCGTGATACCAATGAGACTGAACGTGGGTTAGCACAAAAACAGTTCAGGTCAGACCTTAAAAAACACATCGATGACATCTCTGGCAAGTACATTCTCCCTCCCGAGACCTGTGATGGAGCTGTCATGTTCATACCTGCAGAGGCCGTATTTGCAGAGATCCATGCTTATATGCCCGATGTGGTTGACTATGCGATGCAGAGGCGGGTATGGATTGTTTCACCAACCACGCTGATGGCAGTACTGAACACCGCTCGTGCGGTCTTGAAGGATGTTGAAACTCGTGAACAGGTCCATATCATCAAGCATGAACTGTCTAAGCTGGGGCAGGATTTTGGACGTTTTGATGATCGAATGAAGAAGCTCGCGGAGCACATACGACTCGCCAATCAGGATGTTGAGGAGGTCCATATCTCTAGCCGCAAGATCAGCCAACGATTCGCCAAGATCGAGTCGGTCGATCTGGATCTAACCCCCGTAGAAAATAAGCCGATTACTCAGTCAGATAAGGACCCTGTCTAGGGTGCGATGTCATGCATGAATCCTTTATCGGTGGTGATATCGGCGGCACCAAGACCCTATTAAGACTAGTGCAAATGACGGGGGGTCTGGCCCAGGTGCGGCATGAAGAACAATACAACAGCCGTTCCTATACCAGTCTCTCAGATATCCTCAAGGATTTTCTAGGCAGTGTCTGGATGCGTGATGGGCATTGCGAGTTAGGGGCCGCCTGCTTTGCAGCCGCAGGTCCGGTGTCGAATCAGAGAGTCAGTCTGACCAATCTGACCTGGTCGATGGATGCAGCCGCTATAGGAACCGAGTTCTCTATTCCGCATGTGAAGATTATCAATGATTTTGAGGGTGTTGCAATCGGGATCGAGTCTCTTCACAAGAGTGATCTGATCACACTACAGGCAGGAAGACCTGAAGTACGAGGGGCTCGTGTAGCACTCGGCGCAGGGACCGGCATGGGGGTATCGTGGATGACCTGGCATGATGGGCATTACCGGATACTGCCGACTGAGGCGGGTCATATGGACTTTGCGCCCTTAAATGAATTACAGAATAGACTGATCGAGCATCTCTGGAAAGAGTTTGGCCATGTTTCGTATGAAAGGGTGCTATCCGGCCCTGGACTCACAAACATATTTAATTTTTTACAGTCGAGCATTGGTCTTAGCTCAGGGCTTGTGAAGGCAGAGATGGATAACGATGGTGCATCCCAGGTGACCGATCTCGCGCTGAACCGTAAGCACCCCATCGCGGTCAAGGCACTCGATCTATTTGTTGAGATTTATGGCGCCTATGCTGGAAATCTGGCGCTGGCAGGACTCACTCGGGGTGGGGTGTATGTGGCAGGCGGGATTGCTCCGAAGATTCTGAACAAGCTTGGGGAGGGAAGTTTCATGCAGTCCTTCCGGAACAAGGGCCGTTACTCGGCGATGATGTCTGAGATTCCAGTCTGCGTAGTGATGAATCAGAAGGTCGGTTTGATCGGTGCGGTGGAGGAGTCTCACCGGATGATGGACTCTGCGAGTGAGATATAACCGGGCTAGATACCAAGCGCTTGCTGGGGGTCCTGGTATTTAAGTCTGAGAGCCATGGCAACAGCACGGTGGGTCACTTGACCTGAATAGATGTTAAGACCACTCCTGAGGTGTGGATTATCCGAACAGGCCTTTTGGGTACCTTTATTAGCGAGTACAACTGCAAATGGCAGGGTCGCATTATTGAGTGCAAATGTCGACGTCCGCGCAACTGATCCTGGCATATTCGCAACACAGTAGTGTATGACACCATCGACTAGATAGACCGGGTCGGTATGAGTGGTGGCACGACTGGTCTCAAAACATCCCCCCTGATCGATCGCAATATCAAGAACGACTGAACCCGGTCTCATCATTCTGATCATCTTGCGACTGACAAGCTTGGGCGCGGTAGATCCTGTTACCAATACCGCCCCGATGACCAGATCAGCATCGATCACATAATGTTCAATCGAGTCGGTCGTTGACTGGATGGTATTGAGTGAGTCACCAAACATCTCATCCAGTTCTCGTAACCGGTCTGGGTTTTTATCGATCACGGTGACCATGGCCCTCATGCCGAGCGCAATACGGACCGCCTGTGTGCCAGCGATACCCCCACCAATAATGACCACATTAGCAGCCTTAACACCGGGCACGCCACCGATCAAGACACCTGAACCACCCTGAGCCTTTTCTAAATAATGAGCGCCAATCTGAACCGACATACGGCCCGCAACCTCAGACATGGGCGCGAGTAGTGGCAGTCCACCATTCTTGTCTGTCACAGTCTCGTACGCGATCGCAGCACAACCAGAATCAAGTAATCCATTAGCCTGCTTTGGATCGGATGCTAAGTGAAGGTAGGTGAAGATTGTCTGACCGAGGCTAAGCATCTTGCACTCGTTTGGCTGAGGCTCCTTGACCTTCACAATTAGCTCAGAGTCAGAAAATACCCTGCCCGGACTCTTAGCGATGGATGCACCAACCGACTTGTAGTCCTTATCGCTCAAGCCGACCCCGGCACCGGCATTCGTCTCGACCAGTACCCGATGACCCTGGTAAATTAATTCGCGTACCGAGGATGGCGTCAGCCCGACCCGATACTCCTGATCCACCACTTCTTTCGGTACGCCGATCTGCATAATCTTGTCCTAGTGTAGAGGTGAGTTCTATTCTTTAAATGGCTGGAGATCTCTATCTTACAGAAGAGAATCATCCGGATG
>Ga0208960_1000984_pt1 | contig 15545 bp, 14 predicted proteins | sample GreLakmeON33MSRF_FD_187703 | JGI IMG/M metagenome (GOLD analysis project Ga0208960, IMG submission 187703) | Freshwater lentic microbial communities from great Laurentian Lakes, MI, USA - Great Lakes metaG ON33MSRF (SPAdes) | ecosystem: Environmental > Aquatic > Freshwater > Lake | place: Great...
GCGTGCTCAGAGTAAGTGGTGGCTATCAATGTTTCTCCAGGATTCGGGAGATGTGCTGCTGTAGCGACGAGATCAATATTGGCGCTACCCACTACTACGACATCAAACATTGGCTCGTTTCCCACATCAGCACTCTGACACACAAAGAGTAAGGTCAACAACATGACGCCCCGCGTGAAGATGATTATTGATTGCGACCCCGGACACGACGATGCGATGGCTCTTGTTGTTGCTGCACGGCACGCAGACCTTGTCGCCGTCACCACAGTTGCAGGTAACGCACCGATCACGGCGACAACTCGAAATGCTCGCATCATGCTCGACATGCTCGGAATAGATGTTCCCTTGCACCAAGGTGCGCATCAGCCACTCGTCGCACCTGCGCGTCATGCGCCAGACGTGCACGGAAGCAGCGGACTCGATGGCGCAGATTTGCCGGAGCCATCGCGGCCAGCAGACAGCGAACATGCCGTAGATTTTATAATCGAAACATGCCGCGCAACCGAGGGCGTGTGGCTTGTGCCGATCGGTCCACTGACAAACATCGCACATGTATTGCAAGTGGCACCAGACATTGGTCAACGAATTGCAGGAATCTCACTGATGGGTGGCGGAACCTTCGGAAACGTTACTGCTGCTGCAGAGTTCAATATTTGGGCAGATCCAGAGGCAGCGCAGATTGTGTTTTCGTACGGTGGCAAATTGGTGATGAGCGGACTTGACGTCACTCATGAATTACAGGCAACTCCAGAACGAATCGCAAAAATTCGAAGTCATCAAGGTCAATTGGCAACTGTATTAGCAGACCTACTTGTGTTTTTCTCCGATGGATACATGCGGTTTCATCTCAATATGGAGGGTGGTGCTGTTCATGATCCGTGTGCGGTGATGGCGTTGACACATCCCGAGCTATTTATTATTACGCCTGAGCGTGTCAAGATCGAGATTGCGGGAGACCGAACTCGAGGAATGACTGTCATTGATCGTCGTGGTCACCGCAAGCCTGCACCTTCTAATTGTGATGTTGTATGGAACGTAGACGACGAGGCTGCTTTTGATGTATTGATTGAAGCGATTGGTTATTTTTCCAAGTAGCAGAAGATGTAACACTGTTGGTTAGGATTAATTTCATGACAACAGCGCAGATAACAAAAGACTCAATTGATCTCGGCATCGTGGTGAGCGATGTCGAAAAGTCTCTCGCCTTTTATCGAGACCTCCTGGGATTTGAATTCAAGGGTGAGATGCAGATGCCAGGGGGCGGAACCATGAATCGTTTGCTCTGCGGAACAACGCTCATCAAGCTTGTCAGTGCTCCAGCGACGCCTGTCACAGCAACGGGTGGCGGTATCACTGGTGCATGCGGATATCGATATTTCACAATTACTGTGAGCAATCTTGTCGAAATCACTGAAGCCGTTGCTGCTGCTGGCTACAAGGTGACCGTATCGCCCCGAGAACTTCGGCCCGGCATCAGCATCTCAATCGTTGAGGATCCTGACGCAAACCTCGTGGAGTTCTTGCAACTCGGCTAATACCCAGGCACGCGGACAGCCGTTGGAAGCAAATCATCCTAAATAGGCAGGTCAGATTGGGCGACGGGGCGTAGTCTTGTCTCTCATGGAGATTATGCAGTCGCGCAAACTAGCCAATGTCTTGTACGACATTCGTGGGCCAGTGCTTGACGAAGCAAAGCGCCTAGAGGCCCAAGGTCAGCGAATCATCAAACTTAATATCGGCAATCCTGCACCGTTTGGGTTTGAGACGCCTCCAGAAATTTTAGTAGAAGTCGTGCGCAATCTGCCGAGCTCGCAAGGGTATTCCGACTCACAGGGAATCTTGTCTGCGCGCACAGCAATCGTGCAGCACTATCAAGAACGCGGCATTGACATCACAGATGTTGATGATGTCTGGCTCGGCAACGGAGTCAGCGAACTCATTCAAGTGGCACTCAATGCGCTACTAAACGAAGGTGATGAAGTTCTTATTCCGGCGCCTGATTATCCGTTGTGGACTGCAGCAACAAGTCTGTCTGGCGGCACACCGGTTCATTATTTGTGCGATGAATCAAATGGCTGGATGCCCGACATTGAAGACATGCGAAGCAAGATCACAGACCGCACGCGGGCAATAGTGGTGATTAATCCAAACAATCCAACGGGTGCCGTGTACACCGAAGAGATTTTGCGCGAGATTGCAGATATCGCGGCAGAACGCGGGCTCATCGTGATGGCCGACGAGATTTACGACAAGATTTTGTATGACGACGCCGTGCACACCACGTTTGCTGCGATCGCACCAGATGTTTTCACGTTGACATTTAATGGTTTATCTAAGGCGTATCGCTTGTCTGGTTTTAGATCTGGCTGGATGGTGATGACTGGTCCGCGTCATCATGCAAGTAGTTACATCGAAGGCATCAACATGCTCACCAATATGAGGTTGTGTGCCAATGTTCCGGCGCAGCACGCAATTCAAACTGCACTTGGTGGGCGCCAAAGTATTCGCGAATTGGTGTTGCCACATGGGCGTTTGCTTGAGCAACGAGATGCAGCAGTTACTGCGCTTGAAAGTATTCCCGGAGTGACATGCGTGAAACCAAAAGGTGCGCTGTATGTATTTCCGCGACTTGATCCCGAGATGTATGAGATTGCCGATGACCGACGTTTTGTCTTAGATTTTTTGCGCGCTGAGCATGTACTCGTTGTACAAGGGACCGGATTTAATTGGCCCTCTACCGATCATTTGCGAATCGTCACTTTGCCATGGGCTGTTGATCTCACCGAAGCGATTGGCCGACTGGGCAATTTCTTATCAACCTATAAACCGCCGGTGCTTACAGGTTCAGCGCGCGGCTGAGATGCTGTAGCAAGTCGTCGTACGATTCAAGTGCGACAAACTGTGCAAATTCTTTTTTTACATTGTCGGGTGCACGGAAAAGAAATCCAGTGTCGGCCGCTGCGAGCATGGCGGTGTCGTTATATGAGTCTCCTGCAGCGACAACTCGGTAGTTTAAATTTTTGAGAGCGTTCACTGCGTGACGTTTTTGGTCTACTTGACGGAGTTCAAAATCAACGATGTGATCGTCTTGGATGATGAGTCGATGACACAGAAGTGTTGGCCAATTCAGGAGACGCATAAATGGCCGACCAAATTGTTCAAAAGTGTCTGAGAGAATGACAACTTGTGTCCGTTCACGCAAGGCATCAAGAAACTCAAGTGCGCCAGGTAACGGTGTGAGACCAGCAATGATCTGAGTGATTCGGCTCATCGTTAAACCGTGCTGGTTGAGTATCTCGATGCGGCCTCGCATTAAAAGGTCGTAGTTGGGTTCATCGCGCGTGGTGCGACGCAAGTCGGGGATACCAGTGCTCTCGGCTACAGCGATCCAGATTTCAGGAACCAGAACGCCTTCGAGGTCGAGAGCAACAATGCCCTGATGAGGAGTCTGCGCAACTGCCATGTCTCTATTCTCGCTGATGGTGCCCTAAAAAACAGAGTTATTAGATTTTTGTACCGAGGCTGCGCTGGAGTCCGACTGACCGTGCTTTGGGGTGGGTTGTCTAGATTATGGATTACTCCTGTGGGGAGTGTGAAAGCGAGAAAATGTATGTCGAACAGATTTGAGAACGGATTCAACGGACGTGTTGCCGTGGTGACAGGTGGCGGAACAGGGATGGGTCGAGAACTCGTGCGTCAACTCACTGCCGATGGCTGTGATGTCGCAACCTGTGATGTGATTGCAGAAAACCTTGCGGAGACAGCCGCACTTTGTAGTGCAGACGGCAACCGCGGCGAGGTATTGACCGCAATTGCCGATGTGTCTGATGAGCAACAGGTCGTGAAGTTTCGTGATGAAGTTGCATCATGGCGTCCACACGTGAACTTGCTTTTCAATAATGCCGGCATCGGTGGTGGTGGCAGCATCGTCGAAAACAGTCGCGAAGAATGGGATAAAACTTTCGGCGTTTGTTGGTTTGGCGTGTATTACAACACGCGTGCATTTTTGCCACTTCTACTGAAGTCCGATGTTGGCCATGTTGTGAACACCAGTTCTGTTAATGGTTTCTGGGCCTCACTCGGCCCCGACGTCACTCACACTGCTTACAGCACTGCAAAGTTTGCGGTGAAAGGGTTCACTGAGGCACTGATCACGGACTTCGCATTGAGTGCACCACATCTGCATGCATCAGTTGTGATGCCAGGCCACATCGGCACATCAATCGTTATTAACTCAGGAAAAATTCTTGGTCGTGATCCAAAGGAGATGTCAGAAGATCAACTTGCCGACGTGCGCGAGCGAATTGGTCGTCGCGGTCTAGACATGAGCGCCGTGAGCGACGAAGATCTTCGCGTGGGTATGCAAGCCCAGGCTGAATCGTTTCGCGATGATGCTCCCGTGTCGTCAGCGGAGGCGGCGACTGTGATTCTGGAGGCCGTCAAACGAGATGAGTGGCGAATTCTTGTTGGGGCTGATGCCGTTGCTCTTGACACGATGGTTCGAGCAGAGCCTGAGAATGCATACACGGCAGATTTTTTTACACGGCTGCGCGCCGGTGGAGTATTTGGTTTTACAGGTTAACTCGCGTAAGCCGAGTGTTTTAAGAAACTAGTGATCCGCCATCGCAAGAAATCACTTCGCCAACCGTAAATGCCCCAGCGCGTGAACTTAGAAAAATAGCAAGACCAGCGATGTCTTCTGGTGTTCCGACACGTCGTCGCGGATTAGTGCGGGCTACTGCGTCCCAGTCAGTGTTGTCGACGTCACCGCCGCCACCAACGCCAGTACTCAACATCCATGTCGGAAAAGGTCCGGGTGCAATTGCATTCACAATGATTTTACGCTTGACCAAAGTGGCCGCCATTTGGCGAGTCAGCGAATGAACTGCGGCCTTGGATGGGCCGTACGAGTGTGTGCTGAAGACTGGTGTTTGGATTCCGTCAATCGAGCCAATATTTATAACGCGAGATGGATCATCAGCAGTGGCATTTTTCTCGAGCAAACCAAGAAGTCGTTGTGTCGTGAAAAAGACTCCCTTGACGTTGGTGTCAAACACTTTGTCCCAGCCTGCTTCTGGATAATCCTCAAGAGGTGCACCCCACGAAACGCCAGCGTTGTTTACCAAGATATCGAGATGGTCTTCGTACTTGCTGAGTTGGGCAACCAACTGATCGATGCCAGCGACGTCGGCGCAGTCAGCTGGAATAGAGATGCACTCAGCGTTGTATTGCTCTGATAACCGCTTGGCGGTTGCGTCGCAGGCAGCTTTTTTGCGTGAACTGATATAGACCTTGGCACCATTTGCCAAGAATCCAGCGGCAATCATTTCGCCAATGCCACGAGAGCCGCCAGTGATGAGTGCAACTTTTCCTTTAATAGAAAAAAGAGATTCGATATTCATAAGAAGTGCTTCCTTTTACATTGGGCAGTGTGAACTGCGGTGTTTTAGTTTCGTGCAAACTTGCGAAGCACGCGCCCTGGTCGTTGTCCGGTGTGGTTTCCTTGCTCGGTAACAACTGTGCCGTTGACGATGGTTGCGGCATAACCGCGTGCCTTGATGATGAAGCGACCCTTGCCGTTAGGGAAATCATTGACATAGGTCGGGTATTCGGTTTGAAGTGCTTGAGGATTGAAAATATTAATGTCAGCAAAATTGCCAACACTCAAGGTGCCACGCTCAATGAGACCCAGCACAGCGGCAGGTTTGGCAGTGAGTTGATGAACGGCCTTTTCAAGAGAAACGCGCTTGCGATCGCGGTGCCAATGCGACAAATAGTGCGTTGGTGCGTCGGCGTCACAGATCTGTCCGGCGTGTGCACCAGCATCTCCGAGCCCTGGGCACACATTTTCAAGTTGCAAAAACTCATCCATTGATTCTGTGTTGCGATTAAAGAACCAAGTGTTGTAGAGCTCTCGTCCTTCGCTTTCGATGAGTCTGTCAACGATAAGTTCGACGGGTGTTTTGCCAGCACGTGTTGCCAACGTGGCAAGCGACACTGGGTTGACTTCGTTGTAATCGGGGAGATCTCCGAGCCCAAGTGGATGAATAAATGCAGGGTCATACCAGGTTCCCCTTTTATTGCCTTCTTCGAGTAACTCAGCTCGTCGTGTGTTGTCGCGCAAGACAGCAACGCGTTCTTCAACAGAAGGAAGTGCCATCATCTTTGTCCATGCTCCGCCCACTACTGGGGGGGTTTGAACGAGCCCAGTCAAAGTGCCACCGGGGCGCGTCATCGTGACAGTTGAGATAGGTCCGATGTTTTGGCTTGTGTCAGTGAGAAACTTGTTCCAGCGCGACACGCTTGCGAGGTCTCCGTCGCCCGCACCACCAGAGAACAACACACCAGAACCTTTTTGCGCCATCGTGCGCAGGAGGTCGAACTCGTATTTTGGTTTTGTTGTGAAGTCATTGACGGCTTGAAACAATCCACCGCCAGCACGATTCATTCCCTCTGCAATAGCGGTGTATTCCTCGGTCATTGAATATGTTCCTGGAACACAGCGACCATCTGGCACCGTGTGCAGCAACAGACGAGACGTTGAGTATCCGACTGCACCACCAGCAACAGACTCTTGGGCAATTTCTGCCATGCGAGCAAGTTCTTCTGGAGTCGGGATTTCATCGGTGAGAGAACGTTCACCCATCACTTGATATCGCACTGCACAGTGACCTACTAATCCAACAATATTTAATGCGGGTCGCATTCTTTCGACTGAATCTAAATATTCTGGGTATGTCTCCCAGTCCCACGGCAGACCTTCAAGAATCGCTTGACGAGGGATGTCTTCGACACTCTCCATCATTTCGGCTAAATAGGCACGATCTTTTTCGATGACGGGAGCAAACGTGACTCCGCAGTTTCCCATTAATACGGTTGTGACGCCGTGCCACGAACTAGATGTCATAAACGGATCCCAGCCGATCTGTGCATCGAGGTGAGTATGCAGATCGACGAATCCAGGTGACACAGTAAGTCCAGTTGCGTCGATCTCTCTTGTGGCTGTGCTGTCAGACAAGTTTCCGATCGCAGCAATGCGATCACCCGTGATGGCGACGTCTGCTCGTATCGATGCGTTGCCTGTGCCGTCGACCACTGTGCCATTGCGAATGATGATGTCGTAGTTCATGACCCCTCCGAAAATTTGCTGCTCAATAATTATACGGCAATTCTGCAGACACTCCCGAGTTCAAGCCTGTTTTGAGACTAGCGATGCGCCAAAAGGCGCTGTAGAGATGACGCTTGAAGTTGAGCACGCTCGAAAGCCGGAATCAGATCAAGATCGTCGTCGATGATTTCGACACTGATCGGAGCGTTGGGCGGCGTGTGCTCAAAGAACTGTTTGAGATCAAATTCGCCTGCACCGAGAAGTTCGCGATTGTGGATGCAATCCTGAATGTAGTCGTCCATGCCCGGTTTCATTGTGCCGTCATCAACTTGAATATTCTTGACGAGCGAGTAATCAAGGTCTGCAAGCGATGACACACCAGCACCGCGAAATACATGCCACGTATCAACACAGAGACCAACATTTGGATGTCCACTTCGGCGAACAAAATTCTGTGCAGTTGCAATGTCTGGAATTTTTGTTGGAGGCAAAAACTCAAGGGCATAATGCACGTCTGCATCAGCAGTGCGTTGTGCCAAGGCACCAAGCCATTGCGCAGCAACATCAAGGTCAACATCTTTGTTCGCCCCAAATGGCGCAATGACTTGTATGCGTTCTGCTCCAAATGTTCTGGCCACGTGTTCAAAGTCAAGCGCTGACTTGTCGTCGACTAGTCGAAGAGCTTCAAGTTCAAGAATACGAATATTGTGTTGAGATAGCGTTTGTTTTAGGTCGTCGTCACTTGAGCCACTGGCACGCAGTTGTAAGTATTCGTTCACCCCAAACCCGATGCCATCAAAGCCAGCGGCTGATGCGGCGGCTACTCGTTGGCCGAACTCCACGCCTCGCATGCTGTAGTACGCCAATATTGTCTGACGCGAGCCGACGCCCGTGATGCCACCTGATCCAACTCCGTACGCATGATGCGCCATGTTTCCCCCAGCAGAATAGATTTTTTAGAACTCTAGTGCGAGGCGAGATACCCTTGCACTGTGACAACGGTAGGGGAACCAACAGAAATGGCAGCAGGGGACCAACGTTGCCCAGGGCCGAGCTATCGCGACATTGTCTTGCGTGATATTGGTGGGGTTCCGCCACAGATGCTTGAGAGCGAGTACGAGTTTCGCGGTGATGAGCCGATTGGTTTTGATCGTTACACATCGGGGGAGTTCTTAAAGTCGGAGTTCGAGCGAGTGTGGTCACGAACATGGCAGTGGGCGTGTCGCGAAGAACATATTCCCAACGAAGGTGACTTTCATGTCTATGACATCGGAGATCGTTCGATCCTGATTGTTCGTTCCCCTGACATGAAAATCCGTGCGTTCAATAACTTTTGTCTGCACAGAGGAACTCAACTCAAGCCTTCGAATACAACAGGGAATGCAAACCGCTTCACGTGTCCTTTTCATGGATGGGCGTGGTCGACCTCTGGCAAATTAGCGTCGATTCCGTGTCGCTGGGATTTCCCGCATGTCAAAGACGAAGACTTTGAGTTACCTGAGATCCAAGTCGACACATGGGGTGGCTTTGTTTTTGTAAATTTTGATCCAAATGCGAAGCCACTGCACGAATATCTCGGGGTCATGACAACGCACTTCACTGGCACGTGGGATCTCTCACAGCGATATATCGAAATCCATGTTCGCAAGCGATTGCCAGCAAACTGGAAAGCAGCGATGGAGGCTTTTCTCGAGGCATATCACGTGTTTAAGACACACTCAGAAGCGTTGCGCGCAACTGGAGATGCCAATGCCCAGTACGACGTATTCGGTGAGCATGTCTCGCGGTTTATGCACACATCTGGCTCACAGAGTCCCCACATTGCACAACAACAAACAGAACAAGAGATTCTCAATTTTATGATCGGTCGCAAGTTTGCTGGCGGCGTCGATATTCCTCAGGTTCCAGAGGGTCACACTGCGCGCGATGTGTATTCGGTGTTTGTGCAACAGCAGTTGAAAGAAAAATATGGCCACGATTTTTCTGACTTTAAAGTGAGCGAGACAATCGACTCGATCGAATACTTCGTCTTTCCCAACGGATTCTTTTTCCCTGGTGCGCACAAGCCGATGGTGTACCGTTTTCTTCCGCATCCAACCAATCCAGACGAGTGCACATTTGACTTGTTGTTTTTGCGATTCCCCCCTGACGGCCAAGCCCCTCCGCCTCCGGCACAGCCCTACGACATCGACGTCCACGAGAGCTACACGTCAGCGCCTGGTATCGACCAAGGCCTGGGCTATGTCTATGACCAAGACACGGACAATATGGCCGCCCAAACCCGTGGTTTTAAGGGCAGCATGAGGGGTGCGCAGGTCTCGGGCAATTATCAAGAGATTCGCGCCAGACATTTGCAACAAACGGTTGACGCATACCTCGCACGACCCTGAAAAGGGTTTCTAGCGACGAGTGAGTTGGCTGATACAACGAGTCGATCGAGCAACTACTCTGACAGCATGCCTAAAACTGGAATGCACTCTGGAATAACAACTGACGATGCAATGAACTTGGCGATGTCTGAGCACGCCGTTCCTTTGTACGAAGCCGTGAAGGCTTTTATCAAGAACGAGATTGATCCAATCACCGAAGAATATTTTCGGTTGGGAGAAAATCGCGCCGACCACTGGGGCTACGGCGAGGGACAACAAGAGCTCATGGACTCAGTAAAGGCCAAAGCAAAAGCAAACGGTCTCTGGAACTTTTTCTTGCCAAATGCCGAGACAGGCGAAGGTCTCTCCAATCTCGACTACGCATACATTGCCAATGAGTTGGGACGTAATCCCATCGCCTCAGAATGTTTTAATTGCAGTGCTCCAGACACGGGCAACATGGAGGTTCTTGAGCGAGTCGGAACACCAGAACAAAAAAAGCAATGGCTTGAGCCACTGCTTGCTGGCGAGATTCGATCGGCGTATGCCATGACAGAGCCTGATGTTGCGTCGTCCGATGCAAAGAACATTGCATGTCGTGCAGTTCTAGACGGTGACGAATGGTTGATCAACGGCGAAAAGTTCTACATCTCTGGCGCCGGTGACCCCCGTTGCAAAATTATGATTTGTATGTTGCAGACAAGTCCTGACGGACCACCGCATCGCCGTCACTCACAGATCTTGGTGCCGATGGATACTCCTGGTGTAGAAATTCTTGGAGCGATGCACGTCTTTGGTGAAGACGATGCGCCACACGGACACATGCATCTGCGATTCACTGATGTGCGTGTGCCAAAAGCAAATATGTTGCTCGGTGAAGGTCGTGGCTTTGAGATCTCACAAGTTCGTCTTGGACCAGGACGCATCCACCACTGCATGCGATCGATTGGTTCAGCAGAGCGAGCACTCGAACTCATGGTGCGACGCGGCTTGAGTCGCGAAGCATTCGGCAAACCCATTGCGCGACTCGGCAAAAACACCGAAGTCATCGCCAAGGCCAGAATCGAAATCGAGGCAATGCGCCTGATGGTTCTTCGTGCTGCAAAAGCGATGGACACAATGGGCAATGCAGAGGCACGAGTGTGGGTGAGTGCGGTCAAAGCAATGGTTCCGGAGCGCGTGTGTCACATTATTGATGAGGCGATTCAGATGCACGGAGCAACTGGAGTCTCACAATGGACGCCGTTGTCGCGGATGTACGCAGGTCAACGCACGTTGCGTTTGGCAGATGGCCCCGACGAAGTTCACTGGCACGTCGTTGGCCGCGCTGAAATTGCGCGATACGAGGGAGAAAGCGATCCGTTGCCTCCGAGCAATCGCGGGGGGATGTCCTAGGGTCCTTCCTGAGATTCAGAATGCTTGGCTTTTTTGTGCCGTAGCCTGAATGGCGTGACAAAACCTCTCCAGATCTCTTTTGTTCAGTCAGCGACTGACGTGGCTGACTTGCCACCGTCGCCGGTTGAGGTTGCTTTTGTCGGACGATCAAATGTCGGCAAGTCTGCACTGATCAATGCATTGGCTCATCGCAAACAACTCGCCAGAGTCTCAAATACCCCTGGTCGCACGCAACTCATCAACTTGTTTGAAACACCTACCAAGGCGACACTCGTGGACTTGCCCGGATACGGATACGCAGCAGTACCCGGTCGCATTAAAAAAGGCTGGGAGAAAATGATCGTGGGTTATTTGCTTGGACGCAAAGAACTAGCCATGGTGTACGTGCTCGTCGACGGAGAAATCGGGCCAACAAAATTAGATGTTCAAATGCTTGACCACTTGCGTGCAAATCTTGTCGCCCACACTGTTGTTGCCACCAAACAGGACAAAGTGAAATCACTCAAGCGCGATGCCAGAAAAAAAGAACTTGCTGCGGGCTGTCAACTAGACCCCAACGATGTGGTGTGGGTGAGTGCAACGAGCGGTGTCGGAATCGATGATCTGCGCTCAATCGTCAATACTCATTTAAAAATTGTCTCAAACAAGCAAGGATCTGCAAAAGCTTAACTGCTAGAAAGAAAGTATGAAATCACAACGACCCGACAAAGCACCAGTCTCCGTCTCGCAAGAAATTGCCGCAGCACCAGAACGCATTTGGGCTCTGGTGACAGATCTTCCGCGCATGAATGAATGGTCGCCAGAGAACAACGGTGGCGAGTGGTCTGAAGGTGCAACTGGACCAGCGCTCGGCGCACGTTTCAAAGGAAAAAACAGCAATAAGAATCGCAAGTGGAGCACAACAGTTGAAGTAATTGCTTTTGATGCGCCAACGAAGTTTGCCTTTGCATTGCGAGTCGGCAAGGCGCATTGGTGCGACTGGGTGTATGAGATCGAGCCAACAGCGACTGGTTCGCGCGTGACGCACTCATGGATAGATCGCCGCGGCAAATTCACCGACTGGCTTGGTGGCATCATCAGCAAAGTTGATAACCGTGCCGAACACAACGGAAAAAATATGGCGATCACGCTTGCTGCATTGGCGGCGACTGCAGTGTCAGAGGCTCACTAGGCGACTAAGACTCCTAATCTGCGTCAGTTGTGTAGACAAATCGCAAAGTACGTTGAAGTGGTTGTGTTGTTGACACAAGTATCTGGTTCGGATGTACGTCGTCTAATGAATTAGGTGGACCCGACATCGGCTCGATACAAAAAGCATGCTCCGGCTGGGTGTAGATCATCCAATGCGAGCAATCACTCTGCAGCGTGAGTCGGTCGTGGCCATTGCTGAGAGTTGGTGCTGATTGCGCCTGCATAAAGCAATCATCCCAGGGTTGTTGGGTGGGCGAAATTGCGATTGTGCTGACGATGTTGTCTGAGTCACGGCGCAACATGGTGTCAAAGTCGGTCTGCAGTTTCCATGTTTTTAAGAACCACGGATGCCAACCCAACAGCGCAGGCCACGTGCCGCCGCTGCTGTTCACGGAGAGCGTGCAGATTATTTCGTGTTGGTCGACGCTGATGGTGTGTTCGCACCAGCCATTAAATGGCCAAGGAGACACGAAGTCATATCGCAACGTAATCGATGCGGTGGAATGCTCGACAACAGACCATGCATCACTAAATGCCAGACCATGAATGGCGTGCGGAGAATCATTGGCCACAAATACGTGCTTGTTGTTGCGATGAGTAAAAGTTGCATTGCGCAGCCGGCCAGCCCACGGCGCCATGACGTAATTGCCCCATGCTGTCGGAGCATCTGATTCTCTAGAGGCACTTTCAACGAGTAGCGGATGTCCGTTTACTTCTGCTCGCGTCATGCGACCACCATGTTGTGGTGACACCCACACTGAAAAAATAGGAGAAGAAATATTAAGGTCAGGTAACACGGGAGGACTCTTTGCGCGTTGTTCGACGCCACACCCAAGCCAGCATAAAAATTAGAAGCAAAATATAGGGCGAGTTGCCGAGGCGTGAGTAGAGGGTGCGACCATCACGTAAATCAATACTCTCAATAATCACGTTCTGTTCAGAAATTTTTGTGCGATGCAATACTTTTCCGGTGGGTGAAATAAAAGCACTGAAACCAGTCGGAGACACTTGTGCGACCCACCGATCTTGCTCTCGCGCCCGCAAGCGTGACGATGCAATTTGTTGCGTTTGAAGAACTGTCCACGTGTAGCTTGATCCGTTTGTTGGGTTCATGATGAACGATGCGTCACGAGCAATACCTTCATTGGCGCGACCACCAAAAAACACTTCCCACGAAATAACTACTGCGGCGCGCGTCATTCCAAGATCCAAGATTGCAGGATCTTTTCCGGCGACAGCATCGCGAGGGACGAGATCTGTCGGAGCACCAAGGGTTTCGAGCAACGATCGCATCGGCATGAATTCACCAAAAGGCACTCGGCGTTTTTTGTCGTAGCGACTTGTCATCGCGCCGTCAGGCATGACCACAACTTGGGCATTTGTGAAGGCCAGCGAACCTGCATCTTCGGTGATGCCGACAGAGATTGGCACGGCGAGACGCTTTGCTTGTTCGACTATGAGGGTGAGCTCTTGGCTATCGGCAAATGCAGGCACGTTGATGACGTTCTCGGGCCAGATCACGAGTTCGACTTTGTCATCGACAGAAATGGCGGCAGTGGCAGCAAGATGTTTGTCAAAGACTTCTCGAGGATCAGAATCGACTGCGTGGGTGCCTTGTTCACCGCCGCCCTGCACAAGGGCGACCTTGAGTTGTGTGCCAGTTGATGACACGGGCGAATAAACGACACCGATCACAATCAGCAATGCGATGAAGACTGCGATTCGCAGACGATGTCGTCCGAACCCTAAACGAAACACGCAAAAAGTAATGAGAATTACTCCACCAAGTGGCGCAAGATGTGCCAACGGACTCGATGCTTGTGAAATGCCGAGTGAAGCAAGTGGCACGCCTCCAAACGGAAACGAAAAACGTAAGACTTCTGCGAGTGTGTGAGTGCAAGACAACGCAAATGCACGATGTGTGGATGAATTTTTACCGATAACACCGCCAATGACTGCTGCGAGTCCATGAAGTAACGAGAACACAACAACAGCAATCGGATACCCGGGTGCGGTCAGAAACCACATCCACACCCAACCCAGTGACAGCCAACCAACTCCAAAGATCCATCCAGTAAAGAAGCGTTTGCGCGTTGACATTGTGTCGTGAATAAGTAACGGTGCGTAGATCGCAATACCAATGAACGCAAGTGGCCACCAACCCCATGGCGGCATAGAGAGAGCAACAAGAAGGCCAGCGACTAACGGCCTGATGCGGCTTTTCATGACTGAAGTATTGCTTGTGCAGTTGCGTGCGCCTGTTGAACGCATGCCGGGATGCCGATACCTCGATAACTTGCGCCTGCAAGATGCACATGTGGAGCGGTTAAGGCGAGTGAGGCTTCGATTTCGGCAAGTCGCGCAAAATGATGGGGGCGATATTGAGGAAAAGATTCTGGCCACCGTGTGATGCGAGTTTCTTGAGCAACAACATCAATATCAAGATGATGTTTGAGGTCAGCCAGTGTGAGATTGATGATGGCATCGTCAGCGAGCGATTGGGTGTCGACTCCGTCACGGCCAACTGATGCACGCACGATCATTGCATCATCGGGCGTTTTCCAGTGCGCCCACTTATTTGAGCCAAACGAAACAGCAGTCACCCATCGTTGATCGGGCTTTGGCACAAGATAGCCAGCACTCGTGAGTGAGTGTTTCCATTGCGAGCGGGGGACAGCCAGTGTCAACATCACGACCGATGCGTGAGACCATTTCGACAAATGCTGTGAGGCAATTGGATCGAGTAGTGAAAGCAATGGCGCGGTATGTCGAGCAGGACTCGCCAGCACGATCGCATCGGCTGAGTGTGTGCCGTTGGTGCAGTGCACCACATAGGCAGAGTCGTTGGATTTTTCGATCTGCGTGACAGCAGAGTCAAGAATGATCCGCGCACCGAGTTCTTGTATTCGTTTGGCGACAGCCGTAATAAGGGATTCCATGCCGCCGATTGGAGATTCAAAGATGGGTCCAGTTGTCGGAGTTTTTGAGCGCGTAGTGCGAGCAGCGAGCAACATGCTGCGTTGGTTCATCAACGCAGCAATTTGGGGGACAGATTCGAGACTAAAGTTGTCCGTGTCTGCTGCATAAATACTTCCGACAAGGGGATCAACAAGTAATTCTTGAATTTCTCGTCCGAATCGTTTGCGCACCACATAGCCGATGCAGTCTTTTGTGTCGGTTGTGCGAGGAAGAAGCGGTTCAAGAGCAGCGCGTGCTTTGCCGCGAGATGAAAACAAACCGCTTGTTGCAAAAGATTTTATATTGGCCGGAACTCCGAGCATGAGGTCGGTGGGGATGGGATGCAAACCGTTGTGCCATACATGAGCACCAACGGCGCGTGGAGAAGTGAGTGATGCTGCGAGCCCGACGTCGCGAGCAAGCGTGCTGGCCCACGGAACACGTGAAAGAAATGCATCTGCACCTTCGTCGACTGCGTTGAGTCCTCCAAACGGAGACGAACGAATAACACCACCAATGCGTGA
>Ga0208960_1000987_pt1 | contig 15524 bp, 12 predicted proteins | sample GreLakmeON33MSRF_FD_187703 | JGI IMG/M metagenome (GOLD analysis project Ga0208960, IMG submission 187703) | Freshwater lentic microbial communities from great Laurentian Lakes, MI, USA - Great Lakes metaG ON33MSRF (SPAdes) | ecosystem: Environmental > Aquatic > Freshwater > Lake | place: Great...
CTCCTCCAGGCGGAAAGCCACTGCCCGTTTTACCAGGAGCGTTTCGCGCGCGCCGGCTTTCGCGCGGAAACTCTCCGCAGCCCGGATGATCTGCAGCACGCTCCGTTGCTGGAGAAGGCTGACCTGCTCGAACACCGCGAGGCGATGGTCTCGACCGCGCTCTCCGCGAAGCAGCGGCTCTACCTCACCACCGGCGGCTCGACCGGCGTGCCGGTTGGATTTTATTTGCAGAAGGGCGTGAGCCGCCCGAAGGAGCAGGCCTTTCTCGAGGCGCAATGGAAGCGCGGCGGCCACCGCGACGGGGCGCGGCTGGCGGTGATTCGCGGCCACGTCACGAGCGACCGCGCGGGCGGACGCATCGCCAGCCTCGACGCGACGCGCGACTGGCTCATGCTCTCGTCGTATCATCTCACCGCCGAACGGCTGCCCGAATATCTGGAGGCGATTGAAAAATTCCAGCCCGACCTGCTGCACGCCTATCCCAGCGCGGCGCTCCAGCTCGCGGAATTTCTGGAGAAGGCCGGGCAGACCTGGCGCACGCCGTTGCGCGGGCTGCTGGCCGGCTCGGAGCGGTTGAACCTCCCGCAAAAGCGCCTGCTCGAACGCGTCTTCAACTGCCGCGTCTTCCGCTGGTACGGCCACGCCGAGCGCGCCGTGCTCGCGGCGGAAGGGCGGCAGTCCGAACTGTTTTACTTCTGGCCGCAGTACAGCTTCGTCGAGTTTGGCGAGCCGGACAGTGAAGGCTTTTGCGAAGTCATCGGCACGAGCTTCCACAATTTCGCCATGCCGCTGATCCGCTACCGCACCGGCGATTACGTGCGGCTGGCCGATCCACGCCGCGACGGGGCGCTGGAGTTTCCATGGCCGGCCGTCGCGGAAATCGCCGGACGCGAGCAGGAGTTTCTGGTGAGCGCGGGCGGGCGCAGAATTTCCCTGACGGCCTTCAACATGCACGATGGAATTTTCAACGACCTTTACGCCGTGCAATTTTTTCAGGAAGAGCCGGGCGTGGCGGAATTTCGTTACGTGCCGGGGCCGCAGTTTCACACCTCACGGCTGGAAGAAATCGAACGGGGCATCCGCCGCAAACTCGGCGATGATTTTCAAATCACCCTGCGCGCCGTGGCGGAGACGGAAAAAACCACGCGCGGCAAACACCGCTGGATTGTGAGCAAGCTGGGCTGATGTCAAATCGTCGTGAAGATCGGTCCTTCACTGAGAATTGGCATGAGCCGCCAAATCAGGGTGCCGCCCTGTCCGGCGCGGCCAGCAGCAGCGCCCAAAAGGTTTTCGACGCCATCAGGTTTTGGGAATGGGAACGAGCCGTCAACCCGCACAGGGCCGCGACGAAGAGGCCCAGGCCGAGAAAAGCAAAGTCCACCGCCGACAATTTTTTCTTCGGGACGGGGGCGGCGGGTGCTTTCATCGGCGGCCCGGCTCAGAAGAGCGAGTAGATGAACGGCGCGAGCGCAGAACTCTGGCTGAAGACGAGGAGCGCGGCCAGCAGCAGCAGCATGATCATTAGCGGGGCGAGCCACCATTTTTTGCGCTCGCGCAGGAATTCCCAAATTTCCTTGAGGATGGCCAGCTTGTTCATAGGCGGAGTGATTTCAAAATTGACGTTCGTAGTTTTCCACCGTGCGCGGCGGATGCTGGGTGCGCGGAATCCAGTAGGTGGTGGCGGCCGGATCGGACTTCAGTTCGAGAAAGCGTTGGCCGAAAATCGCGCCCAGGCCCCGCATCCCGGTGAAGACGATGAAGTAGAGCAGGCTCAAAATCAGGCGGGTCATCACCCAGCCCATCAGCACGGCCAGCGTCATCCAGACTTTTTGCAGCGGCTTGAGCACGGCCGGCACCGCCAGTCCGAGGAGCAGAAAGACCGCCCCGCCGCCCAGGAAGAAATAGTGTCTCGTGTAGTCCGCGTCGTGACGATGCTTCCACAGCAGCCAGCCGCCGATGACCGCGCCGGCCACGGCGAAGACGATCCCGAACTTGCGGAGTTCATTCCGGCCGCTGCGAATGGCTTTGATTTCTTTGAGGACGCTCATGGGGATCAGTCGAGGGCGAATTCCTTCCGCCAGTCCGTGTCGGACTGGAGCGGTTTTTGCGCCTTCTTGTCGAGAATGAAATTGCCCAGGACGAGGTAGTCCATGTCCGAGCGCATGAAGCAGCGGAAGGCCTCCTCCGGCGTGCAGACGATCGGCTCGCCGCGCACGTTGTAGGAGGTGTTGATGATGACCGGGCAGTTTTGCTGGCGGTCAAACTCGGCCACCAGCGCGTGCAGCAGCGGATGGTCCCGCTGCGACACCGTCTGGATGCGCGCGGAATAATCCACGTGCGTCACGGCGGGGATGACCGAGCGCTGCACCTTCAGCAGATCAATGCCGAACAAGTCCGCCGCCGACTGGCCGGGGTTGATGCGCCGGTCTTCGCGCACCGGCGCGACGAGCAGCATGTAGGGGCTGTCCGCGTCCATCTCGAAATACTCGCTGACTTTTTCGCGGAGCACGATGGGCGCGAAGGGACGGAAGCTTTCGCGGAACTTGATCTTGAGATTCATGATCTCCTGCATCTTCGCCGAGCGCGCGTCGCCGATGATTGAACGGCTGCCGAGCGCGCGCGGGCCGAATTCCATCCGGCCCTGAAACCAGCCGATGACGTTCTCCCTGGCGATCAGGTCGGCGACGGTGACGACCAGCTCGGTATCGGTCACTTCGCGGTGCGGGATGTTCTGCTCCTGCAAAAAGGCGGCGATGGCCGCGCGGTCGTAGCCCGGCCCGAGGCACGAGGCGTGTTGAAAATCATTTTTTCCGTCGGCCACGCGCGGGTTTTGCAGGACGTGATGCCAGACGTGCAGGGCCGCGCCGAGCGCGCCGCCGGCATCGCCCGCCGCCGGCTGGATCCAGATGTTCTTGAAGCAGCGGTCGGCGAGAATTTTTCCGTTGCCCACGCAGTTGAGCGCCACGCCGCCGGCCAGGCAGAGGTTTTCGAGGCCGGTGGTTTTGCGGACGTGCCGGGCCATGTGCAGCATGACTTCCTCGGTCACGTCCTGAATCGAGCGGGCCAGATCCATGTCGCGCTGGGTGACGAGCGACTCCGGTTTGCGCGGCGGGCCGCCGAACAGCTCGTGGAACTTCCCGCTGGTCATGGTCAGGCCGGCGCAATAGTTGAAGTATTCCAGGTTCAGCCGGAACGAGCCGTCGGCCTTCAAGTCGATCAGTTTCTCGAGAATGAGGCTCTTGTATTTCGGCGCGCCGTAGGGGGCGAGGCCCATCATCTTGTATTCGCCGGAATTGACCTTGAAGCCGGTGTAGTAGGTGAACGCGGAGTAGAGCAGCCCCAGCGAATGGGGAAAGTGCAGCTCGCCCAGAATCTCGATGGCGTTGCCCCGGCCCGCGCCAAAGCTGGTGGTCGTCCATTCGCCTACGCCGTCGATGGTCAGAAAGGCCGCCTCCTGAAACGGCGAGGCGAAAAAAGCCGAGGCCGCGTGGGACTCGTGGTGTTCGGGAAACAGAATCTTCCCCTGGTAGTTCAGCTCCTGCCGGATGGTTTCCTTCATCCAGATTTTTTTCTTCAACCAGAGCGGCATGGACATGATGAAGGAGGCGAAGCCCCGCGGTGCGAATGCGAGGTAGGTTTGCAGCAGCCGCTCGAACTTCAGAAATGGCTTCTCGTAAAACGCCACGTAGTCCACGTCGCTGACGGCGATTTTTCCTTCGCGCAGGCAGTATTCGATGGCCCGGTGGGGAAAAGCGTCGTCATGGCGCTTGCGGGTGAAACGCTCCTCTTGGGCGGCGGCGATGATCTTGCCGTCCTGCACCAGGCAGGCCGCGCTGTCGTGGTAAAAAGCTGAAACCCCGAGAATGTTCACAAGATTGAAATGCGGCGCGGGCCAAAAATTCGGCGTGAGGCAGATGGCAGCGTGGGTTCAGATTGCATCAAGTTGCCAGAATACGCGCCGCGACATGTGAAGCGTCAACCGGGAAATCGACGGAATGGGCTGGGGGGCTGGGGACGGGGGCCGGTCTTTCATTGCCCGTCCTCCCCATTTCGTTAGACTCGCCGCATGAATTCACGTCGCATCACTCCGCGTCACGCCGGTCGCGATCTCCGGCCCCACCACGCGGAAGAACTGGCCGGGAAGTAACACCGCATGTCCCCGGAACCTCCCTCCGTCCGCGCCGCGAAAAATTTCTCCGCCACCTTCGGGCGTGCCCCGCGCTGGCTCGTCGCCGCGCCGGGCCGCGTCAATCTCATCGGCGAACACACCGACTACAACGACGGCTTCGTGCTCCCGATGGCCATCGAGCGCCGCACCGTCATCGCCGCCGCGCCGCACGGGCAGCGGCGCATCACGCTCCGCAGCGCGACGACGAAGGGTGAAGCCATCATTGATCTGACCCGGCCCGTCGAGCGTGGCGAACCGGCGTGGTCGAATTACGCGCGCGGCGTGCTCGCCGGCTTCCAGCGGCTGGGCGCGACCTTCGACGGCTTCGACGCCCTGATTGATTCCGATGTCCCGCTCGGTGGCGGGCTTTCCAGCAGCGCGGCTCTGGAGGTCGCCACCGCGACGTTGCTCGAAGCCATCACCGGCCGCGTGCTCGATCCGGTCGAGAAGGCGCTGCTCTGCCAGCGCGCGGAGCATGAATTCGCCGGCGTCCCGTGTGGCATCATGGACCAGTTCACCTCGGTCATGGCGAAGGAAGGCCACCTGCTCCTGCTCGACTGCCGCTCGCGCACGACGGAACTGGTGCCGCTGCGCGACCCGTCGATCGCCGTGCTCATCATCAATACGAACGTCCACCACGAGCTGGCCGGCGGTGAGTACGCCCGACGCCGCGCCCAGTGCGAGGCGGCGGCCAGTGCGCTGCACGTCCCCTCGCTGCGCGACGCCACGCTCGACTTGCTGTACGAGGCACGCGCACACATGGAGCCTGTCGCCTTTCGTCGCGCCCGCCACGTCATCACGGAAATCGAACGCACGCGGCAGGCGGCCCGGGCGATTCGTGCCGGCGACTGGCCCGCCACCGGCCAGTTGATGGATGCGAGCCACGCGTCGCTGCGCGATGACTTTGAGGTGAGCTGCGCGGAGCTTGATCTCGTCGTGGAACTCGCGCAAGCCATCGGCGAAAGCGGCGGAATCATCGGCTGCCGCATGACCGGTGGCGGCTTTGGCGGCTGTGCCGTGAGCCTCGTCCGCGTGGAGGCCATTCCGCAAATCACGACGCAGATCGCCGCCGCCTACCGGAAGAAGACCGGCTTGGAACCAACGATCTTTTCCTCCCGGCCGGCCGGCGGCGCGAGGGTGTTGTCATGAGCGCGGCGCTCCTCGAGATGCGGGGCATCGACAAATCCTTCGGCGCCGTGCAGGCGCTCGAGGACGTGAGCCTGACGCTGCGCTCCGGTGAAATCCACGCGCTGATGGGCGAGAACGGCGCGGGTAAATCCACGCTCATCAAAGTGCTTACCGGCGTCCACGGGCGCGACGGCGGCTCGATCACCTGCGACGGCCGCGCGATCTCGCCCCGCTCGCCGAAGGAAGCTGAGGCGCACGGCATCAGCACCGTCTATCAGGAGGTCAACCTCATCCCCACTCTTTCCGTCGCCGAGAACATCCTGCTCGGGCGGCAGCCGAAAAAATTGAGCGTCATCCAGTGGGGCGCGATGCGGCGGCAGGCGGCGCGCGCCTTGGACCGGTTGGGCCTGAAGCTCGACGTGACGCGCGAGCTGCGCTCCTGCTCGATCGCCCTCCAGCAGATGGTCGCCATCGCCCGCGCGCTCGACGTGCAGGCCCGGCTGCTCATCCTCGATGAACCCACCTCCAGCCTTGACGAGGAGGAGTGCGCTGCGCTCTTCGCGGTGCTGCGCCGGCTGCGCGGCGAAGGCCTGGCCATCGTCTTCGTCACGCATTTCCTCGACCAGGTTTATGCCGTGACCGACCGCATCACGGTGCTGCGGAACGGCGGATTCGTCGGCGAATTCGAGACGGCGCAACTGCCGCGTCTCGAACTGATCGGCAAGATGCTCGGCCGGGAAGTGAAGGACGAAACGAACGCGCCCGCCCCTGCGTCCATCGTCCACCGTTCATCGTCCCCGTTCCTCGAAACCAAGGCCCTGGCCCGGCGCGGCGCCATGCAGCCCATCGACCTGCAAATCGCCGCCGGCGAAGTCGTCGGTCTGGCCGGCCTGCTCGGCAGCGGACGCACCGAGACGGCGCGGATGATTTTCGGCGCGGACCGGCCTGACTCCGGCGAAATCCGCGTGCAGGGCGAAGCTGTGAACTTGTCGTCGCCACGCGAGGCGATTCGCCACGGCTTGGCCTTCTGCTCGGAGGATCGCAAGGCCGAGGGCATCATCCCGAATCTTTCCGTCCGCGAGAATCTCATCCTGGCATTACAAGCCAGCCGCGGCCCGGCGCGCTTGCTGCCGCGCGTCGAGCAGTGGCAGATCGCCGACCATTACATCCGTCTACTCGACATCAAGACCCCTGGCCCGGAGACGCCCATCCGCCAGCTTTCCGGCGGCAACCAGCAGAAGGTGCTGCTCGCCCGTTGGCTCGCCTTGCAGCCGAAGCTCATCATCCTCGACGAGCCGACGCGCGGCATCGACGTGGGCGCGAAGGCCGAGATCGAGAAGCTCGTCGCCTCGCTCCGCGAAAAGGGGCTGGCCGTGCTGTTCATCTCCTCAGAGTTGGAGGAAGTGGTGCGGATGAGCCAGCGCGTGGTGGTGTTGCGCGACCGCCGCAAGGTCGGCGAACTGGCCGGCGGCGAAGTGAACGAGCACACCATCATGCACCTGCTCGCCAAGCATGAAGCGGGGCCAATGACGAAGGACGAATGACCAGGGGCGATTCCAGTTCAACGCGTTCTTCATTCTTCCAGCGCCTGCTCTGGCCGCTGGCCGGCCTCGGCCTGCTGCTGTTTTTCAATCTCTGCTTCGACCGCGCCTTCTTCGAGCTCACCACGCGCGACGGCAATCTCTACGGCCCGATCATGACCATCCTGCGGCTGGCCGTGAAGGTGATGCTGCTCGCCACCGGCATGACCCTCGTCATCGCCTCCGGGGGCGTGGATCTGTCGGTCGGTTCAGTCATGGCCGTGGTGGGCGCGCTGGTGGCATATTTGTCGGCGCAGGGGCATTGGCCGTTCGTCGCCCTGCTCGGCGTGGCCGTGCTGGTGGCGCTGGTGGCCGGCGCGTTCAACGGCGCGCTCGTCGCCGGCGCTGGACTGCAGCCCATCGTCGCCACGCTCATCATGATGGTGCTCGGGCGCGGCGTGGCCTTGAGCATCACCGGCGGACTGCCGATCAGCGTGGCGGATCCGGGCCTGTTGTTCCTCGGTCGTGGCTTCATCGCGGGCGTGCCGGTTCCGATTCTCCTCGTGCTGGCCGTGGTTGCGCTCACCGCCCTCGCCTGCCGCAAGACCGCGCTCGGACTGTTCATCGAGGCCGTGGGCGAGAACGAGACGGCCAGCCGGTTGTGCGGCGTGAACGCGCGCGGGATCAAGCTGGTCGTCTATCTGTTCTGCGCGGTCTGCGCGGCGCTGGCGGCGCTGGTCGCCATCGGCGATGTCGGGCGCGTCGAGCCGGACCGCCTCGGGCAGATGTTGGAACTGGACGCCATCACGGCCGTCGTGGTTGGCGGCACGGTGCTGACGGGCGGGCGCTTCTCGCTCGTGGGCTCGGTCATCGGTGCGCTGCTCATCCAGACACTCACGGTGACGCTGATCCGCCAGGGGATGCCTTCGGATGTCGCGCCCGTCCCGAAGGCGCTGGTCATCATCGTCGTCTGCCTGCTGCAATCGCCCAAGCTGCGCGGGCAGCTCGCGGCGTTGCGGCCCGGCGCGCGGAGGTCCGCGGCATGAACGCGATTTTCCGCCGGCAAAATCTCCCGCTGCTGGTGACAGCGGTGGTGTTCGTTGTGTTGTTCGGCGCCTTCTCGGTGTGCTTCAAAAATTTTCTCTCGCTGCGCGTGGTCACGAATCTGTTCATGAACAACGCCCACGTCGGCATCATCGCCGTGGGGCTGACCTTCGTGATTCTGTCCGGCGGCATCGACCTCAGCGTCGGCTCGGTGCTGGCCTTCACGACGATTTTCGTCGCCACGCTCATTGGCAAATTTCACGTCCACCCTTCTCTGGCCATCGCGCTCGCGCTCGCGGCCGGAACGTTCTTCGGCGCGGGTCAGGGGCTGCTGATCCAGCGTTATCAACTGCCGCCATTCCTCGTGACGCTGGCGGGCATGTTTTTCGCGCGCGGCCTCGCGTTCGTGGTCAGCGCGCAGGAGAGGGCAATTGAACACGGTTTTTACCAGGCGGTGGCGGACCTCGGCCTGCCGCTGACCGGGTCGGTCACGTTCGGCTTCACCGCCTCCGTCTTTGTGGTGGTGCTGCTGACCGGGCTGTGGCTGGCGCACCTGACGGGCTTCGGGCGGAACGTCTATGCCATCGGCGGCAGCGAAACCTCTGCGCTCCTGATGGGCCTGCCGGTCGCGCGCACCAAGGTGCTGCTCTACGCGCTGAGCGGATTTTGCGCGGCGCTGGGCGGCGTGGTCTTCACGGTGCAGGCGCAGGCGGGCAATCCGCTCAACGGCCTCGGCCTGGAGCTGGACGCGATCGCGGCGGTGGTGATCGGCGGCACGCTCTTGAGCGGCGGCGTGGGTCAGGTCGCGGGCACGCTGCTCGGCGTGCTGATCTACGGCACGATTCTGACCGCGCCGGATTATCTCAGCGGCTTCGATTCCTCCTGGCAGCGCATCGCCATCGGCGGGCTGCTGCTGGTCTTTATCCTCCTGCAACGATTTCTTGCTCGCGTCTCGGCACCACCCCGTTAGTCTTCCGCCGCAAACGAACCAATTCCTTTTATGAAACTGACTCTGTCCTCATCGCTTCATCTGACAACCTCCCTTGCTGCGGTCGCGCTTCTGGCGCTCGCCAGCTGCAAAAAAGAATCTGGCCAGAAACTGACCGTCGGCTTCGCCCAGGTGGGCGCGGAAAGCGACTGGCGCGTGGCCGAGAGCAAGTCGATCAAGGACGAGGCGGCCAAGCGCGGCATCGACCTGAAATTTTCCGATGCGCAGGGCAAGCAGGAGAACCAGTTCAAGGCCATCCGCTCCTTCATCGCGCAGGGCGTGGACGCGATCATCCTCGCGCCCAAGGTCGAGACTGGCTGGGAACAAATCCTGAAGGAGGCGAAGCAGGCGAAGATTCCAGTGGTGCTCGTCGATCGCGGCATCAATGTGACGGACGACTCGCTCTACGTCACGCTCATCGCGTCGGACTTTGTCGCGGAAGGCAAGATGGCCGGGGACTGGCTCGCGAAAAAAACCGGCGGCAAGGCGAAGATCATCGAGCTGGAAGGTTCCCCCGGCGCGGCTCCGGCCATCGACCGCAAGAAAGGTTTCGCGCAGAGCATCGCCGCCCATCCGGAAATGAAAATCATCGCCGCGCAAAGCGGGGACTTCGAGACGGGCAAAGGCAAGGAAGTCATGGAGACGCTCCTCCAACAACACGGCAAGGACGTGACCGCCGTCTATGCGCACAACGACAACATGGCGCTGGGTGCCATCGAGGCGATCAAGGGAGCCGGCAAGAAACCCGGCACCGACATCCTCGTGGTCTCGATCGACGCGGTGAAGGCGGCGTTCACGGCGATGGTCGCGGGAGACTTGAACTGCACCGTCGAGTGCAGCCCGCTCCTCGGCGTGCTCGCCTTTGACGCGGTGGAGAAGGCGCGCAAAGGCGAGGCCCAGCCGAAGAAGACCGTGGTGCCGGATCAGGTCTTCGAGCAGTCTGTCGCAGCCAAGGAACTGCCGAATCGGAAGTATTGATCGCGCCGGGGAAAGGCCGTTCGCCATGATCACACGCCGCCGGTTCCTGCAAACGACCGCTGTTTCAGCGGCGGGGTTGGTGCTGCCTGCGTCGTTCCACCGTGCCGCGGCCGCCGACCCGGTGCTGGCACCTGATCCCAAGACGGCATCCTTTTTTCTGATCGGCGACACGCATTTTTGCGCGGATGAAGTCGAGACGTCGGCCATGAAGGGCGTATCGCTGGACGTCAACTCCCGCCTCATCGACTGGCTGAACAAACTGCCAGGCGCGGAGATTCCAGAAAAGGCCGGCGGCGGGCGCGTGCGGGAACCGCACGGAGTCATTCACGCGGGCGATCTGATCGACAATGGCGACAAGGGGCCGGCGAAATATCCATTGGCGGAGACGGAACTGAAGTCGTTCATCGGCGAGTGGGGCTTGAACGGGGGAGACGGACGGCTGCGCTGGCCGGTGCGGGAAATTCACGGCAACCACGACAGCCCGCACGGCGACGGGCCGGTCATTTCCGAAATCAAGGCGCGGAACCAGCGGCGGCGCGGCCTGGCGAACGTTTCCCCGAACGGCCTGCACTATTCCTGGGACTGGGCCGGGATGCACTTTGTCGCGCTCGGCATCGTGGCCGGTGACGCGCCGGAGGTGACGCGCCCGCGGCGGTACGCGCCCCTCGGCAGCCTGCCGTTTCTGCGCGACGACCTGGCAAAGAACGTCGGCGACAGCGGCCGTCCCGTGATCATCGTGCATCATGTGGACGTGGCGCGATACTCGACGCCGGTTGCGGACGAGGTGGTGTTGAAACACGAATGGGACTATGGCGACGTCCACGCCTTCCACGAAATGCTCCAGCCCTACCGCGTGGCCGGGACGCTCTACGGCCACACCCACGTGCGGAACATTTTTCGGTGGGACGGCACGAAGAACGCCCGCGCCGCCGCCGGGATCCCATCCATCAACACCGACAACGCCGCGCATTACAACGATCTCAAGCAGGCCTTCCTGCATCTCGAACTCGACGAGCGCGAACTGCGCGTCCGCGAGTTCACCACCGGCGACGCCTGGAGAACCGGCACGTGGACGCCGCAGCTCTGGCGCTTCCCGTTGCGCGCATGACCAGGACGCCAAGCCTTCATCCCGTTGCGGCCCCAGAAAAAACTTTTTCCATCATGAATCCAAAAACCCGTCATCTCATGTTCCGTCTCGCCTGCCTGCTGGCTTTCGCCGGACTCACCCCGCACGCCCCCGCCGCCGTGCTCGACAAAGATCGCGCGCTTGCCGCGCAGACCTTTTGGGACAACCGCGACTGGGATTGGTACAAGACGAACATTCCCTTCTTCGAGTGCCCGGACGCCGACCTCGTCACGACCTACTACTACCGCTGGGAACTCGTCACCAAGCACCTGACCTACGGCTCGCCCAACAGCGGCTACAGCTTCACCGAATTCACCGACCGGCCGTTCTGGAGCGGGGCCTATGGTGCGATCAGTTGTCCGGCCGGGCATCAGCTTTACGAAGTCCGCTGGCTGCAGGACGCACGTTACGCCCGCGACTACGCCCGCTACTGGTTCCGCACGCCCGGCGCGCAGCCGCGCAATTACGGCTGCTGGATCACCGACGGCGTCTGGGCGGCGAACGAGGTGCATCCCGATGACGCTTTCGTGAAGGATCTGCTGCCCGACCTGAAGAAGAACTACGAGGCCTGGGAGAAGCGGCAGTTCGTTCCCGAGGTTGGCCTCTTCTGGCAGAACGGCCACGACGACGGCATGGAATTCAACATCAACAGCCGCCAGACGAAGGACATTCTCCGCGGCGCGAACGGCTACCGCCCCGGCTTCAACGCCTACATGTACGCCGACGCGCTCGCCATCGCGCGCGTCGCGAGGTTGGGCGGCGATGAGGCCACGGCGAAGCTTTACGAGGCCAAGGCCGCGTCGCTCAAGGAGAAGGTGCAGAAACTTCTCTGGGATCCGAAGCGCGACTTTTTCTTTCCCATGTCCATGCGCGACGAGACGGACAAGGAAGGCAACATCGTCAAGAAACACACGCTCACCTACCAGTCCGGAAAGTTCGCTGGCGACACACATGGCCGCGAGGAGCACTCCTACATCCCCTGGCAGTTCAACCTGCCCGATTCCGGCTACGAGTCCGCGTGGAAATTCCTTATGGACCCGGATTACTTCTACGCTCCCTACGGCCCGACGACGGTCGAGCGCAACGATCCGATGTTCCTGCTGCAAAAATCCTGCTGCTGGTGGAGCGGCCAGTCCTGGCCTTTCTCGACCGCGCAGACGCTCAAGGCGCTGGCCAACCTGCTTCAGAACTACCGGCAGAACGTCATCACCCGCGCCGACTATGTGAAGCTGCTGCACATCTTCGCCATCTCGCATCGCAAAAACGGCGTGCCCTATCTCGCCGAGGCGCTGCATCCCGACACCGGTTCCTTTGACCACCATGACGGCTACAATCACAGCGAGCATTACTTCCATAGCAGCTTCAACGATCTCATCATCACCGGCCTCGCCGGCCTTAAGACCCGCGCGGATGACGTGATCGAGATTGACCCGCTCGCGCCGGCGGACTGGCCCTATTTCGCGCTCGATGACGTGCCCTACCGCGGCCATCGCCTGAGCATCGTCTGGGACAAGGACGGCTCACGCTACGGCAAAGGCGCAGGTTTACGCGTGCTGGTGGACGGCAAGGAGCTCGCCTCCATGAAGACGCTGGGCCAGATCACCGCGAAGATGCCGGTTGCGCTGGAACAGCCCGCGCGTCCGGCGACCCGCCTCAACTACGCCGTGAACAACGACGGCGATTACTTCCCGCGCTTCACCGCTTCCTTCACAAACCCGAAAACGCCGCTCACCAAGGTCAACGACGGCCACGCTTGGTACACGCTCAACCCGCCCAACCGCTGGACCACCGCCGGCTCCAGCAACGCCACTGACTCGATCGCCGTGGACCTCGGCACACCGCGCCGGGTGAACGAGGTGAAGCTCCATTTCCTCGACGACGGCAAGGACATTCTCGCCCCGGCGAAGTACGAACTGGAGTTCCTCGACGGCATCAATTGGAAACCAGTTCCGAACCAGCGGCGCACGCCCGCACAACCTGCCGGCCATCGCGCCAATACCGTCCAGTTCGCTGCGTTCGAGGTGCAAAGGCTCCGTGCGGTCTTTACCCACGCCGCCAATGCGCGGACTGGTCTCAGCGAGTTCGAGGCCTGGGGCGAGGGCGCGCTGCCCTACACGCCCGCCCCGCCGCCGCCGGGCAATCTCGCCTTGAACATGAAGAGTGAAGGTTTTCCCAAGGCCAGCGCCTCCGCCAGCGACCATTTCGGCGGCGTCCCGAAATCCGCCATCGACGGCCGCGTGGGCTACAGTCCCACGCCCGTGAACCGCTGGACCAGCTACGGCTCGACCAACGCCACCGACTGGCTCGAAGTTGATTTCGGCGCGCCCCAGGAGATAAGCCGCGTGGAAATTTACATCTTCGACGACCGGGGCGGAGTGCAGGCGCCCGCCGGCTTCACCGTGCAATACTTTTCCGGGGACGAATGGCGCGACGTCGCCGGCCAGTTGAACAAGCCCGCCACCCCGGCCGGCAGCGCCATCAACACCGTGACCTTCAGCAAGGTCACCGCCCCAAAACTCCGCGTCGTCTTCACCCACCAAGGCAAGGCACGCACCGGCGTCACGGAAATGGAAGTCTGGAAGGAATGACGAACGTGGAGCGTGCGCTCCCCATGCCAGTTTCCGAATCCCCGTCCCCCCCGAAAAAAATCTCCGGGAAATTTCCCCGTCAAAGTTTCCGCGCGCGGAAGACGAGGCGGTACGGACGCGACGGATCGCAGACGCCGGGATTCGGGATGAGCAGAAAGTTGTCGGTGATCGTCGGCTGCAAGTCGCCGCCCTCGGTGACGGCGATGTCTTTCACGCGCTGCGGCAGAAGCTGGAAGATGGGGCGTCCTCCGCGCTGCGAACCGTTGTTGTCCGTCTTCGCGAAGGAGGCCGCGCCGCGTTTCGGCGTGACGGTGAAGGTGAAGACGCCCTCGCGCTCGACCAGCGCCTGCTCCCAGGCGCAGTCCTTCGAGGCGAGCCGCGCCTCCCACGCCGGATCGCCGTAGAAGCCGACCACATCGCGGTCGTAGAGCAGTCCGCGCCCGTCCTGGGCGGTGAGGCCAGCCCCGGTCGCGGCCTCATTCGGCGTGATCTTCGCGGTGGTGCGGCCGTTGGCGTCAATCGTGGCATCAAGGAGCGCGGGAAAATAAGTGGCGAGCCGGTGGACGAGCGCCTGCTCGTTGGCGAAGAACGCCTCGGCCAGCGTGAAGCGGCCCGGCTGTTCGACGAAATAATCCAGCAGCCCCCAGCCGCCGTAGCCGTACCAAGTGTTGACGGTGTAACCCACCATCTGCTGCACGCCGCCGCTGTTGAGGAAGGCGGCGGCCATCGCGTCCTTGCCGTCGAAGTGGCCCATCAGGCAGTTGCCGACGGCGAGATAGACTTTGGGATTCGGCGAGGCAACCGGATGGCGCGTCTTGGCGAGATCGAGGCCGAAGAGGGTGCCATCCGCGCAACGCAACTGGCCGCCACGATAGCGGAAGCCGATCTGCCAGTCGCGCTCCGTGGCGTGGCCGCTAGTCACGAACAGATCGGGTTTTTCGTCGTTGAGCACCTTGACGATGGAGCCTGTTGAGTCGTCCGGCCCGCGGCTGACGGCCGGCTGGCTGCCCGTCTTGCGGATGACCTTGCCCTTCTCCAATTCGGAAAAGGTCACGCCCTGCTCGAAGGCTTGCAGCGGGAGATCGGTGCCGCTGGCGGCCTTGCGGATGAGCAGCGGCTCGGCGTGCTGCACGATGCGCAGAGCGTTGGCCGCGTCGTAGCCGGTCACGATCCCCCAAAAGCAGTCGGTGTACGGATCGTCGTCGAACCGCCGCGTGAGCCGGTGGACGCGCGCGACAAATTCGCGGCCCGCCTCCTCCGGCGTGGCGACGAAGCAGGCGAAACGCGGAAACTCCGCGCGCAACTTCGGCAGTGCTTCATCAACGCTCCCGGCGAACGTGGTGACGCTGGCGTGATGCCGGACGCGCAGCGCCTCGACCACGGCGTGCCACTTCGGATCGGCGTCGGTCTTCGCCGAAACGACGATGGCGTAGTCCGCCGCGGCGGCGACCAGCGGGAACGCGCCGAGAAGCAGCGCGCAGGCGATGGCGCGCAAGAGAGTTGGAACGTAGAGGGGCTGTTTGTTGGCCGGGATCATTTCCGATGACATTACGCCGACTTGGGCGGGCGACAAACGTTTTGTCTTCGGAATTGGAAAACCTCCGGCTTACCGCCGGGCGGCTTCTTCGGCGAGCGCCCTGGCGGCGCGGCGCTTGACGGCGTAGCGCTTCACCAGTTCATCCGCGATCACGCCGGCGAGGATGACGGTGCCGATGATGGCGAACTCGATGTTGCTGTGATTCGTCACGAGCGTGACCACGTTCCTCAGCACGAGGATCAAGGCAGTGCCGATGATGACGCCGAGGATCGAGCCTTCGCCGCCGCGCAGGCTGCAACCGCCCAGCACCGCCGCTGCGATGGCGTAAAGCTCGTAGAAGTTTCCGAAGTCCACGGGCTGCGCAGAGTTCACGTCCAGCACGAAGAGCACGCCGCCCAAGCCCGCCAGCGTGGAGCAGATGACGTAGGCGAGGATGGTCATGGCCCC
>Ga0208960_1000989_pt1 | contig 15522 bp, 30 predicted proteins | sample GreLakmeON33MSRF_FD_187703 | JGI IMG/M metagenome (GOLD analysis project Ga0208960, IMG submission 187703) | Freshwater lentic microbial communities from great Laurentian Lakes, MI, USA - Great Lakes metaG ON33MSRF (SPAdes) | ecosystem: Environmental > Aquatic > Freshwater > Lake | place: Great...
TGGAGGGTGTACTTCCACCAGGTCAACAAGTCGAGGATTAGACTTCGTGCAATACAGACTACTTACCCCGAGGAAAACCATGGATAGTGTTCTGATAGACTCTGAAGACTGCGGCAAGACATGGGAAGTTTGGTCCACAAAAGTGGGACTCCGGGTGTCTAGGCTGGCAACCTGTGCCACCTTTACCGGGGCCTTGCTACTGGCCGAGAGCATGAGAGCGAATATCGCTAGGGATCGACACCTACTACCCCGTGAGAAACTAACCCCATAATTATTTCTGGAATTGTTGCAATAAACCCTCGAAACGGGTGTACGATTCCTTGTAAACCGTGCAGCGAAGGACCGTAGGTACTGAGGTGCCTACCCATCATCCTCAATCTCGATTGGCCCGTAGGGGCCAAGAGTGATCTAGGTTAAATCGAGGTTAACCGAGATTTACCTAGGAACCGAGTAGTACTACCGGATTCAGGACAGGCCGTACCAAAGCGGAAAGTGATGCCATGAGCAACGGCACCATTATCAACCTCACCCAGCACCTAGCTACCCCCGCCCAGGTCGCTGGTGGGGTGTTCGACCTCTGTGGATCCGAGGGGAAGGCTATACAGAAGCTGCTCATTTTCACCGAAATCCCCCTCGGCCCGGAAGTCAGGGACCGTGCCCATTCGCTAGCCATCCTAGCGGCCAGCATTACCCCCGATGTGACCGGGGCGTTGATCGGCGGGCCGCATTTCCTCACGGGTCCCTTGCATATTGAGCTAACCGCCTTGGGCATTCAGCCCATGTATGCTTTCCCAGCGGGGGGATTCGTGACCCTTCATTTCCCGAAGGAATAAACTATTTTGAGATTCTTTCAAGATTTTGCTTGACGGGGTCCGATGGTGTGATTAGACTGATGGAGTGGAAGTGATCCACTCTGGTTCGAGTAGTGAAAAGGAGATCGAGATGAACGCAGTATCCGCCGCAGTAGTGTCCAAGGTAGCCACCGGGAACAAAGGCCCAATGGCCTTTGGTGTCCACCCCGTGGACCTTACCCTGACCGTCACCGACAATGTGTCTGGTGCAGTCGATACCACCCACTATGTGGGATCGGTCCAAAAGTGCGAAGATCAGATGATCGCTGCCACGGCAACCATCCCTTGGTTGACTGTCTGCGCTCGACTTGCCCTGTCGCTGGGCATCACCCATGACGCAGTCTTGGCTAAACTTCGGGATGCCATCCTCAGCGCAGTCGATGACGCTGACTCAGTCGATGCGGCCATCAAGGCGATGGACAAAAGGGTCGCTGGGAGCGTCGATCTGATCAAAGCCGAGATTGCAGCCAAGCTTCCCCTGATCCCTCGCAGCGGGGCCACAAAGGTTGCCATCAAAGAGGTTTCCTTGGTTGCTTCGGTGGAAGTTGAGGTTCTTACCAATGCTTAATACTCCGGTTACCCCTATGGCTGCCTTTTTGGCAGCTGTAGGTTTTGTTTTCCTATCGGTTGGGATCACCCATGTGTTTGGGTGGTTATTGTGTGATGATGACAGTGACGAAAGGAACGGTGGAAGATGATCGATTACGATGCAGAGTTCAAGGCGGCGGGAATGCACCCGTACGCTTACCATGGAAGCCTGAACTACAGGCAGTATTTCCTTAATGGCTTTGGTGTCTCCATATGCCAAAGTTCGTTCACCCTAGGTGGCCCTGAAGGTTTCTGGGAACTGGCAGTACTCCACAGGGAACCGAATGCCCGATGGTTTACCCTGTGCTACACTACGGCCATTACTGCCGATGTTATCGGCTACCTGTCGGTTGCCGAGGCCCTCGCCCTTGTGGCCAGGATTCAGGCCCTTGATATTACTGGAAAGGAAGTGACAGTATGAATACTATTGAATGGGAGGAGGAGTACCCGCATAACGGCTACCCCTACACGATTTATTCCACCATCACCTACGAACTTTCAGGCGGGTGGCTTCGAGCTACTCGGACGGATCCGGCAGAATGCCCGGATGTGACCATCCTCGGGGTGGTGGTCAATTCCATAGGTAACATCCCCTACCTGATGGACCTTACCTCGGTTGTGAACAAATATGTTGCCGATTTTGACCGCCAACGGGATGATGTCCGGGAAAAGATCTTGGCCATCGAGAAAGCGGGGGACTAGTGATGGATTGTGCAACCCTTGACCACCAGTTGATTTTCTCCGCCATCCACAAAGCGAATGTGGGGCGGAAAGGCTGGAAGCTTACTCTGACCGAGGATGATAGGCAGGAAGCCGCCCTTCTGGTCGTCACCATGTTTCAGAAGTCCTACGACTCCTCGAAGGCCAAGCCTAGCACCTTCCTCTACAACAGCGCAAGGTTGGCCCTGATGAGGCTTTCGTCCTCTCGATTCTCGAACGCCTCCAAACAGCACTACAGGACCCGTTTTACCGATGTGGTAGGCACTCTTGAGGGTGCGTGGGAGACAGTACCCCCAGGAGCAGTAGACCCCATAGATCGAGGTGGGGTGGCCGTCCAGCTAGCGGAGGCGATGGAATGCCTAAGCCCTCTGGGTCAAAAGGCCATCCGACTGGTGTATCTCGAAGGGAAGACCCAGGCCGAGGGTTCGAGGATCCTCGGCATCAGCACTACCATATTCTGCCGGGTACATAGGATTGCCATGGAACAACTGCGGTTCATGCTGAGTGGACTTGCTGCGGAGGTGTACGGTGTTGACTCTAACTGATTCGGAAAAGGAAAGGCTCGAGGCTGTATTCCCCTGCGTTTTTACTGTGATGCGTTCATTGACCAAGCGGTTCGAGTTGACACAGGACGATAGGCAGGAAGTCTTCCTTCGGGTATGCCAAAGGTGGACCAAGTACCGAGAAGGGACAAACTGTGCCGACTCAACCTTTGCAGTAAACTCCGCTTCATGGGCAGCGGCTGACATTGCCAAACAGCGCAAGGTGCGCACACCTACCCTTCCGATTACTGGGGTGGATTTGGTTGGGGATAAAAGTCCCCAGGATCAAGCCATTGACCGGGACCGACTCGCCGAGGTGCAGTTGGCATTGGGTCGGACCAAGCACAGGGATGCACACGATATGTTAACCCGGTGGTGCCATGGGGAGTCTGTCCCAGAGATTGCAGAGTCCTTGAGCGTCTCTAGAAGCTGGGTGTACAACCGAAGGGAGTTGGCCATCTCAAACATTAGGAGTATTTGCCATGTATGAGACGATATGCGGATTATGGGGTCAGATGACGGGCAGCAATGAAAAGGCCCGAGAGCAAAAGACCATGCGTGTGATTAAGGTTCTCCTTGACGCTGCCCATAGGATTACGGTACTAGAAAAAGAACTTAAATGCGTTAAACAGGCCGTTGAAGATCATCGTGACATTCAGTACTACAGGCGGACTCCAGAGGATGTGACCTTGTGGAGAAGTATCCTTGAATACAAATGTGAAGGGGTTACCCGTGAGTGAAGTGAAAGTGAAAAAGTTTTATAATCTTACAGTTCGTCCCATGACCGACGAGGAAAGAGACCGCTTTGGGGCGCATCACGCTTTGGCACAGAAGATCATGCGGAAACAATCACACGATGTTAGGCAGGAAGCCTTGGTTAAGGCTATGCTGGCTTGGGTCAGGCATCGAGTTAATACTCCGCAGGTGAAGGACTCCTCCTTTGTTGGTTCCTCGGTGGCATGGTCAATGAAATCCGCTGCGAAAGACAACAAGGCTTCTGCTGTTTACAAAACCTTTGAGCGATTCCCTGACTGGGATATTACCCAATGTCCAGAAGACGATCTGGACCTTAAACTGGATACGCAAGAGAAGCTTCAATGGTTGCGTGAAACCGTGGACCACCTACCCGACAGGGAACAGGAGGTCATCCGGTTCAAACTACTCGGCATGAGCAACGAACAGATCGGGCCAAAGATTGGGCTGTCGAAACAGAGGGTGCAGCAGATCGTTGCAACTGCTGTTAAGTTACTTAAGGGGATGGCGAATGTCAGTTAATGTGGATCTGTTGAATCAACATCGAGGGTTAGTGTATTCCGCTATGGGGAAATTTGGCATTCACCCTAGCGATAGGTCCTCGGATCTCGGCCAGCAGATCTGGCTGGACCTCTGTAAATACATTAAGAACTTTGATGCGGAAAAAGGATCATTGGCAGGGTGGATTTACAGGAATGTCAGGGGAACCCGGAACCGATGGTACAGGAAAAAATACAACGATGCCCGCCTTGGGGCACCCGTCGAGGACATGGACGCATTCCCCATACACAGCCCCCGCCAATCGGATGTCTTCCTTCATGCACACATCCTAGCGGTCATGGAAAAGACCCTATCTCCCAGTCATCTGGAAATTGTCCAAGATGTTCTAATTAGAAAAAGGAGTTTAATCTCAATTGCTAGGGAAACGGGTGTTTCAAAAACCCGCATAGGAACTATAGTGCAGAGGGCAAAGAGGATCCTTCAGGTGCATCTGCGAAATTATGCACCGGAAGGTTGGAAACAGGAGGTAGGAATATGAGTATGAGATACAGGGGGACCAGTGACGAACAGCTAAAATACAACTTGCGTCGAGCAAGTGTGCAGATGAAACAACAAACCGACCTGATAGCTCAGGCTGGTGCGGCCTACATCCTCGCAGGGGGTGGGGGCAATCGAACCGCCATTGCCGAGGCTATCGACAAATGGACGACATTATCTGAACACCGGGAGACGATTCATAATCGTTTACTTTATCGTCGCAAAAAGAATAAAGGAGTGTGAAATGGAAGTGCCTTTTTTTGTGTGGGTTGTGGTGGCGTTGTACGGGTTGTTTCAATGTATGCGGACAATGGTTGAAACCGTTGCCATCGATAGTGAAATGAAGAGAAGGAAGGGTGAGACTGATGAATGATATTACAGCGGAAGTAATTCAGGATTCTTGTGTGGATGGTGGGCGCAGACTCACCACCATGGTGGTTCGATTCCCTCGGTTCCTCCTCCCGCAGTTCAATACGCATCGAGTGTTTTCACGGAACACAGCCTCGAGCCGGGCCATCCCTACCGAGAAACTAATCGCTAGGGTGAGGGACTACCCTGTTTTGCCTACCTACATTGGGAAGAACCAACCGGGGATGTCTGCTAGCGAAGCTCTTGCTGAGATGGCGCAGCTAAGGGCGATTGCTGCCCTGCGGGAACTAGCCGAGATAACCTCGCAGTATGTGACAGAACTTTCTCGACTCGGTGTTCACAAACAAACAGCCAACCGATACCTCGAACCATTCCTGATGACTACGGTAATCGTGACTGCTACGGAGTGGGACAACTTCTTCGCTCTGCGCCTTCACCATTCTACACAGCCAGAGATGCAAGATTTGGCCCGAGTCATGAAGTCTGCGCTGGATACCAGTATCCCGAACGAAAATGACGGGTGGCACCTTCCTTTCGGTGACAGGATCAAGACGACTGTTCCGCTGGAAATGCTTTATATTGCTGCTGCACGGTGTGCCAGGGTATCCTATGAGACTCATGGCGGCGATACGGACGAGGCCAAGGACTTGGAGCTGGCCAAGAGGCTCAAGGCGGATGGGCATTGGAGTCCGTTCGAGCATATCGCATACCCTACTCGACCCGGTGGTGTAGTGTCAGGCAACCTCAAGGGTTGGGATTCGCTGCGGTCCATGTTGGAGGTGACATAATAATGGACATACTGATAAGACGATCACAACTTGAATCGATACGATGGGCCGCTGCGGCCAAGGTGGAATGGGTGGGTATTGAGCTGACCATTGCCGAGACGGAGCTACGCTTGTTTAAGGCAAAGGAGTTAAGCAAATGGGAAGAGGAGGACCCGCTTACACAGGCGGTATTAGCTTTCTGGAAGGGCCAGAGCCGAAAAGCTTACAACACATACATGGAAGCAGAGCAGAGTTGTAATAAATACTTGGAGGCTCCTAATGATCCTAACAGGTAACGCTTTGGAGGTGACATAATGATCCTAGATAACAAGTATTTTTTGAAAGATCCATCTGTAATTTCCTTTTCTGGTGGAAGGACTTCTGGTTTCATGTTAGCCAAAGTTCTGGAAGCACACAAAGGAATACTCCCTGATTTTGTCAAAGTAGTTTTTTGTAACACAGGATTGGAGCATCCAAAAACTTTAGATTTTGTTCAACGATGCGGAGATGAATGGAAAATCAAAATAGCTTGGCTGGAATATACGGGCAAACATGGCGCAAGGTATAAAGTTACCAACTACAAAGAAGCCGCACGGAATGGGGAACCATTTGGAACTCTGATTGATGAAAGACAATACTTGCCCAACCCAATTGCTAGATTTTGCACAGTTGAACTTAAAATAAGGTTGTTAGATAGATACATGAAAGACGCTTATGGACCTTTATTTCATAAACACGATCAGTTGATTGGACTAAGGTATGATGAGCCAAGAAGGGTTGCAAACATTAAAAAAAATACTAGGAGAAATCCAGCATCAACACCCATGTTTGACGCTCGACACACTTTGCCGGATGTCATGTCGTTTTGGCGGAAACAACCTTTTGACCTTGGTATTCCTCAACATCAAGGGAACTGCCAAGGTTGTTTTTTAAAATCCAGATACCGCCTTGATCTTGTGGCCAAAGAAACCCCAGAAGCACTAGATTGGTGGATTGCGCAAGAAAGCAAGATAATTGGTTCAGCAGTTGCAAAGAACCACACATTTAGAAAAGATCGGCCAAGGTACGAGAACATAATAAAGCAATCTAAGATGCAATTGCCTATGTTCCCTGATTTTGACGACACGGTTTCTTGCCATTGCACGGATTGAAAGGCACTACAAAATGATCCTAACAGGTAACGCTATCCGCCGCTCCTACATGATCGGTGACCTCACTATTGCCCCTTGGAATGAATCCCAGGTCAATCCTAACAGTTACAACCTCCGCCTTGGCAAGACCTTGATGGTCTATGACGAGGCCGATGTCCTTGACATGGCTGTCAGGAATAAGACCCGGACCTTTCAGATCCCTCCCGAGGGGTTTGTCTTGCGTCCAGGAACAATCTATTTAGGCCACACTGAGGAGGTCATCCATTCGGATCGGTATGTGCCGATCCTTGATGGTCGATCAAGTGTTGGAAGACTTGGACTGTGTGTGCATTCCACAGCGGGTTATGGCGATCTGGGATTCAAGGGGACTTTCACCTTAGAACTTTCTGTCGTTCAGCCTGTCAGGATTTACGCCGGGGTGGAGATCTGCCAGATTCGGTTTCAAACCGTGTCGGGTACGACTCAGGAATTAGCCAATGGGGCGGCTTCCATGCTGTATAATGGGAAGTACAACGGGCAAACGGGGCCAAGGGCCTCTGGGATCTGGAAAGAAAGGGAGAAGTGGAATGCGTAAAGGCGAAAAACAAAAGGAAAAGGATCGCATTGCCCAGAACGAATCCCAACAGCGGAACCGTGCCCGCCGGGCCTTGCTTGACGAGTCGGAGTCTGCACTTGCGGAGCTTTTGAAAAAGAAGGACTTAGATTCCCGTCCTTCGGTTGCTGCTGTCATGCACGAATTGTCTGAGCATTGGCCCTACACTGTCATTCGATGCCCGCCAGGTACAGCCGCATCGGATTTCGTGTTGTACCATGGGGACAAGATCGCTTGCATCCTGACCGATCTGTCTGGTGACAGACTATGGGCCGAAACGGAGATCACCGCATTCTGGCGGGAGAGTGATACGGAGAAGGTCCTTCCTATACTCTTGATCTATGCCCATGGGAAGTATAAATGGTTAGACTTGAACGGAACGGACATAAGTAATATCAGGGTTAATCCTAATAAAACTGTGGAGATTTACCATGTCAATTTCAGACCCATGGACGAACTCAAAGGACATTGTGAGCGATATGGCAAGTCCTGATCCTTCCAGGCCAACACACTATCACGACAGGGACGGATCAGGTATTCACACGCATCATTCCACAAGGGCTATTTTAGGAGTACAAGGATACAGGGCATATTTAATAGGATGTGCCTTGAAATATATCTCACGATGGGATAGGAAGAATGGGGTTGAAGATGTTCGCAAAGCAAGGCAATGTCTTGCGATGCTCGTCGAAGACATCGAAAACGATGACTCCATTGGGCCTATAGGAACCATCTAATGAAGCGTACTCACCGTATTGAGTTAACTATCCCCCCTTCGGTAAACGGAATATACTCGAGGGGAAAACACGGTGTGTACTTGAATCCTAAATGTAGGGCGTGGTGTGACATCAACAGGGGCATGGTTGCTGCGCAGATGCCGGATCATGGCACTATTACTTTATGCCATATCCACATCAAGATTTACGGTGGTAAAGGACTGCGCAAAGGCAGGGATCTATCGAACATGGAGAAAGTTGTGGGAGATCTTCTGGTTCGGACGGGTATCATTGCAGATGATAACTTTGATGTTCTACAGAAGAATACCCAAGAATACATGGGAAAAGCCCCTAACAAGGGCAACGCCTATGCGGAAGTTCTGGTCCATGAATTACATGAGAGCCAGAGGGTGATTTAGAAAGGGATTTGAAATGGGAAAGAAGTATACATTTTCACCGCCAATGGTGCATCCAGCGAACTATGGGTCATTGCAATTAGTGAGAAAGCTAGGGGACAAACTCTGGCTTCCGCTGGCGAACAATAACTACATCTGCTTTGAGATCCTAGAGACTGGCAGGAAACAGGGTTTGGTCCGTGTCACAGCCCCCAAGGACCTCCCTATCATCCGGGGGGAATCCCTTGGGATACCCGGTATGTCTGTAAATGACTGGGACGATGGGGATGGTGTTGATGCCATCGACGACCGGCACACGGACTTCCCTGATGACCAAGAGGAAGATTAACCCTTACGCCGAGTTCGTCCTACCCTGCTCTTCAATAGACCGGACGGTCTATGTCACATCATCCTCCAACTTCCACGGCCTTTGGGGCCTCTGGTGCAAAGTGGAGGGCATGAGTGAACAGGACAGGCAGGATGTCTGCGAGGCCCTGCTAGAAGAAATCTTCTTCTGCGGGTACGATTTCTACGATGATTGGTATCCGATCCTTTCGAGGATTCGGAGTGCCGATGTTCGTAGTTGGTTACTGGGGACTAGGGACGGAATCCTTTTCCCCGGCTATTCTCCTGCGGAGTTTTTTTCTGGTATTGTTCCCGGTGTCAATCCTCGCAATGTGTGGTCTACGGATCTGTCTACGGCAATGCGCACGGCCCAGATTGCGGAACGAGTGGCCGCTTTCTGGTTGCCTAGCACTACCCTTGCAACGGGTGCTTTCTGTGGCTGGGAGCATATCCTTTCTCATCAAGGCATCTATCGTGTTGTGGTCGATATTCTCCTGTTCCCTTGGAACCTGGAGACGGCAAATATACAAACGGTCTACATTTCCGCTAGGAAAATTGCAGCCTTGCGCAAGGTATCGGAGTGTTATTCTCTGATCCCAATAATAATCCTAGGGACTCGAGCAGGAATCTTGTGGTCGGACCTTCGCAGCAAAGCTAGTATTACAGAGACAAAGCAGATCCCGCTAACCTATGCGGGACTTCCTGCCGACGACGAAGATGCTGTGGGGATTGACCTTCGTTCGTTTGAAAAGATTGAATCCCTCTACGAAGTGTTTCGAGGAGTGCAGAAGTATGTCGATGTTCAAGAAGGCTGAAACAAAGTCCATCAAGTTAACCTTAGGGTTGCTTGGCCCCGCTGGTGCGGGTAAAACCATGACAGCATTGAGGGTAGCCCGTGGCCTTGTCGGTGTTGGTGGCAGGATTGCCATTATCGACACAGAGGGAGGCAAGGCGAACCTGTACGCCAATCAGGTCATAGGCGGGTATGACCTGTGCGAAATGAAGTCGCCGTACACTTTCGAGAAGCTCAACGAGTACCTCACTGGTGCTGTTCAGGCTGGCTACGATGTAGTCATCCTTGACAGCCTAAGTCACTTCTGGACTGGTGCGGGTGGTGCGCTCGAACAGGTGGACGAGATTGCCACCATGAACAACGGGTTCTCCCCGGCAGGGTGGAAAGTTGTTACTCCAAAGATGGAGAAACTCATGGAAAGGTTTAAGACTTTTCCTTGTCATATCATCGTGACCGTCAGGTCCAAGATGCAGTATGAAGTCTCAAAGGAACCCGGCCAAAAGGCTAAGGTTACCAAGCTTGGCCTTCAGCCAATCTGGAGGGGCGATACGCTGGAATACGATATGGACAACATCATGACGATTACCACAGAGCATAAGGCGTGGGTGTCGAAGACTCGCCTTCACGGGATTGCTGACCGGGTGTTCGATAAGCCCGGTGAGGATGTTGGTATGCTCCTGCGCAACATCTTGGAGTCTGGCAACTTCGATTCAGCCGCTATTAACAGAGTGGTGGAACCCGTTACCCCTGACCCTATTCCCGCTGACGAGGAATCCCCTGAGGTGACGGAGAAGCAGAAGCTTCTTACCAAGTTGGAAGACTTGGCGATTAAGACGAATCGAGACTGTGAAGTTTGGTTTCCAACATTGGCTAAACATTTTGGCAAGGATGACATTGCGCAGGTGCCAAACACGAAGCTTAAAGATGTTGTGGCCAAGATAACTAAGGACCTTGGCGTTTAGGTTGTATTCAAAATCAGGGGGCGCAAGCCCCCTCTTTTTTTAGGTGGGCAATATGATTTCTACAGAATCTCAACTAGACCTTTTGAAGACTCGACTTAAACATTTCACAGCACTTCGACAGAGCGAATTTGTTGCTTGTTGTTCTGCACATAAGGACAGCCACCCTTCCCTAGCGGTATCGGTGACGGACGCTGGAAAGGTGCTTCTGCATTGCTTCTCCCATGGGTGTTCCGCCAAGGCGATCCTTCGAGCGGTTGGCCTTGGGTTTGATCAGCATGGGCAGATTGTCGAGCGAACGATTGGGCCGGATTTGACGGCGGAGGAAATGGCCCCGGTGGAATGTGATAAGTGGGATATTTTCTCTTGGCCAATAACCAAGGTTTACGACTACATTGATGACAATGAAACTGTGGTCCTCAAGGTGATCCGTAGGGACTCCGACCCTGTGTTCCATGGTATTACGAAGAAGGCGTTCTTTCAGCAATCTAAAAACGAACAGGGCCGTTGGGTGAGTAAAGTTGCTTCGGGAACGGAGATTCCCCCGTACAACCTTCCAGCAATTATGGCCAGTATTCCCGAGGACACCATCTACATTGTTGAGGGGGAGAAGGCGGCGGATTTCCTTAGCGGATGTGACAACCTGGTGGTGACCACCAACCCCGGTGGTGCTGGTCGTTGGAACAAGATTAGCCATCGCCTGAAGCACAAGTTTACTGGCAGGAAGATTGTAATCTTTCCCGATGCGGACGAGGTTGGCCGGGCGCACTCGATTGATGTGGCGTTGGACATGGAGTCCATTGGGGCACAGAGCATTAAGATTGTGGACCTTTGGCCCAAGGACTCGGATGGTAAGGACATTGTGGAATGGCTTGCTGAGAACAGCATAGACGACCTGTACAGCACAATACAGGAAACGCCTCAGTTCCAGTTGGACCCGGCTACCACAGGATTCAAACTTCCATGTGGTGCCAACTTTGAGTCATTGGCTCACCCTGACATTGTGCTACGGGGAAGGGACTTTTTAGTTCCTGGTCTTGTCCTGTCTGGTTCGCTATGTGTCCTAGCGGGAAATGGTGGAGTGGGTAAATCTAGTCTGTGCGGACACATCGCTGCTAGGGTTTCGCAAGGGAAACGAGTATTCGGTCTGACCCCCGAGGATTACACGGGACCTGTTCCTAAGGGTAATGTAATTTGGATCTCAAGGGAAGAGGGAGTTGAGACAGAATTGCTCCCTCGCTTGATTAGCGAAGGGGCCGCATTAGAGCGTATCTTCGTCCTTCGTGAGGGAATGGTTGACTTGGATGATTCGGAGAGCGTACGGGCCTTGCTAGCGGCCCGCAAACCGAAGCTGGTGATCCTTGATCCACTGACAAGCTTCCTTGGTGGGGATGAAAACAACAACAAGGAGATCAGAAAGACTTTGGAGCAGCTCCTGCACATCACACAGGAACTCCAGTTGTCTACGGCATTCCTTGGATTGGTCCACTTGAACAAGGGTCCTGAGAGGAAAGAGGGAAAATCTTCTAGTCCTACTGTCCGATCCGTGCTAGGATCTGTTGGTATACCTAATCTTTCTCGGTCAACTTTGTTGTTGAACAAGTCGGATGAAGGGTATAACGAGATGCGGATTGTAAAATCAAACTTCCGGGCCAACCGGGGGATTATGCGATTTAACATTGCATCCATGGAACCAACCGAGGCTAAACGGCGAGTGGCCGCTGCTAAGGTTAAACTTGCGGGGGATCCCAAAAGGATTCTGCAAAACTTCTCCTCAGTCGAGGTGAAGTGTTGGGTGTCGGAAGACGGAAGTTCAAGTGGGGAAGAATCCCCTTACTAGGAGGTCGGTATGTCGATTGAAGTTGCTACGAGGATTGTGACGCAGATGGCCGCTGCTGCTGGTGCGGCAGGTGTGGAGAAGATCCGAATTGCTAAGGCAATCCGGGACGAGCTTGGGTTGACCGATTGGGCAACCTCCTTTGGGTATATTAAGGCGGTTGAGGCCGCTGGTTCAGCACACTCAAAGGACTTTGTCTATTCCGGTCCTAAGCCTGTATTCTCTCCAGGTGGCAACCGAGGTGGGTCGGGTGGGTACAGTCCTCCTCCTGTTGACTTTGAGGTTCTCGGCAGGGCTAGGACTCATGTGCTTGCCCAGTTGGAACAGGCCCCTGACAACAAGATGCTCAAGGATACCCTGACCGCAAACAAGGAATCTAGGAATGCGTACAACCAGGCAATTCAGTCTCTCAAGGAGGAGGGCAAGATTGTGTTCGCTGGGAAGGATCCTGTTACGGATGGGTGGTTGGTAGCCTTGCGCAGGAACAGGATGCAAGTGGCGAGTCATGACCCTGTGGACCCTAGTCAACCAGAGCAACGGTTTCCGGTTGAAAGTGATCTACCGTTCTAGATACCAATGGGGTGCATGGTTGCAGGGTGAGAGTTGGATTCGGCCATCTCTCATTCATAAGGGTTCGATTCCTTTGCCCCATCTTTTATACGAGATTGTTTAATGAAATACTTAGTGAATTACAAGGCCTATGAGTCAGAAACCTATGTGCTGCTTGAAGACAAATCTGATGCGTTGTTTAGGGTGAATCTGGCAATACATCTTGCGTATGTTCCCTATCACGATTTGCGAATAAAGGTTGAGAGTGGAGAATGGAAAACAGTAGAGGATCTATACCATGGGACTTGATGTGTATTTGAAAGAAGTTAAACCCTGCACCGTGTGGGCTATTGGAATCACCCACAATCTTACGGCTATGGCGGAGGCTGCTGGGTTGTATCAATCTATGTGGAGGCCAGATGAGATTGGCATTACTCTTGCAAACCAGATGATCGAGCCTCTCCAATGTGGGATTGCCGTGATGGCACAGCACAGGGAAAAACTTGAAAAGATGAACCCTAGTAATGGATTTGGAAGCTACGAGATACTGTTGTCTGTTGCACAACGATACCTTGCGGCGTGTGAGGAAAACCCGAATGCAGAAGTGGAGGTGAGTCGATGAGCGATGAACATAAAACTGATCCCACCTGTCCGTCCTGTAACACACCCTACCGAGACCACCTTGGTTTGATCGGCACTTGCGGAAAGCTGCAAGAGATCTTCGCCTTGGTTGAAGCCCACCGTACCGAGCAACACTACAGGCGGTCTCATGCTGATTTGCGGCTGTGGAAAGCGGTACTGGGGTATCGAGGTGAAACATGGAAGAAGAACTAGCGAAAGCTGATCTGAGAGTGGCGGTCCTTGGAGGACTCCTACAGGATCTTATTGACCGGGAAGATCACCCTGACAATACTGTGGTCTACTGGGTCCAATCTAAGTTCGGTGTGACCACAGTAGGGACATGGGCCAAGTATGTTCTATTAACGGCCATGACTGACCACAACACACTTGTCGTCGCTGATGCCCTAGAGTCTGCGTACAAGGAGGGATGATGCTGTTCTCGGGTAATCCGAAAGATCTTCGCTATGAGCAAGCATCTGACTTTACACAACTCTTACTCAAGGCCATGGAAAAGGTACTGCAATCGGAGGATCCCTCAGCATTCATACGATCCACCACAGGAGGAGGGATTGAGGACATTTCTGGGATGGATGCAATCGTGACCACAATGCTTGACACCTATACTGTCCAGGTGTCCTTTCGCCCGGAATACCATCCCAAATATAAGGACCTATTGTGGGAACGGTGGGAGTACCCGGAAGGAAGAAGGGTTGCGGGGAGAAGTCTTCACTACCAGTTTGATTGGTGGTGGCACTTTGTCCGAAGCAGTCCTACGGCACCACAGGAGTTTGATTGCTATGTCATTCATCGGGACGCTCTTCGGGAACTTGTATCGCAAATTGACGAATCAGGAAAGTTTCCAGAATCCTGTTCCTTACAATGGGTTAGGCCTAAACCGGGGGACCCCGCCAAGGATTTATACTGTCTCGGGCCTGAATCCATCGCTAGTAGTATTAGCAGGGTATCCATCGAGTAGCGAGGTCAACAATGGCGGATCAGATGTTCCATGCAGCATCCCTTGGTGCGGATCGTACAAATTTCACGCTGGTAACAACTGCTTCGGAGTTGTCGTCTGTCCAGACTGCGCTGAGAAGCGAGGCTTTGTTGGCGTTGGACACGGAAACGACAGGGCTAAGGCCGTTCCACGACAGCCGATTAAGACTGTTAAGCCTATGCGTAGACGGCGTTCGCCCTTGGGTGATTGATTGCTTCAAGGTGGATCCTAGGCCACTCCTTGCGTCATTCAGGCGCAAGGTGATTGTGGCACACAACTGGGCGTTTGATGCTCCTTTCCTTGCCCCTCATGGGTTTGATTTCGCAGCGAACTCCCTTCGGGACACATTCATTGCTTCCTTTCTCCTGACCTGTGGCCATGGGTCATCGAACAGCCTTGGCAAGGTCTTATACGACAACCTCGGCATTGAGGTAGATAAGACTCTCCAGAAGTCGGACTGGTCCGGCGAACTGACTCCTGAACAGTTGGCATACGCTGCTGCTGACACCACACACCTTCTCCCGTTGCATAGGAGCCTCAGGGAGCGCATACAAACCGATGGGTTGACCAAAGTCTGGCATTTGGAACATCTTGTCCTTAAGGCCGTATTGTGGATGCGTATGACGGGCATCAAGGTGGACCACAACAAGTGGGTCACCCTGTACAATGCTGCCATTGCCAAAAGGACTAGACTGAGTGCTGAACTAAACAAAATGGTTCCACCTCGACAGTTTAGCAAGGCTCCTTGGAATTGGCGGAAGCCTTGGGACATTAAGCAAGCAGCAGGGCGCATGAATGTGTTCCTCCCCTCGACAACCAAGGCTACCATGGCACTCCATGCCGACAATGACTTTGTGAGAAACATTTTGGAGTGGCGCAGGTGCGACCAAATCCTGAAGTCGTTTGGCCCTGCATGGTTTCGGCATGAAGGGATCGGTGGGA
>Ga0208960_1000990_pt1 | contig 15508 bp, 9 predicted proteins | sample GreLakmeON33MSRF_FD_187703 | JGI IMG/M metagenome (GOLD analysis project Ga0208960, IMG submission 187703) | Freshwater lentic microbial communities from great Laurentian Lakes, MI, USA - Great Lakes metaG ON33MSRF (SPAdes) | ecosystem: Environmental > Aquatic > Freshwater > Lake | place: Great...
ACTCAGGCAGCGGCTTCCCCGGACTCGACTTCAATCTCGTCGCGGTGAGCGAAGTTCCCGTCTGGGCCAAGTTCGGCGCGATGCAGTCGGAGTTTGCCAGCCTTCGAGTGGGCCGCCACATCGTCGCTAGCGGCATCCCCATCCTGCACGCCCGCGATACTCACGCACCCATCAGGACCAATGACGTCCTTTACGAAGTAGGCCACCTCACTCATCATCGGCCCCCAACCGGCCTCGTACCAGCCGACAGAACCGTCATCAAAAGTCACCTGCAACTGACCGTAATTGTACATGCCTGGGTTGAGTTCGCCGGTGAGCCTCGCCCCGATGGCGCTGACTCGCACCGGTTTGGCCCCTGTCATCTGGCACATCACGTCAACGTAGTGCACGCCGCAATCAACAATCGGCGACATGGAGTTCATGAGTGACTTGTGGGTGTGCCACTGATCGCCTGACGACTGCTGGTTGAGGTTCATTCGCATGACAAGAGGCTTTCCCAGCGTGCGAGCCACCTGAATAAAACGCACCCATGTTGGATGAACCCTCAGGATGTAGCCGATCACAAGTTTGCGACTGGCATGGTGGGCTAGATCCACGATCTCTTGGGCCTCGCTGACCGTCTCGGCAATCGGCTTCTCCAGAAACACATGGCACCCGGCGGCCAATGCCTTCTTTGTATAGGCGGCATGGGTGTCGGGGTAGGTGTTGATGGAGACGGCATCCGGCTTCGTGGCGGCCAGAGCCTCGGCGTAGTCGGAGAACTGCGGATAGCTTGCACCGAGGGTTGCGAGCATCGCCTGCCGCGACTTGGCTTGGCGGGCCACGATCCCGACGATTTGAAAACCGTCCATTGCGTGATAGGCCTTGGCATGGCTGGTGCCCATGTGTCCGCATCCAACGACGAGAATCCTAATAGGCTGTGGCATGGCGATATTCAAACGCTCCTGGTGTTTCTTTGACTGTTTCTTCAAACTCGATCTGGCAATGAACCCCACCATCCGTCAACGGTGCTCGGTTGCTTGATCAAACAGATCTCGCAACTGCTGCGCACTGAGGCCATCCAGGAGGCCATTAAAATGCGAACCTCTGGGCCTTGAAAAGAGACAACACAACAGAAGCCATGAGAGGTCATGTTTGTACCACACCCATGCGAGCCATCCGGGTTCAATATTGGCTGGCGTGAGATGGAAAGCCGGGGACCTCACCTCAAGAGGCCGGTGCGTCGCAAAGGCCGGTGGTCTCTGGCCCAAACCAGATCACCACCAGTCCAAACAAATAGATCCCAGAGAGCACTGTGCCAGCGGCCGGAAAACTTCCACCAAAGAGACCCATGAGTTGGGCGGTTTGGAGCGTGCCAACCGCCGCCAGCACGCGGCCAAAATTGTAGGCGAAGCCTTGGCTTGTGGCGCGGATGCTCGTGGCAAAAAGCTCGGGCAGGTAGAGGGGAAACCAGCCGTAAAACGCCGCAGTCACACCCCCGGCGAGCGCCACTGCAACCAGAAAATTCCCGTTGAACACAGCATGCCCCTGATAGAGCCAAACCAGTGCCAGCGTCGAGGCAACACACAGCGTCGCATACGTTGCACGACGGCCACACCTGCCTGCCGCAAAGGCCGCCACAAGAGTGCCTACAACGGCCCCCGCCGCAATCGCTAACTGTGTGTATTCCTTTGCAAAAGGGTGCGTGCCATCGGCTGTCATCTGGATCGCCCAACTGGGAGCCCACTGCAACGAACCCCACGTCCCCAAGAGCGGCACTCCTGCCAGCATCGCGCCCAAGACCAACCGGCGACGCGTAATCGCCACCTCGGCTGGTCCGATGGTGCCAGCGGCCATCGCCCTATGGAGATACATTCTGACTGGATGCACGAAGCCATAAAAAGCTGCCAGAATTCCGAGCGGCGTGACGATGGCTCGCACGAGTCCCGAACTCACTGCCGGGGACCACGCAAAAATAACGACCGAAGCACCGATCGCGCCGCCAACAGTGGCGAGCAGATCGTGAACGGCCCAGTGCGATGTTCGCCCGCTGGCATGCTCCTTCTGCCACCGCTCTGATTCAGGAACGAAGGCCCTGATAAAAAAGACGAGCAACGCTGGCAGGGCGCCTGCGATCATGAGAAATCGCCACGCTTGATTGGCAAGCAACGACTCGACCCACAATTCTGGCAGCACTGTAGCCAGCCCACTCCGCACGCTCGCCGTCATTGAGACCAGCGCAATGCTCACGACCGGCACCAGCCCAATGCCCACGTTTGACGCAGCGCCGATCAAGCCAGCGATCCACACCCGTGACCGAGCTGGCCACACCTCGTTGACCAACGCTACCCCCAGCGACCATTCACCCCCCATGCCCAGCGATGCGATAAACCGCAGCACAGCGATATGCCATGCCTGCGTAGCAAAGCCGCACGCCCCAGTGAAAAGCGCGTAGGTAAGGATGCTCAACGACATAGCCCGCACCCGGCCAATGCGGTCGCCCAGCCATCCAAAAAGCACGCCACCAGTCGCCGCACCGATGAGAAAGACAGCCATGATCACGCCAAACCAGCCCGTCACATCGGCGGCTTTTTCAATCCCTGCAGAGGCACTGCCTCCCAGCAGTTCGGCGAGTGCCGGTCGACCGACCAACGGAAACATGCCGATCTCAAACCCATCAAACATCCAGCCCAGGAGGGCTGCAACAAGCGCCATCCAACGGCCGCGTGGGTTGGAGGCGATGGGCACGGACTTCCTCGTGGACTCACTCGTTTGGTTTGTCGTGGACCCAGATTTTTCTGGCGTGCGATTCATGCTGGCGGCTCCGCAGACTTGCTCTGAACTGGCTCAACCGTGCCGACCACGATCGCTGGCTCTGGGAGCATGCGATTGATTTCGCTGACTCGCATACCAAAGCCAGGGCCTGCAAGACTTCCCAAGTCAACCTTCCCACTGCGGCGGCGGTAGATGCCAGGATGAATCACCGCCTCCGGAGAAGAGGCGTCGGGATAGAATTGCATAGCATTGGTCTCTACGCCGGCCAGCGTGCGGGCGTGCGCAGCCAGTCGCAGGTGAGGAATTGCCGCCAGCATCGGATTCGTGAGATCCTGCACCATCACACCCATCCGGTGAACCTTCGCCCACGCCAGCGAAAGCAGGGCCCCTGTCTGCGTCTTGCATGTTTTTAGTGCCACGCCATTCCACCCCAGACGGTAGCCATTGGCAACGTACTGCCAGTTGTGCGCGCTCTCATCGAGAAAGAGCGGCGTGCGAGTGGCCACCGTGCGAACGTCGATTGGAAACGCCTTGAGGTCGTAGGGGAATGGCTGTTCGACGTAGAGCAGATGCTCTGTGAGTCGCGGATTCTTTGAAGCCACCGCATCGAGCACTGCATGCACGTAGGCCGGGTCGCCAACGGTGCAGTTGAAATCGGCGCAGAAGCGGCGCACACCGCCTGCAAATCCAATCGCTGCCACGCGGAGCAAGCGGTTGATATCCCAGTCGAGGTCAGTGCCACGGAGTTTGATTTTGAGACATTCCAAGCCGTCGGCTTGGATCCATTGTGTCAGCGTCACAGGATACCCATCGCTGGGCTCTGCGCCAGTGAGATCTCCCTCGTCGAGCGGGTCGAGGCCTCCCACCAAGTGCCATGCAAGGAGATCGGTTGGTGGATTCGGGTCTAGGAAATCGGCCGGAAATCGTCCGCGAAAGAGCGACAGGCCGGGGTCGGCGTGGCCAGCGTCGGCCCCTAAAAAATCGGCGATGTCGCGCGAAAGAAAGTCGGGGCCATAGGTGGCGTAGGTATCCACTCCATGAACCACTCCATAGGCGTCGTGGATCGCCAGATCGATCGGACTCAGGCAGACCAGCGCTGCCAATTCAGGGATCGGCTCAAACGGCGACGGTTCGCCGCACTGATTTGCCAGCGACCCAAGCCTATCCCGCCGGAAAGTATCTCCGATTTCCATGGCATGGCCCATTTCACCAAAGCCCGCGATGGCTTTGGTGCACGCCAGACAAAGCCGGATCATGGCCGCCTGCCGGAGTTCGTAATCGGCCGATGACGGCCACGACCACTGTACGCCCAGCGGTGTCTCTCCCCAGCCAACCGCCCGCTTACCAACTCTGTTTTCGACCTCCACGGCCACCCGCACGCACGTCGCCGAATGCTGCACCTGCGAGCCAAACTTCAGCGGCACCCGCATCCGTACCGGAATGAGATAGGCGGCCGCACCCGTGACCTTCACATCCGTTTGTCGTGTCAAGCAATCCTCTTGAGTCCAGCCTTCGAATCGGTAGTCATATGGCCCGCGGATGATAGCATCTCGGTCTGCGTCTGGGAATCGATCGATTCCTCAGCGTTGGAGCAACTGCCACTGTCAGCGGTGGCTTGTCTTACAACCCCAATGCGTAGCGTCGGGCGCGGTCGGCGATGGCCGGATCGGTGGTGGTCGTCGCCACTCGGTTGAGAATCGTATCAAACCGATCTTTGTTGGGCTGTCGTAACGAGCGGTGGTGGGCCAGTTCAACCAGAGCCCGACAGGCTGCCTGCGCGAGAGACGGTTCATCCAGATAACTGGCAATCCATTCTACGGCATCCATCGATCGCACCGCAGCGGCTGTGCGTTCCAAGATATATCCGCGATCCTCGGCGGGGCCATCCGCAGCAAGATCCATGGCCTGCTCAAGCATCGCCAACGTCTGGGCCGCAGGCCGCTCACTCTTCAATGTGACCACTCGCACATAAGCCCGCAGAGCCTTGCGGCCAAGAGACTGTCGCTCAACCGCCACCAACGACTCCTTCGCAATCGACAGCAAGCGATCGGCAACTTCGGCAGTGGGCCAGTGGGACAGACCGCGAATGGCGGCATCTCGAACCTGCGCATCGACCGATTGCAGGCCCGTCTCGATCCTGGCCAGAGCCGTTGCACCGCCCAGCCGACCCACCAGCGGCAAGCTATCGACCGCCGGCACGCCGCGTTTTTCTAAGGCTGCTATGACGATCGCGGCCGACTCGTTCGCGGGCTGAGTCACGGACGCGTTCTGCATAGGTACAGACTGCTGAGCCACTCCCACAATCACGCGAGCTACGGCCTCTTTCCTGGCATCCCCACGCACCTCGACAAAGAGATCCACCAGTCGACCCACGTCGGTTGCATTGGGTTGGGCCAGCCGCCGCAGGGTGTCTAACGCCGGCTGCCAGGGAGATGGGTCATCGACTGCTGCAATCGTGGCCAGCGGCTCAATCGCCGCGCGATCGCCAACATCTCCGAGCAGCACCATGATCGGCAAACGCAACTCCGGCCGGGTATCGAGCGCCGCGACGAGTGCCGGGCCGACAAGGCTCTTGGGCAGTTGAAGGAGTGAATCGTGGGCTGAGCGAGATAGATCGCCGCCGCGAGACATCGCGTCCTTATCTGCCAGCGCATCAAGCAGTGCGGGAATCGACTCGGCCGCACCGGTCTGGCCCAGACATTCAATCGCCGTCACCTGCACAGCCGGCACATCGTCGCGGGCAACGCGTAGCAAAACCGGCATCGCCGCATCGGGCAGCCGCCTTGCAGCGATCGCCAAAATGGACTGCCGAATGGCCGGGTCGTATGCGGCCAGCGTCTCCAGCAAGCCCACCAGCGAAGCATCATCCAGGCTCGCAAGCGACCCAGCAGCAATGGCGCGCCGCTGCAGATCCGCATCGTGCAGCCACGCTAGAAGCATGCAAGCGTGTTGCGCCGAGGAGGCCTCCAACTGATTGAGTTGGCCGACGAGCCCAGCTTGCCGCACACCCACCGGCTGCCCGGGGCGGGCCAACAATTCGTAGATGGCACGCACCGCATCGCGGTTGCCAGCCAACGCTTCCGCTTCCGCTGCCCGCACGAGCGATTCGCCAAGCAGCGGAGGCAAGGGCACTCCCACCCGCTCGGCCCGGGCACGGAGCCATGCGACCGACCGCCTGTCGGCGATATATCCAAGGGCGCGCAACGCCGCCTCGGCCACCTGCGGATCGGTGTCATCGGCCAAAGCCACCACCAGCGGCACCGCTTCAGCATCCCGACAAGCCCCCAACGCATTGATGATGCCCGCTCGCAATGGGCCTGGCCGTTTTTGACCCGTTGGAGATTGAGCCGCTCGTAGAAACGACCGCAGAGCGACGAGCGAAGCGTCGCCTCCAATCGCCTCGATCGCCTGACGGGCCGCATCGGCCACTTGTGGATCGGGGCTGGAGAGCTCTCGGGCAAGGATCGGCACCTCGGAGGCTGTTCCAACAGCACGCAGCATCAGGCAGACCCACTGCTTTGCATCGTGAGTGGCGGACGTCTGTTCCAGCACGCGTCCCAACCTCGCGGCGCATCCGGCCCGCGCAGACGGCGTCGCCATGCTCTCAATGGCCACGCGTTCGATGGCCAAAAGAGCCGCAAGATCCTGTCCGTGGCGGTGGGCGGGCAACGCCTTCCACGCTGCATCGACCTCCATGGCCGACGCTCTTGTGACGTGCCCAACTCCAGAGGCCCAGATCGCGATCACGGCCAACCCACACAGGCAAGCCCCGACGCGACGCCTTTCACATCGTGCAAACGAACTCTTCATCCCAGATGTCACCCAAAATTTTTGTGGCACGGACCGCAGCAACAAAAATGGTTGCTGCCCGCGTATGACTCCATCGGTAGGCGACACCGTCAACGACGCCACCTTGCGGTCCTTTTCCAGATCCCCATCGCCGGCGCGGATCGAGAGCACGAAATATCGCTGAATCCGCCCATGGTTGGCGATGTCAAAAATGGGCGACGGAAACGAGCCCGGCACCACGTCCGACGTCCAACTGCGAAACGGAATCGGATGGTAGGCATCAGAGCCGATGGCCTGCTCAATCGGATCACCGACAGAGTAGTCATCGGCAGTTCCAGCAGACGTGGCGCCCCCCAGTGCCGCACGATTCGCGGGTCTTTTGTGCTGTCTGCGTTCACTCGCACGCTACCGATCCCATACCAGCGTCGTACCGTGTCGGCTCCGGCGCGCACTCGTTTGGCCCATCAACGGCGAAAAAACGGCCCACGGCATCAAGGTGCGGGGGTGCCATGGCTGCGCCCGGCGCAAAAGGCACTTGCAGCAACCACTGGTTTTTCTTTAGAATTAGGGATAGAATTGAATTGCGGGTGGTGGACGAATATTTTAATACTGCTTCAAAATATTGTGTAGCTTGGGCTATTCCTCTCGTAGTGATATGTCAACACTGAAACACTGAGGTTTATTGTCGTGAATCGCATGAATCGCATGAAACTCAACGCAATCCGGTCTCCGCTCGTCCTGCTCGCCCGCATGTCTCGCGGAAGAGCAAGTCGCCTGCTAGGGTTCACGCTGGTCGAAGTTCTCGTGGTGATCGCCGTTATCGGGATCCTCGTGGGGTTGCTGTTGCCGGCCGTGCAGGCCGCCCGAAGTGCCTCTCGCAAATCGGATTGCGGCAACAAACTCAAGCAACTCGGAACCGCCGTACATCAATTTCATGAACGCATGGGCACGATGCCCACGTACTGGGGAGCGATGAAAGGCAACGGGTCTGAAGTGTGGGGTGGGTGGGCGCTGCATCTCATGCCCGATTTCGACCAGCAGGCGTCATACAACTCGCTGGCATCTTCTGCCACGACCTCGATCATTAAAACTGCAACGTTCACGTATCAAACCTTTTCAGGAGTGATAAACCCGGCCATTCCTGCAAGTGCTAATTATTCCCCTGGCACTCCTGTGACGACACCGGTCGTGTATACCATCCCTGCGGTGCCTGCGGTGCCTGCGGTGGCTGCCGTGCCTGCGTTTACCGCGGCAAACGGCGTCGTGGTTGCTGCCGTCCCAGCAATCCCTGAAATCCCGGCAATCCCAGCTAGGACTGTAACAAGCTCTGAAACCATCTACGAAGGCGCCACTGGCACCCCAGGAATCGCTGCATTCCCCGGGATCATAGAACAAACGATCACAACCCCCTACAGTCAGGGAATTCCTCGGATTTTTTCAGACGCACAGAGTACCAGCAAAATCTCGCTGGCAGTGTTGCAATGCGGCGATGACACGAGCAGGCCGGCAGCAGGATCTTTGTTCGTTGGAAAGGATCCTCCGAACAATTGGTCGTTCACCAACTATCTGGCCAATGCCCATGCCTTCATGAAGTTTGGATCGCGACTGCCGGACGGCCGCTTCCCGTATCCAATGAGCAAACGAGATGGCACGTTAACCCCTGCCGCCGAATCTCCGTTCTTGTGGGGCGAAGTCACTGGGTTTCCTCCTCGGCAATTCACGCACATCGGCGACGGCCTTTCCAACACGATCCTTTTTGCAGAGGCCATGCGGCAATGCGAACGGGGCACCGTCAACCGCTTCGCATTCCTTCCCAGCGGGTACCGCTTGCACGAACACGGGTTTGGCATCGAGCCTACGCTCGCAGCAATTTCTGGTTTCTCATCTGGCGGATATGGCCACACGCTTATGTTTCAAGATCGAACGCCTCCCGACGAGGCCAGCCTCATGCGTGCGCAAGCCAATCATGGCAGCGTGCTGATGGTGGCCATGTGCGATGGCTCCGTGCGAGGAATTGCCAGCACGGTCAGCTGTCGAGAAAGTGCCGACCCCAACTGGGAAGGACGAATCTATGGGGCCGACACCTACAATGCGATCGGACGGGGCGGCTCGTCGGCCGGGAACTACTCCGATGGTGTCTGGGACATGCTGCTGGTGCCCAACGACCCCGCTGGAAATGTACTCATGAACACAGGCAAACTGGGGCAAGAGAAGTAGGCAGCCGCCTAAACATAGCCCAAGCCATTCAACGCGCAGAATCGCTGCACGGTCACCATGATCGCTTCGATCGCAGGCATTGGACGCCCTTTGTTTGTCAAACGCTTTTGTACCCACTGACAATTTCTTTGATCACGCGGCCGTGAACATCGGTGAGGCGGAAATCCCGTCCGGCGTAGCGGTATGTTAATTTTTCGTGGTCGATGCCCAGCAGATGGAGGATCGTGGCATGGAGGTCGTGAATATGGACTTTGTTGACCGCCGCTCGAAACCCAAAGTCGTCGGTTTCGCCATACGTCATGCCGCCACGAACGCCGCCACCAGCCATGAACATCGTAAAGCCGTAGTGATTGTGATCGCGGCCATTCCCGTTTTCAGAAACCGGAGTGCGGCCAAATTCACCCCCCCAGATGACAAGCGTGTCATCCAGCATCCCTGTGCGTTTTAAGTCGGTGAGCAGTGCGGCAATGGGCTGGTCGATGTCGGCGGCCAACGTGCGCACGCTGCTATCGTGATTGGAGTGGGTGTCCCACGGTTGGAAGTTGCCATAATAGACTTGCGTGAAGCGAACGCCTCGCTCTGCTAGGCGTCGGGCAAGCAGGCAGCCGTTGCCAAACTGGCTCGCCCCATATTCCTCGCGAACTTTTTTTGTTTCGCGATTGAGATCAAAGGCGTCGCTGGCTTCAAACTGCATGCCAAAAGCCGATTCCAACGACTTGATACGGGCATCCAAAAGCATGTCTTCGGGGCGGGATGCCAGATGCTCTCGATTGAGCGATCGCAGCATGTCGAGTTGACGCCGCTGGGTAAGGGTATCCAGCGAACTGTTTCGCAAAAATGGAATCATCTTGCGAGGATCCAAGTTCGAATGATTGATGTAGGTTCCCTGGAATTCGGCTGGCAGAAACGAGCTGTTCCATAATTCGGAAAAGCGAACGGGCCGGCCTGGACAGAGCACCACATAGCCCGGCAGGTTTGCATTTTCAGAACCCAACCCATATAGAAACCACGCTCCCATGCTGGGCCTCTTGGGCGTGATCGTGCCATTGTTCATCATGTACAGTGCAGGGCCGTGGTTTGGATTGTCGGTATACAGCGAACGAAGCACGCAGATGTCGTCGATGCAGCCGGCCACCTTGGGCAACAGTTCGCTCACGGGCACACCGCTTTCACCGTACTGCTGATACGAAAATGGAACCGCCATGAGGCCGGCTGTGGCCCGCTCGGTGCGTAAATCGACCTCCTTTGGACGCTGCCCTTGGCACCGGTTGAGCGCGGGTTTGGGGTCGAAGAAGTCGGCCTGAAACGGACCTCCGTTCATGAAGAGCTGAATCACCCGCTTGGCCCGCGGCACCGGGTGGGCTCCCACGGAGGCAGGGGCAGCCGCATCGGCATTCAGAAACGGCAATAAACCAATGGCCCCCAAGCCGCCACCCAACCGCTGAACCATTTCCCGACGGGACATGCCACCCGGGCCCATCGCTGCTGAAGCAATCGCCGCTGCATAGCTTTCCGAGTCGATAGGATTTCGCATCGTGCAACTCTCAATCGATAAAAAGAAATTCATTGCTTCCCAGCAACGCCTGGGCATACTGTTGCCATAGTTCCGGGAGAGGCGGCTGATCGGTTTGGCCACCGCTGAGAAATGTCTCGCCGATCTGCATCTCTCGCTCGGACGGCTCACGCCCAAAAAGCAGCAGATACGCCCGGCGAATCTTATCGGACACACAGGCTTTCGCCTCGGGCACACTGCCTGTCGATGCGGCCCCCGGGGAGGCCTTGGCCGTGGAAGGGGCCGAAATGCGGCCGGCCAGAGCCGCCGACAGACGCTCCAGAAACGGGCTATTGAGCACAACGAGTTGCTGGATCGCTGTGGTAGTTGGCTCGCGGTTTGGGCTGTGGGTAAAGGCGTCCGGGAAGTCGTTCAGGCGGAGCATGTCGTCGACTTCATAGCGATCAATACTGCCGTAGAGCGTGCGACGGTTGTTGCCAGCATCGGAGAGCGGTGCTGGAGGCCCGCCAAGCCGTGGATCCAGTAAGCCGCACACAAACAGCATGGCGTCCCGCCATGCTTCCACATCCAATCGCCTCCGCGTCATCCGCCAATAAAAACGGTTGTCTGGATCGGCTGCGTAGTGGGACGGATTCGACTCACTCGACTGCTGGTAGGTGGCGGAGAGCATGATCTCGCGGTGCAGCCACTTGATCGACCAGCCGTTCTGGATGAAGCGGTGCGTGAGATCGGTGAGCAAATCGGGGTGCGTCGGGGCCGAGCCCTGCGTGCCAAAATCACTGGCGGTCTCGACGAGCCCTCGGCCGAAGTGCTGCTTCCACACCCGGTTGACAATCACGCGAGCCGAAAGGGGGGCCCCGGCTGTCAGGATCGACTCCGCAAGTTCCAGCCGACCGCTGCCGACTTGAAACGGAACCGATGTGCCACTCGACAAGACGGTCAAAAACCGACGCGGCACAACCGGGCCTACATTCGACGGATTCCCGCGAATGTGCACGTTGAGATCCTGAGCTTTGCCCGGCGTGTATTCCAGCTTCGTGCGGTTGGGGCCATCCGCCAACACCTCGAGCGCGGCGTCATCCACCCCAAACGCCAACGGGCTGGAATAGTGCGGGGTCTGCTCAGTTGTGGCGATCTGCTTTTTGATTTCCGCAATTTTCTGATCCCTGTCGGCCGGTGGTGGCTTGAGTTCTTCTATTGCCTGGATCTCAGCCTTCAGCTTCGCTGCCTGCTGAACCGCCTGCATGGCCAGCGTGCCTTCGGGCCCGGGAATCATCGGCAGATCGATTAATCGCGTGTTGGCAAGCACGCCGGCGATGGCGTAGTAATCTTCGGCACTGATGGGGTCGAACTTATGGTCATGGCATCTGGCACAAGCCACTGACAACCCTAGAAACGTCCGGCTCACGGCATCGACCCGCTCTTCCCACTCGTCGGCCACTGTCGCCTTGATGACTTCCTTATCCAGCTGAAGCTCCTTCCAGTACACGGGGCTCATGCCGATAAAACCCAGGGCCGCTCGGTTGCTGGAAGTTGAATCGGGCATCAAGTCTGTGGCCAACTGATGGCGAACAAATTCGTCGTAGTGCATGTCTGCATTGAAAGCCTCCACGACCCAGTCTCGATACAGCCACGCCTGAGCCTTGGTGGTGTCCCAAGGGGCCGGCTTATCTGAATAACGCGCCAAATCCAGCCAGTGCCGCCCCCATCGTTCGCCGTAGTGCGGCGACGACAGCAACCGCTCGACGAGTTTTGGGTAGGCATCAGAACAACTGTCCTGCTCAAACTGCTCGATTTCTTCTGGGGTAGGTGGCAGGCCGATGAGATCAAACGAGACGCGTCGCAGCAGCGTGCGGCGGTCGGCGGGGAGGGCGGGTTTGAGGTTCTGCTGTTCCAGCGATGCGAGCACAAATGCATCCACGGGCCGCTGCACCCACTCCCAGGCGACGACGGTCGGCGGCTCAATTGTGCGCACGGGTTGAAACGACCAAAACGTGCCAGCGGTTGCATAATCGATTTTCTTTTTGACAGCCGCAGTCGCTGTGTCGTCCGGTAGCAAAGCGGCACGCTGAACCCACGTGGTGAGCAGGGCGATTTCTGCGGCTGGCAACTTGCCGTCTGGAGGCATCTGGATGTCTCCGTCGTAATCGATTGCCGCAATCAGGAGACTCTCCTGGGGCTTGCCGGGAACGATCGCTGGGCCGCTATCGCCACCAGCCAAAAACGAGGCCTTCGTGTCGACCTGCAATCCACCTTGAGATTTTTTGGCTGATGCGGAATGGCACTCGTAACACCGCTGGGCCAAGATGGGGCGGATTTTGGTTTCGAAAAAATGCAGCCCATCTGAATCGACTGTTACCAATGGCGCCGCCTCTTCGGCCAGCAACGGCCACGGGAACGTCATCAGGGCTATGCCAATCCAGCCGATGGGCAACACGACAGTGCCATTCATAAAAACGGTGGCACTCATTCGAAAATCACTGCCTTGGCGGTCTGCTCGGTATCAGGAAAACGAACCGGTTCCCTTGTAGTGATCCCGAGTGATGTCCGGCACAACGCCTTCGGGAGTTGCATCGCTGGCAATGTCGAACCACTCGGGCTGAAATTCGATCCTAGCCTGCTTCTCCGGATTTGCCAGAGCGATGTTGGTCACCAACGCAATGACGGCATCCGCGATTGCCACCTCGGGCTTGCACCGTGGCTGGTTCTGGGGAGAAGGATTGCGGATACACCACGCCCAATGCTCCATCTCCTCGGTGTATCCTCGGGAGGGCGGGGCGGAGTCACCACCGAGTTTGCCGCCAGCAGCATAGCCACCGCCGCTTTCGGTGGTGTCCAGCGTGGGAGTGCCGTCCTTCGCTTTTGCCACCGTCACGCGAGTGTCTTTCGCCGCGTTCTTGTAGAGCATCACATCCTGTTCGCGCTCCAGCACGAGCGTGCCCTTGGTGCCCATCACCACCTCGCCATACTCGCCAAATCCGTTGCCGTTGATGGAGGAGTACGTAACGACGATCTTCTTGTGCTTGTCTTCCTCGTAGCCAGGGGCTGGATACTCAAACATGCAATAGACGTGGTCTTCGATCTCGCGGTCGGCCGGAAAGAGGCTGCGATTGCCGACGGCCGTCACTGTCAACGGCTTCACCTTCTTGCCTTCGCCGTGCATCGCCGAGACAAAAATGCCAGCAGCATCGAGTTGGTGGCTCCCCAGTTCGGCCATAAGTCCGCCACCGGTGCGATTCCAAAGCCGCCAGCGGATTAATTCCTCCAACGCCGAGCGCGACGAACCATCCGGCAGCGTCATCTGGGTATAACCAAATTTCTTGGGATCCAGCGATGCATCGGCAACCTGTGATTCCAATTGCGCGATCTTCTTCTGCAAGGAGTCGATATCCGAGGGCTTGGCGTTGCTCAAATCCTTCTTCCAGCCTGCCAGTCGCTTGGCCAGCGAATCATCCCCAGGCATCGCCGGCTTCCAACTGTCGTTGCCGGGAAGATTCCCCCGGTGCCACTGAGCACGGATCGAATGCAGGTCGCCCAGAAGGCGGGCTTTACCGATCGTATGAACGGCATTGTCGTAGAGAATGCTGTAGTGCCGCTGGTGGCCCGTGCCGAGGATTTTTTTCGTCTCGCGAGCCACTCGGCCCATCTCTTTGCACTCGTGCACGCTGTGGCCCATGAGCTTTTCTGTAAGCACGTGCTTGCCGGCACGCATGGCCTTGATTGAAGCCTCCGCGTGCAGGTGGAGCGGCAAGGCGATGATGACCGCCTCGACATTTTTATCGGCTAGGAGTTCCTCGTAGGCCTCGTACACCTTCACCTGGTTGCGCGCTGCATCTTCTGTCGCCCATTTGTATTTGGCCAACAGTCCAGGCCTTGCCGCCAAGGCGCTGGGGCTAGAGACATCGCCGTGGAAGGCGCGAAAGATATTGTATGGACGGATGTCGGCAATCGCGACCACCTGTAAATAGTCTGGTGTATGGGCGCCCAAGAGCACGCTCCCCTCATCGCCTGTGCCAAGCATTCCTACACGAAGCGGATTGCCCACGCTCTTCCCGTAACCGAAGTAGAGCGAGCCGAGGCCAGCACCTGTGGCCAGTCCCGCGGCCAGCGTGCCGGTCAGAAAATCTCGCCGCGTGACGTTGATCACGTCGGAAAAATTCTCTTGGCCGATTACCTTCTGGGATTCTGTCAGGTTCATCGAATCACCTCGTGGATTGTTTCGGGCTGCAACAGCCTGATTTCGTGAAACATTTTTTTGAAAAAGATTGAAGAAAGTAATCCAGCCCGCTCCATCCGCTGACAGGCAATGCCGCTAGAGCCAGAAGCGCGGCTATCTCGACCCATTGATTGTAGGTGGCCTGGGCTCCGCCGACCCAAAATGGCTGTGCGGCCACAACGCTCGCCAAAAAGCATACGCCTCCCAGGGCGTTGAACTTCGTGAAGAGCCCCAGCACAAGACAAGCCCCGATCGTGACCAGCGACCAGCTTACAAACTGATCGGCCTGCCAGATCGCAGTGGGGCTAACGGCACGATCAGCAAGGAGGCGGCCTGCAGGCTGCAACGAATCGTCCCACTGCGACACAAGCTTTTGGCCGATAGCCGCCGCGGCGTTCATCCATCCGGCAGATTGCACCGAAAGTTCGCGGCGTTTTTTACTCACCCGATCGCGCACAAATGGAATCTGTGCGGCCCCCGGCGACTGCTCCATCGTGGCCAGTCGCTGGATCTGAAGCCGGTAGTCAGCCAGATCATCGGCGATGCCAGACAGGTAGTCTTTGAGTTCTTGCGTCGCGGCTGCGAGTTGCTCTTCGGCGGCGGCCTTCTGGCCTTCGTCCAACGCCACCCGCTTGCCCCGCGCATCGAGGAGCTTTTTCCACGACGCCACCACGCTCTCTTGCCAGGCATCAGTCGACTCAGCCACGGGACGAACATCGACCTCCCCGAGCGTGGCGGACCAATCGCCTGTCTGAGGCAAGTCGCGGCGGTAGAACTGGGCCAATGGCCCCACCGCAGCCCGGCGAAATCCAGCACTCGACCACTCTGGATCTCGGAGGTGAGCTGTTCCCTCCAAGGCAAAATGCATCCCTACAACAATCCGCAGAAACGCCAAGGCCGCGATCGCAAAAAACGTTGCACGCATCGGGTGGGACCGCAAAGCCAAAAAAAAAGTAACCGTTATCCGGACACTTGCGAAAGGAATCTCGGGGTTGCTGAGCGTTCAGCTGAACCCCTAG